>Ga0209692_10001602_pt1 | contig 29789 bp, 35 predicted proteins | sample tdDd472_FD_187129 | JGI IMG/M metagenome (GOLD analysis project Ga0209692, IMG submission 187129) | Marine sediment microbial communities from the Atlantic coast under amendment with organic carbon and nitrate - tdDd47.2 (SPAdes)... | ecosystem: Environmental > Aquatic > Marine > Coastal >... | reverse complement strand
AAGAGGTCAATTGATTTCACAACTTGATGACAGTATTCTCCTTTCTAAAAAAGTGGAGGCAGAGGCTCGAATAATACAACAAGAAGCTGAGCTAGCCTACCAAGTCGCTCATTTCGAAAAACTAAGAAATGATTTTTTTAGAGCCGAAAAAGGAATCAGAGATAACATTATTTCTGGTCAGGAATACGATCACCATGAGAAGAATTTTAAAATGGCTGAAGCCTCTGTCGTTCGAGCTGAAAGCGCGCTTGAGCTTTCCAGAACAGAACTTGGTGTGATTAATGCGCACCTGCTTCACACCATCGTTTTGGCCCCTAGAAACGGATATATTGCAAAGCGTTGGGTGCTTGCAGGTGATGTGATGAATCCAGGGCAAACGATGTTTACCATGTATGATTTGGATAATATTTGGGTGTTGGCTCGGCTTGATGAGAAGATGATTCAAAATGTTCGAATTGGAGATGAAGTAGAGATCTCGATCGACGCATATCCAGAGTACTCATTCCGTGGGAAGGTATTTGTGATAAAAGCAGCCGCCGCATCACAGTTCAATCTTCTGCCACAGAATAATGCGACAGGAAATTACACAAAGGTTTCTCAACGGATTCCGATTAAAATTACCATTGAACGCCCTCCTAATTTTCCAGAGAACCAACCGCTCTATCTTCTTCCAGGAATGTCTGCTGAGGTGTCTATTCGCGTACGCTCATGAGAAGATTGTTTCATAGGTATCTTGATTTTTCCCTTTTTCCAGAGGGACATCCCCTCCAAAAGTGGCTTGTTCTTGTCGTAATTCTACTCATTACCGAGACAGCACTTTTTGCATCTGTCGGTGTGAATATTTCAACTCCAGATATTCAAGGGTATTATAGCCTTGGTGTCACAGAGACTGACTGGATAACGACATCTTACCTCATGATGCTTGCGACAACGGTTCCTATTTCGGCTCGTTTAGGTGTGGAATATGGGTTTAAATATACGTTCTTTCTTGGGTGCGCCATTTTTTTTATTGCAAACTTGTTAATCTGTTTTACTGATTCCTACCCCCTGCTTCTCGTCTGGAGAATGCTCGGAGGGGCGGGTACTGGAATCCTTATGCCACAGTCAATAAGTATTCTTGCATTTACGTTTGAAAGGAAACTCCTTCCGCTTGCTTTGTCATTGTATACAGCGGTAGGATTCGGAGGAGGGTTCGCTTTTGGTTCTATCTTAGGGGGCATTTTTTCACAAGAACACGCCTTTCAGTGGATTTTTTTTATTATTTTTCTCATTGGTATGATTGGACTTCTAGGTATTTGCCTTTTTTTTAGAGAGACGAAGACAAGGGCTGTCAGCCCATTCGATTATCCAGGTTATATTTCGTTTTTGGTCGTTATTTTTGCTGCACTGCTTCTCACTATGAATGTAAAAGCCCCATGGAATACACAAGGATGGTATTCTTTGTATACGGTTTCACACGGAGCCGTTTTACTCGCAGGCTTTATGGCTTTTATTTACTTTGAACTTACTGAAGAGCACCCATTGTTTTTACTGAAGCAATTCACAGTGAGGCCGTTTCTTCTTGCTGCTATCGGAATGTTTATCATTGGTGGCATTGTTTTTGGAACTCCAGTTTTCTTTTCACAAGTTCTGCATGATGACCTTCTTTGGCCTAATAGCCAAGTCGGCAATCATTTTGCTGTTTTTGGACTTGCCATTGGTGTTTCTGGGGCAATTACTGGTCTTTTATCGGATTATATTGGTATTCGTTGGCCCTCGGCAATCGGGCTTATCTTGCTTACAATAAGCTGTTTTATGAATCACAATTTTACTATTTATAGTGATCATTCAGACCTCTATTCACTCCTGCTTGTTCGAGGTGTTGGGATCGGAGTTGCGCTAGGTCCGGTAACTTCTCTCGGTCTTTCACGTATTCCAAAAGAATCGAAGTTAGAGTTAGCAAAGGCAACTGTTATGCTCACTATCCTTCGGCAAATGGGAGCCGCATTTTCGAGTAATATTTTAGGGATTATTATCACTCAACGACAAGACTTTCACTTCAGTCGTTTCGGGGATATGGTGAATTATCAAAGTCCAGCTTTCCAGGAGGCTGCTTCAAACCTATCAACCCATTTCCGCACAGCAATGGGCGCTCCTAAGAATGCTGGTCAAGAGCTGTCCTATCAAGAAATCACTTCACTTGTGCAACGCCAAGCACATGTGGCCGCTTTTGATGATGCCTTTTTCTGTGCAGGAATTGTTCTGGCGATTATGACAACGGTTCTTATCGTCCTGATGATTCGTAGATACATTTTATTAAAGTATGGAAGATTCACCGGCTAATAACAGTTTTTCTCACGAACGTAATCGCACATCCTCGATCGGCGCAATTGAGAATTTTCCTTCTGAAAGGACTGACTGTGTCAAGAGATGGTATGCTTTATTTTCACATAAAACATGCGTATGAGAAAGCAGTGTCCCTTTGTCATTCGGATTCACATAAAACCCCTCTTTGTACGCTTTTTTTGCTATAATTCCAACGAGGGTACCTTGTACATTTTGAGCTGAATATTCCTGCCAGTATTCTTCTTTTTTCAGATTACAGTTTTCTTCATACACAGGGGATTTTTTTAAGAAGGCGGCTTCTAATTTTGAAAAGGTTACTTCTGCATATAAAACAACCCCTTCTGGGTGCTTTGCAAGGAGGTCTGTGTAAAATTGATCGATGGTTTTTTCATTTTGTAGTTCAACTCTCTCTGATGGTTTTTGTGAAAACCCCATAAGGAATGGCGTGTCTAGCGTTTTGTCATATGATCGAACGCCATCGACTGTGTGTACATGCGCAATCCCATTAACAACGATTGTTTCCCCAAAGTCTTTATCCGCATAAAGCCCTGCACCAAGTGCAAAGGGGATCGTTGAAAGATCTATTTCTTTTGTTTTTTTATCTGAAATCCCATCGAGTACAGTTTGAACGTTTCCAAAAATGATTAATTCCATTTTTACACCCATTTTTTAACTAATTTTTATGTCAAAACATTGCAACAGAGTGACAGCTTCTGGCAGAGAAAATTTTGCCTTTTGTATTTTATTCACACGAGGGTCAATGGAGTATCCTTCAACCCCTTGGAAATCTGCTTTTCGAAGGTCACAATGGTGCATAGGACTCTCTCTAAATATTGATCCGGTAAACACTGCCTCTTCGAGATTTGTCTCGGAAAAGTGGCATCCCTCGAAGCGACAATCAATCGCCTTGAACCCCTTCATTTTGCACCCCGCAAAATTACACCCCATAAAAATGGTGTCTTTTGCTTTGAAGGTGAAAAATGGGTTTTGATCACAGAGGTGAAAACCAACTCCCACAATTTTACACCCTTCGAATACAACATCTTGGAGGCGCATTCCCTCTACTTTACATTCTGAGAACATACAATTTTTGAACGTAACCGATAGAAAAGCACTCGCTCTAAAATCCTCTCCAATGAATTGCTGTTTTTCGTAGGTATGTTCTTCTATTCGTTTCATTTGCTCAGTTCCCAATCGGTAAAAGTTCGAACTGCACCTTCTTTTTTTATGCGATGCAACAGGTCAAAATCGAGCATAACTGATGCAGCTTGCTCATGTTCTTCAAGAATCCCATTTTCAGGCATTCCAATATCAGGTGGTGCTGCAATGAGCGCTTTTCCACGCGCACTCTCATCAATCCAAGGAAAATCTCCATTAAGGGCACTTACAGCAACATAGCATTGGTTTTCCAGCGCGCGGGCACGAGCACCAATAGCCACGCGATTATACCCATACCAATCATCGGTATAGCTAGGACAAAGAATGAGCTTCGCCCCCTTTTCAGCGTATCGCCGTATTATCAATGGGAATTCAACCATGTAGCAAATCGCAACGGCAATTTTCCCAAAATCGGTATCGATAACACCTAGATCTTCTCCTTTTTGAACATTTCTCTCATGTTCAAAAGGAGTGAGGATCGTTTTGTATTGAAGCCGATGGGTCCCATCTGGATACAAAAAAGGAGAGATATTGTAGAGCTTTCCATTTTTTAGATGAGGGATAGATCCAGCAACAATATGGATTCCATTTGTTTTTGCACATTCTGAATAGAGAGCAAGGTATGCATCAAAGTAGGACGCTGCAGCTTCATACTCGATCGTACCTGATAAAGAAAGCAACTCAAGCCCGGCATATTCAGGGAGTATAAGGAGATCGCAGCTTTGTTTTTGAACGAGCCCTTTGATGTATTCAGCATACTCATCAAAGGACTTCCATTCTAAAAAAGCGTATGCGAGGCTTGTAACCCTCATTACAGACTTTTCTCCCAACATTGCAGCGGTTTTTCCGTTTCTTCACTCATGCCTATTTCTTTCCAAGAAAATGCGCATACGACGTCTTTGATCGGCGAATACCCTCTTCTATTCCAAAATGGCTTCAGCTCTTTGAATTCTTCTGGTTTCCTTGGATCTGATGGGTCTCGGACAACGCCGCAAAAACAAACTTTTTTGAAACGGCCAAGGTCTTTTGCAAATGTTTCCCGTGCATCAAAGAATTTGTGTCCTATCCCTTGTCCTCTGTATTCTTTTTTCAATACAGATTCTGAAAAGTAGAAGTAGTCTTCAACCGATAGACCTTGATTCAAGAATGGCTTTTTTGTTGCTTCATCCTCAGCCTGAAGAGGTAGCCCAGAAGAGATCCCAACTACCCTATCTCCATCGAAGGCAACGGCAAAAAAAGATTCTTTACACTCAGTGAATTTTTTGAGATATTTTTTTTCTGAGTCGAGGTTACCTTCATAGAGGTATGGCCACTCCTTGAAAACCTCTATCCGAAGTTTCGCTATTTCTGGAATATATGGTTCTAATTCTTTCCCTGAAAAGGTTCGTATTTCAACCACAACGGTACTCCTTTTTTTGGGTACTACCCTATCATAACCTCCCACCAGAAACAACCTTTACAAATTACTTTTCCCGTGAAATACTCCGCAAAAAAAATGGAAAACCTTTTGAAAACAGCACTCGTTCATGACTGGCTCCTTTCTCATGGGGGCGCAGAGGAAGTATTACGCGCTCTTTACTCCCTCTTCCCAAGCGATGTTTTTACATTAGCAAAAGACCCATCAGTTGTAAGTAGATACCAGTTTCCCTTAGAAAAAGTGCACTCCTCATTTATTGAAAAATTTCCCTCAGTACACAAGTATTACAAATATTACCTTCCCCTATTTCCACTCGCCATAGAGCAGTTTGATATGAGTGAATATGACACTATCATCAGTTCTTCACACTGTGTTGCAAAGGGAGTTTTGACTTCCCATGAACAGCTCCATTTTTCCTACTGCCACAGCCCAATGCGTTATGCATGGGACCTCTACCACGAATACCTCAAGAATGCAAAACTTGAGCGAGGCGTAAAAGGATGGTTTGCTCAAATGTTCCTCCACAAATTGCGAATGTGGGATTTTGCATCCTCGCAACGAGTTGATCACTTTATCGCAAATTCTCACTACATTGCTCGGCGAATAAAAAAAGTGTATGGTCGTGATTCAACAGTGATATATCCTCCTGTTAACACAGAAAAATTTGCGTTTGAACAAAGGAAAGAAGACTACTACGTCACAGCTTCTCGACTTGTTCCATATAAGAAAGTCGACCTGATCGTACAAGCCTTTAACAATATGCCCTCCAAAAAACTTATTGTGATTGGATCGGGTGATGAGCTCGAAAAACTTCAAGCAATTGCTCAACCTAATGTTACCCTATTGGGCTTTGTTGAGACCGATGAAATGAAGCAGTATTTTCAAAATGCGAAAGGCTTTCTCTTTGCTGCATTAGAAGATTTCGGGATTCTGCCAATAGAAGCGCAAAGTTGCGGGACACCTGTTATTTGTCTCGGTCGAGGAGGCACAAAGGAAACTGTTATCGATGGGAAAACGGGTGTTCATTTCGAGCAGCAGTCAGCAGATGCAATTCAAAAGGCTGTAGAATATTTCGAAACGCAAACGTTTGATCCATTTGAAGTTCGAGAACACGCCATGCAGTTCTCTGACTCCCGCTTTAAAGCAGAAATCGCTTCTTTCGTTTCTGAAAAATATGAAGCATTCCTAAATACACGTTAGTTCTCTTCCCCCATTCCATTTGCATCAAAAGGAGAAAAAGGGCAAAAGAAGGATATGGAGAAGCCCGGAATTGTCAAACTCATTTTTCTCGCCTGCTTTCCTGCAATTTCAGCAGTTCTTATCACTCCTGCTCTTCCTGCTATTGATGCAATCCTCGCTGGTGGCGAAAATAAGGTTCAAGACCTCGTCAGTATATACCTCGTTGGATACATGCTTGGCCAGCTCCCCTATGGACCGCTGGGCCATCGATTTGGGCTGAAAAAAATTATCCTCGTTACAACTGTTCTTTCTTTTTTTGCAATACTGCTCACCTTTGTCGCTCTTGCACTCGATCACCATTTTTTTGCCGTACTTGGTCGTCTACTGTTAGCACTTTTTGCAAGCTCAGCACTGAAGGTTGCCGTAGCATACATTGGAAAGTGTTATCCAAAAAATCAAACCTCAAAAATGATGGCGCTCCTCTCTGTTTCGTTTGCCATTGGACCTTCACTTGCCGTATTTCTTGCAGGATATGCAGTCGAAGCATTTAACTGGAGTGGCGCATTTTACCTTCAGCTTATCTATACACTTCTCATCTTTTTTCTCTTTTGCCGGCTACCGAACGATCCTGTTGATGCTGATGTTAAGCTCTCGCTTTCAAGCATTTTTTCTCAGTTCAAAACCCATTTTGGAATTAAAGAAATTGTATTCTGCGGAATTATGGGAGGGATGTCTCCTGCCCTTATGTATGCATACGCCTCAACTGCCCCATTCCAGGCGATTACGATGCTTGGGATCAGTGCAGGTTCGTACGGAGCGTACACTATTTTGCTGTATGTAGGAATGCTACTAGGCGGTCTTATTGGAATGTGGATCAATGCCACAACTGATCCAATGAAGAATGTTCGCCTTTTTGTCTATCTCTCGCTCGTTGTTTCAGTTGTCTACTTTGTATTAACACTTATAGTGGACTACACAATCTGGATGATTGTTCTTCCAAGCGCTCTTTTGATCATTGCGTATTCAATGGTTCAATCGAATGCGACCAGCATTGCACTCTCCCATGCGAAAAACCAAAGTTATGGAGCTTCAACGTTCACCTTTTTGGTGATGTTTGTCTGTTTTGTAACCGTCCAGATACTGAGTTATCTCAGCTCTTCAAGCGTACTTATACTAAGCACTACCTACCTCATTTTGTCGATATTAGGCCTCATTTGTTACTGGCCTGTTGCTCATACAACACCTGAAGTAGAGTAATTCTTTTTCTTTTATCCCCGCACATATGGTTCAGCGGAAGTACTATTTCCACCTTCCCAAAATTCCCAGGGCTCTACAATTTTCGCAGGCTCGTCGATATAGGCTTGTAAATCTTCCGGCACGTTTTTTCTCGGAACGATTACCTCAAAAACATACTCGTCAAACCATGAGTCTGTCAGAACATAGTAACCATTTATCCCCGCTTCATCACCCCAACTGTTTTCAACCTTCCACTTGGTGGTTGCTCCATCGTGGATATTTACACCGGTAAAAAGCATTTGGTGGTTTGGCTGCCATAAGTTGTATTGCACTTTTGCAGCTTTTGTCATCGAGAAATCCACCTGATAGAGTGCTTCGAATTCAAACATATCTGGGTCCATGATCCCAGTAGCTGAGTCAACTGTGAAGACGTCACAGGCAAAAAGTACCGGCGCCTTATCGTTGACAATCACCGCTCGAGCAATCTCTTTTATCCGATCGATCGGAATATTTAGCCCGGTATATTGTTCTCCTCCAACAACTGTGTTAGAGTATTTGATCGCATACCGTTTATAGTACGGGGTGCTTGTTCGCGGAGAATCTACAAGAATGACATACTCGTCGAGGTCTGCTTCTACAAACTGTTCATAAAAACCATGTGGGGTGAGGTTTTTATGGATATGGTACTTTCGCTCATTGTCGTAGTAACTCCATGTAAACTCTGTTGGAGGTGTACCCATGTGCACAACCATGATCTTATACACATCCTTCATGGTCTCTTTTTTTATTGCACGAGCCTCTTCAAGTGACCCTCCAGCATCTAGTAATGCGCGGATTTTATCAGCTCCTTGGAGCAGTTTCATTGAAAGAACACGATTAAGAGAGCCTGAATAAAAGCATGCAGCGTTCTCTGGATACACAGATTTAGGGACAAGGCCATACTTCTTAACGAGGCTGTAGAACGACTGCCAAAAGTTTCCATCAAACATAGGATTGGTCGTAAAAAAACGAAGTAATTCAGTGCCTTTATTGCCACTGGTGACATCAATGACTTTCTCGAGGAAGTAGTTTGCCTTCTCTATTTTATCAAAGAAAAAAAGATAACTCTGCGAAAACTCAAAGTTTGGAAGGGAGAGTTCTTTACAAATAGGGATTCTGAGCTCATTGAGCGCCGCGTACATCCAGCATCGCCCCGTCCACTTTTGATTCGTTGCGGGAAGCATTGGTTCAACTTCATGAGAAAAGGTAAAATCGAGGTTTCTGATATTGTCCCAATTTCTTGAAACATTACCCAAAGAGTTCGTACTTAAGATATTTCTGACCATTCGAAAATGGGGATGCTCTTCTATTTTTTTGCAGGTTTCTAAAAGCTCGTCAGAATGGACCTCTTCATCAGTTTCAGCAAATAAACAACTTCCTAGCAAAAGAAAAATAGCAACAAATCTCATGTACACACTCCATTAAATGTGCCGAGACCGTATCACATGCCTAAAATAGAGAAAAGTGTTTATATCCCTTCACGCATTTCTTTTAGAAAGGAGTGAAAAGCACCATCTTAGGCCATAAATCACTGCTTTCAAAGCATACTCGAATATTTCGATAATAAGTAATCCAACAATATCCATATCCTTCACCTTCACTCAGTGTATCAGCAAAATTTATTCTCGACAATTCTGTAGAAAAAATTAAAAAAACTGTGCTATGTATTCCCCTCCAAATAATTATGAGGAAGCATGTATACACTTGCAAACAACGGCATTATCCATGAGTTGCTTGATAATGAGATCATCGTCGCGAATTTGGATTCAGGGATCTACTACAGTTTGCGAGGGAATGGAATTCACATTTGGCAGCTCCTTCTTGCCGGGTGGAGCTTTGAGCAAATCCAAAAAGAATGGACCGATAGATACGGTGCAAATACAGATGTCTCTTCATTTGTCAGTCAACTGCTCGATGAAGAGCTCGTCAGAAGCAACGATGGTGAAAAGCAAGCATCGCTACCGGAGGATTTCACCTGGCCCTCTGAATACTCACCCCCCCTTTTTGAGAAGTACGAAGAAATGAAAGACCTTCTCCTTCTTGACCCAATCCATGAGGTAGATGAGCAGGGATGGCCAAAGAGAGCAGAATAAAAGAAACGCTTGAAAAAGAGTGGAATACGATCACTCCACTGCATGAAGAATATATTCTGCTAGGGCCGTATACACTTCGGCTTCTTTTTGCTACTAGAATTCTTCGAGAAAAAATTCTACGGGCATTCCAACACCTGAAAACAGCACCAACGATCTCGCCTCATCTGACAGTACACCTTTGGGATACCACTGAATTACAACGACCTCTTCCTTCCCTTGACTGGGAGCTGCTTTCTCGAAATGGGTACCAAGGCGCCTACACTGAGACCTCTTTTTATCATTTTTTTTCAGGGGTTGATGCATTAAGCGTCGTCGATGCTAACACAAATACCGCATATTTTGTTGTACGCGATGCGATCGCCCTCCCATGGTGGGTCAGCGGTTCACCACTGCAAGCCCTCCTCCATGCGTGGCTTCGAACACAAGGAATGCAACTTACCCATGTGGCATCAGTTGGGAAAAATGGAAAGGCACTCCTTCTAGCAGGGAAAGGAGGTTCTGGGAAAAGTACAACAACACTTGCGTGCGCAAAAAACGGCTTTACTATCTATGGGGAAGACTACTGTATTATCGATCCGTCAGGAGAACCCAAGGTATATAGCATCTACCAAACAGCAAAAATTGAATCTAAAACTTTTTCGTTTTTTCCCTCGTTACCAATGCACCTAAAATCGCAAACGAATGAGAAATCTCTGCTTTTTTATGATTCACTTTTTCCAGAAACAATGGGATACCAAGCCAGCATCAAGGGAATTTTTTCATTGCATATCGGAGAAAAACCCATCCCATCATTAAGCAAAAGTGGATCCTGCCTACAAAGTCTTCTCATGTCGACACTTCGACAGCTCCCTTTTTATCACTCAAAATCAATGCAGTTATTACACCAGCTCACTTCACAAACCGAAAATTACACATGTACACTCGGGACTGACATGAACGAAAATATTCGGCTGATCGAGAGGTTTTTCGAATGAAGATTCTTTTTTGGACACCACTCTATCCCCCATACATTGGCGGTCTGGAAGTTTTTGCACACACTTTAGCAAAACAGCTCCAGGCAAAAGGTCATACAGTAGTCGTTATTTCAGGTACTGATACTACTTCAACAAGCACCAAGTATGAGCTCGATGGTATCACTGTCTACGATTTTCCTTTTATGCATGCTGTCTCAACGTATAACGTGAAAGCGATTCGATCGATATTAATGGAGGTCCAGTCGATAGTTTCAACCTTTTCTCCCGATGTAGTTCATAGTCATGCATGGAATGAATGGAGCGCTTTTTTTCAACGGCGCACGTTCGAAACGTTTGCCATCCCACTTTGTATTACTGTACATGGATTGTTAGGGCAGCCGAGCTTTCACACTGGTTATTGCAAATGGGTTTGGGAGCGAGCAAATAGGGTCACTGCGGTATCGAAGGCCCTCAAAGAGAGCTTAAATAACGAAGGCTTTTTTCACTCTTCCCTCCATGTCATCTATAACGGCCTCCCCGTACAAAAAAGAGGCGTCGCACCACCAAGATCACATTCACTTTTAATGATTGGACGATTCACTGAGGAGAAATGTTTTGATACTGCATTCTATGCACTCAAACTGCTTGTTGCAAAGTATCCAACACTACGGATGACCCTCATAGGAGATGGCCCTCTCTTTTCAGATTTGATGGAACTACGTTCTGCACTCGAACTTGAGGATGTGCTTACCTTGAAGGGATTCATTCCTCACCAGGATATTGATTCATATATAGAACAGTCGAGCGTAGTTGTTATCCCCTCTTCGTATGAATCGTTTTGTCTGGTGGCCCTTGAAGCCGCAATTGCTGGCCGTCCGGTTGTAGCAAGTAATGTACTTGGCCTCACCGAAGTTGTCGACAATGGAAAAACAGGAATCCTTGTCGAGCCAAAGAGTCCACAACAACTAGCAGCTGGGATTGCAAAGATCCTCGATGACTCTGAACTTCGAATCGAAATGGGGCATGCCGCCCAAAAACGAGCGCACACCCATTTCTCTATTGATCAATCGGTGCAGCAGTATTGTACTCTCTATGAACAACTCGTAAAGGAAACGAATGAATCAGCCTCTCGTGAGTATCATTATTCCCACGTATAATGGGGAAAAATTTCTACGTGATGCGCTTCAGAGTGTCATTACGCAATCGTATCCACACTGGGAACTTCTTGTTATCGACAATGGATCAACCGATTTAACAAAAGAAATAGTGATGTCATTTCCTCGGGCTCAGTATTTCTTTTTGGAGAATAGGAATGTCAATAGTGCTCGAAATACTGGTGTACAACATTCTCGTGGAGAATACATAGCTTTTCTAGACCATGACGACATGTGGAACATTGAGAAACTAACTAAACAAGTAGCATTTCTTGAGGAGAATGATGAATATATGGCAGCAGTCTGTCATCAACAGATGTATTTGCAACCAGGGTATTCAAAACCTCACTGGCTTAAAGAAGCTTTTTTACAGCGTGCAATGCCTGCATATCTCCCGAGTGCACTGCTCATGCGAAAAAGCGCATTGAATAGCTCTGACTTTTTTGATGAATCACTACTGCACACAAGTGATGTTGAGTGGTTTTTTAGAGTAAAAGATCAGGGGCTGAAGGTAAAACTTCTAGAAGAGACCTTAGTAGAGAGACGCATTCACGAGGATAATGCATCAAACAACGTTCAAAACCTACAAAAAGAACTGTTGATTATCATCAAAAATTCCCTAAATTTCCGGAGAAACATACATGCTTGTTAGTATCATTATTCCAGTATGGAATGGGGAAAATTATCTTGAAGAAGCCATCTCCACTGCACTTTCACAAACCTACCCGCACAAAGAAGTCATCGTCGTTAATGATGGTTCCACAGATAAAACGGGGGCAATCTTGCGCAGGTACCAAGATAGACTGACCGTGATCACACAAGAAAACAGCGGGCTTGGTGCGAGCCGAAATGCAGGTGTTAATGCAGCTCAAGGAGAATTGATAGCTTTTCTCGACCATGATGATTTGTGGGAAAACACAAAAATTGAGCAGCAAGTTGCGGCCTATCTACAAACTGACAACGACCCTCTTATATTTACCTATGGGAAACAGTTTATTTGTCCCACCCTCTCTAAAGAGGAACACAGCCGTCTTCGAGTAAACAAGACTTCAGTTCCAGGATACCTCGCCGGTTCCCTCCTTCTGAGCCTCAATCGATTTCAAAAAATCGGTCCTTTCACCGAAAAAAAATCACTAGGAGAATTTATCGACTGGTACATGCGCGCAAAAGAGCAGAAGACCCCTGAACTTCTTCTTAAAAATGTCCTCTACTATAGACGAGTTCATCAAACCAACATGGGAAGAGAAAAAATTGCGTACAACCAAAAAGATTACCTGAAGGTTTTAAAAGAAGGCCTCATCCGAAAAAGGGCACGGTGACAATGAATACCCCACGCTGGATTCCTTCTCCATCACAACTCCTTCTTCTAAAAGCAGGGCTTCTCACAAAAGAAGAGGCAATAGAGGCATGGGAAACATATATCAGTACCCATAATCCTCAAACTGTTGACCACCTCTCCACATCGTTCTTCCCACTGGTCTATAGGAATCTAAGGAAAGGTGACTCCCGTGAACTCCTCACCTGTAAGAGCGCCTATAAACACACCTGGTGTCATAACCAAGAAGTACTATACACCTTTCACAAAGCTATTCAGGATATAGCGCTTCCTGTAACGCTTCTCAAAGGTGCAGCCCTCCTCCCATACTATTACCGAGATTTAGGAATACGAGTGCTTGGTGATATTGATATTTTAGTACAACAAGATGATGCAAGAAAAATAATAACTCGTTTGCTGTCAAAAGGGTGGCAGATAGTTGACACCATGCATGGTGCAACGCTTGAGCAATTTATCCGAAGAACGCATGCCATCATGCTTAAAGACGCAAAAGAAAGGCGAATCGATATTCATTGGAAAATCCTTGGGAATAGCGGGCTCGATACTGTGCTGAACAGGTACACTCCCCGTTTTCAATCGACTGAAGATGGCTTCACCATTCTCTCTGCAGAAGATCAATTAATACACACTCTGTATCATGGTATTGAATTTTCCCCGATACCGATACTTCGATGGATTCCAGACGCTGTGACCTGCATTACAAAGATGAGCGATTTTGACTGGGACTATTTTTCATGGCAAGCAGGAAGGCTTAAACTCACCTATCTTCTTTCTCAACCTCTACAATTTCTTATACGCTCAAAGCTATGCTCGATTCCGGATTGGGTAGCCGGCGTAACCCCACTTCAATTCGATTCCTCTTTTTTCAAATACCACACCGAAAAAAAAGCCTCCTTACTGAAAACGTTGCAAGGGTACTTTTTAGGCAACGTTCGGAATCAAAATACACCTAATCTCTTTTTGTCATTCTTCACATTGCATCGATATATTATGAAGAGAAAGGGATTTACGAAAAAAAGAAGCCTTATGCCATTTCTTATTCGAGCGCTCTTTCTTTCATTTGTAAGAAAAAAACCTATCCCGAAATCGTACTTCCCCCATCGACAAAAATAACATCTTCGAACGGTATATTTGGAAAAACTACAACCGAAACATTTAGTTATCTAGGATAAGAATTGCATCTGATACTGCTCGCAAAGTCGGTTTCCCGCTTTCATTATTATCCCCATCTCCATATGGGCGATTGATAATTTCATTTTTGTAGACAAAGGTTGTCGATCCCCCTCCATCAAGGTTTAATGCATACACGCATCCCAATTCTTGCATGAAGTGAGCAAGTTCGTCGATAGTCATCCCTTTGCTGAAATATGGCTGCTTTCCATCGACTATAACAAACACCCAATGTCCATTTGGTAACACACCAACCGCTGTGCGAGCATGTCGCATCCACAAAAAAGAATAGAGGGTTTGTTCTGGAGAAAAGTCATCAACCACTTCTCCATCGCGGACGAGCAATGGTGTTCCGCCGACAATATGTTCTACTTTGTCCCACTGATCACTCGTTGTGGCACCAGTTTGTGAAACAACAGAAAACTCGATCCCTACTTGCTTCGTAAGGACTCGATCAAACACCGTTTTTTTACCACCATTGCTCCACCCAAGGGCTCCTCTTGGCTTAGTAGGGAGACCATACCAGACATTGTTTATTTTTAGGATACCACTTGGCGTCCCATCATACTTTCCGATCGCAAAAAAGCCCCCATTGACAGCCGCAAGTGCCCCCTTCCTCGTTGCAAGCGAGAGCACATCCTCCCTCCCTACAGATTTATCGAGTGCTTTTGCCGGCAGGATAGGGCGTTTCGATGGATCTACTACCATAACATGAACAGACTGAGGCACATCAGTTGTATATGAATAATAAGAAATACCCTCTGAAGCAGAAAATGAGAGTGAAAAGAACGAGCAAATTACAAGTAGAGCTTTTCTAATAGACATTGATCCCCCCAATGAGCTCTCAATTGTCTCATGACTACCTACAATTTGTCCACTACGAGAGAAAATTTCATATTCCACTGATAATCAGAGGGCTAAAAACTGTCATGTTTATGGTTTTTATTTTAAAAATATGATATAATTGAAGCATTACAAAGATATAGAGGTGGAGATGAGTAGGATTGAGTTCGGGGATTTTAACCCCATTAGTGGCTGGAAGGACGACGAGAGCAGCACTCTACAGTTTAACGGTACATCACGGTATGTAATAGATCTAACAACGAAAAAAAGGTATTTGAAAGAAAGTCCCAACGAATTGAGGAAAGAGTTTGCAACGATGTTTGTTTGTGGGATATTCATCCATACACTCGGTGCAATTTCGAGTATATTTGAAAATGTTGTTCGAGTTCTTTCTTTCCGAAGCTTTTTTGAACACACTCACACAAAAGAGGAAAGTCGTTTCGGAAACAGAGCCATACACTTCTTGGCTGACATAGGGCGAATTGCTACTGCACCTGTTGCAGTCGTTGCATTACAAATTGCATGCCTTTATGGGATCGTTTTTCCAAATAACGGACGAAAAATCTATGCGACTATTGATCGGGCGCAATTTGGAAGCCCACTCTTTGAGGGTCATTTTCAGCCTATTCCTAGATCGAGAAGGTGGCCTTACTAACACCGTTTGTAGAGCTCTGATGTCTTCTTAGCTTCAACCTTATGGTCCACCATAGGGAGCGGATAAGACGTCGGAGCAGTTTGTTTGAACCAAGCGTGTATCTCTTTTGGACCCTCATCTTCTAGCTCGTTGACCCATTTCTTAATATACTCACATTCAGGATCGAATTTCACTTGTTGCATCCAGGGATTGAATATTCGAAAATATGGTGCTGCATCACAACCAGTACTAGCAACCCACTGCCAACTCCCATTGTTAATAGCGGGATCGTAATCGATTAAGTGCTGTGCAAAATACTGTTCACCTTTTCGCCAGTTGATATGCAGGTCTTTTATGAGAAACGATGCAACAATCATACGAACTCGATTATTCATAAATCCTGTTTCATTCAGTTCTCTCATACCTGCATCAACAATAGGAAAGCCGGTTTTCCCCTCACACCATTTTGTGAATTTCTCTTCTGAACCATCCCATTCTAACTTGTCATACTTTTCATGAAATGCCCCTGAAAAAACATGGGGGAAATAAAAGGCTATCGACGAAAAGAAGTCGCGCCAATGTAATGCACGAAGAAGCTCACTCCCCTCGCCCTGCTCTTTTTCTACCGCAAAATACACTTCTCTGGGTGACACAGTAGTGAACTTCATATGAGGTGCTAAGTGTGTCGACCCGTCTCGAATTGGGAAATCTTTATCGGTCCCATACCCAATAAATTCCTTAAGACGAGCTAAAATCTTAAGCGCCTCTTTGCGTCCCCCTTTTTGCTGCGTACGACGTTTTTTCAAAAACGTTTCAAAAGTAAATGAGTCTTTTGCACCAGCTATACTCCCTTTCGAAAAGGAACCTACAACCTCTTGTTTTGGTCTATCCACTTCTTTTTCAAGTGCATTTTTATAGAAAGGAGTAAAAACGGTATAGGGATCTCCGTTCTTTTTGAGCAGGAACTCAGGAGGAAAAAGAAGTGCATCATCGCAGCTCTCAAAATGTACCCCTCGCGTCTCACACACCTTTTTCATTTTTTCATCACGAGTGACACTATACGGTGTATAATCTCGATTCACAACAACAAGGTCAACCCCAGTTTCCTCTATTGCCTTCTGTACAACGTCTTCAGGAGAATCATAGAAAAACAGAAGCTGTCCCCCTTTCTCCCTTATTTGACTTTGTAGATCTTCAAGAGATTCAAGCATGAACTGCAAGGCGCTATCACTACGATAGGGATTCGATTCAATCTGCTGCTTCGTAAAGACAAACGCACAAAATACTTCTTGAGCGTTCTCTAGTGCATAAAGAAGTGCTGTATTATCAAAAAGGCGCAAGTCACGCCTGAAAATCATCAACGCTTTTTTGAATGACTTCACAAAATCCCTCAATATCTTTCATCCCAGTGTACGCAAAAAAAAGAAATTATGAAAGGAATTCACAAAAAATCATCTATGTTTATTAAATTAATAGCAAACAAGAATTAAACTATTAATTATCGCTGATTTTCACTTTCTGTTTATAAAAAACTACGCTTTCGATACAATACCTCCAATCGTTAAATGAAGGTAAAGGAAATAGTATGGTTAACGCACTTCCTGTTCACCCGCCTGAACAACGCCCTTTTTTTGAACTTGTGGCTGCAGGAGAAGTCCTGGAGGTTGCCTCGCGTATAGCTACGATGGTCTATGATTTCTTCGCAACCATTGCAAACACCATAGTACATACTCTAAGTAACATTGGGACAAGAATAACTCAATTTATCAATCCAAAAGGATGCTTCATGAGCTCGGTTCTAAAAATTCCACGTGATCAAAGAGCTGAATTCATCACTCATTTCCTTACTATCTCTGTGCCAGACATGTCTCTCTTTGATCAGGGTCTTTTTGTGCAAAGAGTCATTGACAGCGATGATGATACGCTTACGAATAACCTTTGGGGCCTTATCACTCCAGAAATGTGCTCCGAATCGAACCTAAAACTTATCGATACCATCGCAAGTGCAGATGCTGAAAACAAAGTAGCTATTATTCAATTTATCGACATTTTATCGAGAGGGATGGAAGGCCACCGTAAAGAAGAGCTTACAGAACTCATTGCTCGAATTCCTCCTGCTGACTTAGGGCGGTTCATTAGTAAAGCGGCCGAATTTCCTTTACCGCATGGATTTACGGAGAGAGAGGCAATCGACTTTATCAAATCTCTTACTGAGGTTCCTATACATGAGCTCGAGCTTGCAGTCGAGCTGGCTCCACTTTTTTTTGATGACGATATGACAACATCCTCTAGAATTCGTATTCTGCAAACTATACAAGAGATAGGTCCAGCCGCGAGAGGCGGTGTCATCCGACATGCGGCTCTGCACATTATGCCACACATGACCGTAGATCAAAGAATTGAGACTATTCACCAGAATGCAGTATTACTTGACGTTGCAAGAGGGGTATTCTTTGCTAACCTGAGAAGAGAACCTGAGAGGAATGTTGTTCCAGGAAGACTCACCCCTGTTAGAGAGGTTTATGAGGCAGAGCAGCCTGTGCACATGGGCCGAAGAGATCATCGTACAGCTGCTGCTATCCGAGCACTACTTGCATTGCAAGGAGACATCTCTCACGAGAGACTTCGCGAAGCAAAAGATGCATTTATTGCATACATAAACACAGCTTTAATACCTGAGGGTCAGAAACAACGTGCTCTCGATGCATTACTCACACCTGTATGGGAGCATATCGACAATGATTATGGTCCTCTCATTCGGGAGCGTCCTATCTACTACCACGGAGATGGAGAAATACCAGGAGAGCATTTTATCGGACGTCTATGGATTTTTGCATCTGGCTTGGACGACAGGGAAGCTATCAATGTAAAAGATGGAATGATTTCTGCTGCGCTACAATGCTATAGCGATGACGGCGCGCGAATCTGTAATGGAGGGAAAGTCCAAAGATTCCTTATTGCTACCCTTCAAGGACGTATGGAAGGGGGTAGTATCGACGGGGAGCTTCTGAATGAACGTGTCGCCACTGGAGATGCTGTTAACATGTTCTTTCTTCCGCCGTATCGTCAAGCAATTAGTTCCAGAGCTGAGCTAGAACGGGCTGCGCGTACTTTTTGCGATGAAAACCTTGGCGTTGAACGCGAAGAGTTTATGCAGCAAATAAGCGACTTTGCAGACTTGCAAGGCATGCAGCCATGAAAACCATTACGCTTTAATCAAAAAATCTCATACTCTGACAGATGGTATCAAGTTCTTCACACGAAAGGTCTCAGGAAATTTAGGAGAAAGATAATAAATCAAGTGCTTCTGAAGGAAGTCGTTCTTTACGCACCAGTGCACATCCACTTACTACATACAAATGACGTCACCAGGGATCTGTATTTGATGTAAAAACACTAGATCAGAGCAATGGATCGGGCTTGATAATTCCTTTAAAAGGTTTATAATGATACCCTGCTCATTATTTGGAGAATTCTCTTGAAAAAATTCACTCTTTTCTTGTTGCCTATTATTGTTTGTAATTCCCTTCTTGCTTCACCCATCCAAGAGCATAAAATTGATCCTATTGCTCTTTCTGAACTCGCTAGTTCTTTAGGAATTGCTGAAGATGCTAACATCATTCACGCAACCCAGAAATGCTGGCTCCGGAAAACTAGAGAGCGCTGGGAGCTTGCTGAACTTTCCTCCGATCAAAAAAAACTGGTCTTAGATTGGGCTACAAGACAAGGCCTCTTTTCTTCTTGGAAACCTTTTTTTAACACCTATGATAAAGCGCTTATTCTTGGCGCAACTACCTCTAGAATGCAAATGCGCCTTGATTATTTAAAACAGCTTTGGACCGAGGGAATTCGTTTTAAAGAAATTGTGTGGCTTACAGGAGACCGTCCCTTAGACAGTCATATTGATACTTTACTCGATCGAGCAAAGAGTGAGTCTGAAGCAGCTCATATCATATGGGAAGAAACAATTTTACCAAAAGAGATGCGTAATATTCCGGTTTCTTTCATAGCTGTGCCTATGAAAAATGAAGGATCTTCACTGAAGCGCCCTAATACAGAAGATACCATCATCGAATGGATTAAAGTCGATTGCGTCCCCTGTACAGCTCTTTTTGTTTCAGATCAGCCTTTTTGTGGTTACCAATTTGCAGTAATTAAAACATGTCTACCAGAAACAATCCAATTTGACTTAGTTGGGCAAGGCGTTAACCCAAGCAGTCATCCTGCGGCAGCCGCAATAACTTTAGATTCAATTGCTCGCTGGATTTATCAAGAAAGCTTGTATCAGTCAAAAAAGATAAATAAGTTCTAGATTTCATCTATTGAGAAAAAGTTGCTCGGAGCGGGACTTGAACCCGCACAGCTGCAATAGCCGAGGGATTTTAAGTCCCTTGTGTCTACCAATTCCACCATCCGAGCGTGCTTGGGTCGATATTCTACTGAAAAATGGGTTATTGTTTCAATAGAAGTTTCCCCCATTTTTACATGGGGGATGAAAATTTATTCTTCTTCGTCGTGATGTTTTAAGACTGGGTCTTCTTCATCGATATCTTGCTCAGGAAGCAATGACTGATCTATGGTTTCGTCTTCATGTGGATGATATTCTTCGAGAATTTCTTCCTCAGGAGTTGGAATGTCATCATGATCTGGGATATCCTCTGGCACAGGCTCAGGTTGATGTTCTTCATCACTAACTGGATTCTCAGAAACACCTTCTTCAGGCATCATATGAGTAGCCGATGGGTATGCTTCTTTGTATTTGCTGATACTATCTGAGATCAGTGCAGAAGGTGGCGGGATAAGCGCTCTCATTTTTCGTGGCGGTGGAGGTGGCTCATTATCTTTTTTCTCGGCTTGCTCTTTAGGAGCAGCGACCTCAGTTTTTTTCTCGGCAGATCCTTTTTTAGATCTCGATTTTTTTCGCTTCTTCCCTTTTTTCGACTCTTCTTCTTTTTCTTCTGAATCAGCCTGTTTCGAAGCTTCTTTTGACGATGCTTCTTTCGCTGGTGGCGTAGGTTTCTTTCCGCCTGCAATTTTGATCGGCTTTTCAATCGATGCTTTCTTTAAGACAACCCTCGTCTCTTTGATTTCAATGATTTCGTAATCACTGACTGGGAGAAGAAATGCCTTTGGTTTTTCAAGTGAACGGAAAAAAGTTGATTTTCCAAACGACACAACCTCAATTGCATCAACTTGATATTCATCACCTGTTTCTACTCCACTAGCTCGGAGTAGAAGTTTAAACCCCTCTTTTGGGGTGATAACTGTTTCGATAATTGGATCTCGAGTAAAATTCACGTCTCTTTTTCCTTATTCCGCGTGCTTTGATTGCACCGTGTTTAGGTTATTGTATTTTCATTTGCTATGAGCGGCATGCATATGCTGGATCAAGTCTATTAGTCTTGCGGAGTATCCCATTTCATTGTCATACCAAGAAACGATTTTAAAAAACGTATCTGAAAGTTGTATGCCAGCATGTTTATCGTAAATCGAAGACCGAATATCACCAATAAAATCTGATGAAACAACCGGGTCTTCTGTGTATCCTAAGACCCCTTTCAAGGTCGTTTCAGAAGCATGCTTCATAGCGTCTGATATTGTATCATAATCGGTAGATTTCGTCAGCTTTACGGTCAAATCAACAACAGAAACATCTGCAGTTGGAACCCGAAAGGCCATTCCAGTCAGTTTTCCTTTTACCTCAGGAATACAAAGACCTACCGCTTTTGCAGCACCTGTCGATGCTGGAATAATATTTAAAAATCCACTTCTCCCCCCTCTCAAATCTTTCTTTGAAGGGCCGTCATGAATAGGTTGTGTAGCAGTCAACGCATGGATAGTTGTCATTAATCCTTCTTCAATACCGAATTCATCGAGGAGTACTTTTGTCACGGGAGCAAGACAATTTGTTGTACAGGAAGCATTTGAGATAATGTGGTGTTTTTCAGGGTTGTAGTCGTTGTGATTAACCCCTAAAACAAAGGTGGGAATTTCACCTTTTGCAGGAGCTGAAATAACCACTTTTTTTGCACCGGCAGTTAAGTGCTTTGATGCACCCTCTTCATTGGTAAAGAGCCCAGTTGCCTCTATAACGTATTCTACATCGAGCTCTTTCCAAGGGATCTTAGCCGGATCTCTTTCTGCAAAAACTTTCGTTTTTTTCCCATCGAGTACAAAACTATCACCTTCAACGGTAACTTCTTTTGAGAATCTACCATGAACAGAGTCGTAGTTCACAAGGTAGGACAAACATTCTGGGGGAACAAGGTCGTTTATTGCTACTATTTCAATGTTTGGATTACTTGCTGCCAACCGAAATACAGCTCGTCCAATTCTTCCAAATCCATTAATTCCCACACGTAGAGTCATAGAAGCTCCATGAAGTTTTCAAAGTTTTTCGCGAATTGTAAAAGAAGAGATAGTGGAAGTAAAGAATGTTTTATCGAATAGCGAGAGTTTATGAGAAACAAAGAGCAAAGGCATCTCTAAACAAAACGTCAGGGCAAAAAAAAACCGCATGTGGAATGCGGTTTTCAAACGTGTAAATTGGCCTTTGGCTACAGCTTAGACGAATTCGATGATGCATGTTTCTGCAGCATCACCCGCTCTTGTTTGAACTCGAACGATTCGTGTGTAACCACCTGCTCGATCTTTCATTCGTGGTGTTACTTCTTCAAGAAGCTTTTTCACGACTTTACGATCAGTGTTGTATGCAGATGTGTCACCAGCTTTAGCTGCACGCTGTTCTTTTGGCGTCAATGCATTAAAGCTAATCATTAGCTTTGAAATGATTTGACGTCTAGCCGCTAGTGTTCCCTTTTTTGCGTGGGTAACTAGGCGATCAGCATGCCTTCTAAGCTCTTTCGCTTTTGTAACAGTGGTCTCAATCCGGCCGTGCTCAACAAGAGACTTCAGCTGGTTTGCTATGAGACAGCGTCTGTGTGAAGCTGTTCGACCAATCTTGAATGTCCGTTTTGCATGTCTCATTGTAGGTCCTGCCCCATTTTCTCATTTAAATAATCTTGAACAATGTCTTTTACGTTGTCTCTGTTAATTCCATACCGCGAAAGATCCATTCCAAGATGTAGTCCCATCTCTTCTAGTTTCGCTTTGATTTCATTCAGAGATTTTTTACCGAAGTTTCTGAATCGTAGCATTTCTGATTCTGGCATAACTACAAGCTCAGCAATCGTATCGATGTTTGCTTGGGCTAGGCAGTTTGTTGATCGAACAGAAAGCTCAATTTCACTAATTTTAAGAGCAAGCTTAGCTAAGATTGCATCTTTATCAGTGTCTTCTTCTTCTTCAACTTCGTCAAATGTAAGTGGTGTGTACTGAAGTTCCTGGAATACATTAAGGTGTACTGTCAGGATTTGTGTTGCAAAGTTCAACGCTTCTTCAGGAGTAATTCTTCCATCTGTTGTTACTTCTAGCACAAGTCTATCGTAGTCAGTATCTTGTCCAACTCTAGTGTTTTCCACGAAGTAGTTAACAAGTCTCACTGGAGAGAAGCATGCATCAAGGATGATTTCTTCAGGAGCTCTGTTTTCTAAAAGTAAACGCTCTGAAGGAACATATCCTCTTCCAATAGCAATCCGTACATCGATACGTTTTGTCATTGGCTGAGTGATTGTGAAGAGGTGTAAATCAGGATTTACAACTTCAAAATCAGAATCAGGAAGGATATCCCCGAATGTAACTTTAAACTGGCCACCATTTTCCTCAAGGATAGCACTTGTAATATCAAGTGTTTTAGAAAGGCGTACAGGCTCTTTGTGAATTGACTGACCAGACCCTTCAACTGGAAGCTTGCGAAGCATGCATCGCTTGAAGTTTAGAATGATGTGAGTCATGTCTTCAATGATGCCTTCAACTCCAGTATACTCATGAGGTACTCCCTCTAGGGCTACTGAAATAATCGCAGGCGCTTCCAAAGAGGTGAGCATTACCCGGCGAAGTGCATTTCCAACTGTGTGCCCAAATCCACGTTCGAACGGTTCAGCAATAAATCGCACAAATGTGCTTGTTTTCCCCTCTTCGATTTGGATTTTGGTAGGCATTTCAAATTTGCCATACTTGACGGACATAGGTGTATACTCCTCTGAGCGTTTCGTTATTGTTATACTCGTCGTCTTTTTCTTGGACGACAACCGTTATGTGGAACGGGAGTTTGGTCACTAATTCTCGTTACTGTAAGACCCGCTGACGCGAGTGCTCTCACTACAGATTCCCGACCCGCACCTGGGCCTCGGAGAATAACTTCAATTTCTTTCATTCCAGCAGAAGTCGCAACTTTCGCTGCATCCTGTGCAGCCACAGTACCAGCAAATGCACTTGACTTTCTAGAACCTGAAAAGTTTGACTTTCCAGCTGAAGACCAAGCGATTACGTTTCCTGCAGGATCAGTAATCGATACGATCGTGTTGTTGAATGTCGCTTTGATATGTGCAATTCCACTTGGAATTGAACGTGTATGCTTCCGCTTCGTCCGAACTGCGCCTTTTTTTCCAGCGCCTTTTTTTACATCTTGCTTAGCCAAAGGTCTCGCTCCTTACGTTACTTTTTCTTGTTCGCAACTGTTTTCTTTTTCCCTTTTCGTGTCCGGGCATTACAGCGCGTACGTTGTCCACGAACTGGAAGACCTACACGGTGCCTCATTCCTCGGTAACTACCGATTGTAATGAGCCGTTTGATGTTATTTTGAACCTGTCTTCTAAGATCCCCTTCAACCATGTATTCATTCTGCAAAAGCGCATTGAGTTTTGAAATCTGCTCTTCAGTCAGCTTTTCAGCATGCATATTTGGATCTAAGCCAAGTTTTTCAATTACTTCTTGTGATTTGTGCTTTCCTAGCCCGTATAGATACGTAAGACTAATGATAAGCCTTTTTTTATTTGGAATATCGATCCCGATCACTCGAGGCATATTTCAGATCCTTCTTTTATATTTTGCTCAAACAATATAGCAAAGTTCTTTAATGTTTGCAAGCCTGCATCTCTTATAATGATGGTGCCAAGCCGGCAAATTTAGGAGGCTCAATTTTGAATTTGAACCCTCTATAACTAAATGTTTATTATGTTCTTCCGGTTATTCGACCGGTTTTCATAAATCCATCGTAACGCTTCATCAATAGATGCGACTCAATTTGCTTTGTCGTGTCAAGTATCACCCCAACAAGGATGAGAAGTGACGTTCCGCCGAAAAAGTAGCTTATCGACGCATCTAGATGGAGAAATCTACTTACCAAGGTAGGTAACACCGCTATGAGCGCTAAAAAGGTCGCTCCAGCGAAGGTTATTCTATTCATAGTCGACTCTAGGTATTCCTGAGTCGGAAGGCCTTGGCGGATACCTGGTATAAATGCTCCATTTTTCTTCATGTCGGATGCGATTTGATCAGGTCTAAACTGCGTAGCAGTCCAGAAGTAGGTGAAGAAAAATATTAACGATACATAGAGAAGTGTATAAGTCCATGTACCAGGTACAATATAATTTGAAATTTTACCAATCCAGCTTGATCCACCAAGAAATTGGCCTATCGTTGCTGGGAACATGAGTATCGATGACGCAAAGATCACCGGAATTACCCCTGCATAATTAACTTTTAGGGGAATATACGCCCCAGTAGAATCGGTTGTTCGCCCCGCAACTGGTCTTCTTGCATATTGCAGAGGAATTTTTCTCTGCGCTTGAATGATCAGTATCGTCCCAGCGATAATCGCAACAAAGATCGCCGCAACCAGAAGAAGGGACGAGAAGGTCAATTGTCCAGCTTCTTGCGAGTCTAGATTCAAGTTCCGAATGAGCGTTCCAATCACTCCAGGAAGCGAGGAAAGGATACCAAGTGAGATGATAAGGCTGATTCCGTTTCCAACACCACGCTCTGTAATTTGCTCCCCTATCCACATAAGGAGTAGCGTACCCGATGTCATTGTGACAATGACAAGGACAATGAAGAGCACGGGATAACCAAACATAGTAATGTCAAGTAGCTCTCTAACCACTATACCAGGATGGCTTATGTTTAACTGAACCGCATACCGCGCAAACACACCAGACTGGAATACTGCAATTCCAAGTGTAAGGATACGGATCCATTTTCCCATTTTTCTCTTCCCAACTTCTGGGTTCTCTTTCATATCTCTTTGAAGAGAAGGAACTATTGCCATAAGTATCTGCATCACAATGGATGCAGTGATGTACGGCATTACTCCAAGAGCAATAACCGTCATCTGAGCAAAGGCTCCACCAGAAAAGATGTCTACTAGTTGGAATAGGTTTTGGCCACCACCTGATGCGAAGCGAAACATTTTCACTGCTTCATCTCCATTAACACCAGGAGCGGTGATAAAGGCGCCGATTCGGCAAATGATAAGCATCAATAGTGTGAATGTAATTTTTTCTTTAAGTTCAGGAACTGAAAGTACTCTTTTGATCTGCGCTATCATTTGCCGCTACTATTATTTTACGAGATTAAATTCGATTTGTTTCTCTTCGAGCTTCTTCACTGCACCTTTTGAGTATGCATGTGCTTCGATGACAACTTTTTTTGTCAGCTCACCGTTTGAAAGAATCTTCAATATTGGTGTTCTACGAAGAGGATATCCTTTTTCGATAAGTGTCTCTCTTGACACTTTTTCTCCATCTTCGAACTCATTGTTGATTCGATCAAGCGTAATTGAGAATACAGGTACCGCAAAACGTACGTTTGAAAATCCACGCACTGGGATTTTCTCCATAAGAGGCATCTGTCCACCCTCTTTTGTACCACGTCTTTTGTACCCAGAACGAGATTTATCCCCTTTGTGTCCTCGGCAAGATGTCTTACCTCTTTGAGAACCAGGACCTCGTCCTTTACGCTTACGTCGCTTATTATCTCTGGACCCGTTTGACAGTGTATGTAAATCCATGATTATACCTCTCTCGCATCAAGTCTTTCAGAGCGGTTCTGAAGAGCAAAAAGCGCTTCAATAGTAGCTCGTACTTGGTTGTTAGGATTGTTTGATCCGATGCTTTTAGCAACGACATCTTTAACCCCACCAATCTCAAGAACGGCGCGTACTTTAGAACCCGCAATAACTCCAGTACCCTCTGGTGCAGGTTTTAGTAGTACTCTAGCTCCATCCCATTTAGAGATTACTTCGTGAGGAATTGTCGTTCCTTCAAGTACAAATGATCGAAGGTCTTTTCTTGCTAGCTCGCTTCCCTTTCTGATTGCATCAGAAACTTCGTTCGCTTTCGCAAAACCAACACCGATTTTTCCATTCCCGTCTCCAGCAATAACTAGCGCTGAGAAACTAAACTTTCGACCACCTTTCACCACTTTAGAACAGCGGTTGATATACAGTACCTTTTCTTCTAATTCGGTTGTATTTTCTTGGTTTGCCATGAAGATTCCTTTAGAATTGTAGTCCTGCTTCTCGAGCAGCGTTTGCTAGTTCAGCTATAACTCCGTGGAATTTGTATCTTCCTCTATCAAATACAACACGAGAAATGTTGGAGCTTGCAGCTTTTTCAGCTAGCAATTTACCAATCTCTTTCGCGCCGTCTTTTGACTTACGGTTGTTATCGCTTCCTTGTAATTCTTTCGATTGCGTACCTAGGCTTACGATCGTTTTGCCAGCCTCATCATCAATGATCTGAGCAAAAAGATGTCTGTTCGACTTAAAAACAGTCAGCCTTGGCTTATCAGTAGAGCCTCTTAGGTTTTTTCGAACCCGGCGACTTCTGCTTTTACGCTTTCGTTCTCTGATTTTTAGTTCGCTATGCATCGTTTACTTTCCTTTTGCTGCTTTACCAGCCTTCTTACGTACATATTCATCGACGTATCGTACGCCTTTTCCTTTGTACGGTTCAGGAGGACGAATTGCTCTAATATTTGCTGCGAATTGACCAACTTTTTGTTTGTCAACTCCAGAGACTGTAATGTCAACACTCTTGTCAACATGTACCGATATACCCTCAGGTATTGGCAACTCATTTGGATGAGAGAACCCTAGCTGCAGGTCAAGGTTATTTCCTTTAACCGTCGCTCGGTAACCAACCCCGATTAGTGTTAATTTTTTTTCAAATCCTGCAGAAACCCCAGTCACACCGTTCTGAATAAGTGAACGGTATAGACCGTGCATAGGTTTAGGAAGTTTTGCTTTCTCATCAACAAGTACAACTGCTTCTGCACCATTGACTTCAACGTTCACTCCCTGAACAACTTCTACATCGATTGATCCCTTAGGACCTTTTACTGTAACTTTCGTACCTGCAACTTTAAGTTCAACACCATTTGGCAGGTTAAGTGGCTTTTTTCCTAGTCGTGACATAGTATACCTCTCTCCATTACCATACGTAGCATAGAACTTCGCCGCCAATCTTTGACTTGCGTGCTTCTTCACCATCTACAACCCCTTTTGGTGTTGTTAGGATAGCTACTCCAAGACCGCTAAGTACTCGTGGGATCTCTGTGGACCCAACGTAGTGGCGAACTCCAGGTTTTGAAACTCTTTTTAATCCTTGGATTACTGAATCTCTCGTTCCTCTTGAGTATTTCAAGTATACTCTAATAAGCTTTCGTTCAGCATCAACAAGAATTCTGTCAACATATCCGCGCTTCTCAAGAACCTCAGCAATCGAAGCCTTCATTTTACTGAAAGGGATATCGACAAATCTGTGTTTCGCTTTAAGAGCGTTGCGAATTCGTGTTAGAAAATCTGCAATAGGATCGCTAATCGTCATCTTTCCCTCAGTTTTTCTGGTTTCGTTTGTATGGTAGACCCATAAGTGTTAATAGCTCACGACATTCATCATCAGTTTGTGCTGATGTAACAAATGTAATGTCCATTCCTTGATCTCGTTTTACGTCATCAAGGTTGATTTCAGGGAATACCTGTTGATCGCTAAGACCAAGTGTGTAGTTTCCTCTACCGTCTCCTTTTATTTTGAATCCACGGAAGTCACGGATTCGAGGAGATACGATGTTAGCAAAACGGTCAAAGAAATCATACATTCTTTTTCCACGAAGGGTAACTTTCAGTCCGATCTCCTGCCCTTCACGAAGCTTAAAGTTCGCAATCGACTTTGTCGCTTTTCGCGCTATTGGCTTTTGCCCGGAAAGAAGTGCAAGTTCTCTTCGACAGTCTTGCATCACGTTTTTATCTTTCAATGCTTCTGCCAAACCCATGTTGATCACGATTTTGTTCAATCGTGGGATTTGCATAACATTGCTATACTTAAACTTGTCTTGAAGCTTTTGCTTAACTTCTTTTAAATACTTTTCTTTTAACCTAGACATTGTCACTCTTCGAGTTAATCTATCTTATAAGCTTCGGTGGATTTGTTCTTTTCCACCCTTCGTGTAAACAAGAGTCTTTTTCCCCTCTTTGTTCACAGAAACTTTTAATTTTAGTTTGTTTCCATCCTTGTCACAAAGAGCCACGTTAGATATATCAACTGGTCGCTCAATGCTAACAATTTCGGAACGTGAGTTTTCATCACGTCGCTTTATGTGTTTTTTTCGCACGTTCACGCCTTGAACAAGAATTTTTTGTTCACTTCGTGAAAGAACTTCTCCCACTTTCCCTTTATCATTTCCGGAAAGCACGAGCACTTTATCACTTTTTTTGATCCATTTGTTTTTCATGCTGTCCTCTTAAATTACTTCAGGGGCCAAGGATGTCACTTTAATAAACCCACTCTCACGAACTTCTCTTGGAACAGTTCCAAATATACGAGTTCCTTTTGGATTGAGTTTATCGTCAATCAGTACGCAGCTATTGTCGTAGAAGCGTAAGAGTGATCCATCTTTGCGACGAACGTAGCTCTTTGTACGTACGATGACAGCCTTAATAACATCACCTTTCTTTACACTCGATTTCGGATCAGCTTCTTTCACAGAGCATACTATGACATCGCCAACATGAGCATATCGACGCTTTGACCCTTTAAGGACCTTAAAGCATTTTACTCTCTTGGCACCGCTGTTGTCCGCTACTTCTAGTTCCGTCTCTTGCTGTATCATTCTTTTCTCACACTGCAGTTATGTTTTAACCTAGTACTTCTACAACTTCCCAACGTTTCAGTTTTGAAAGTGGGCGCGTTTCTTTGATTCTTACCTTCTGTCCAATTTCAACATCAGGCAGTTCACAGTGCGCATAAAAGCGCTTGTTTACTTGTACTACTTTTCTGTATCGTGGGTGGTTGATTGTTCTAGATACTGAAACAGTTACTGTTTTTTGCATCTTGTTAGAAACTATCACACCC
>Ga0209692_10001598_pt1 | contig 29837 bp, 18 predicted proteins | sample tdDd472_FD_187129 | JGI IMG/M metagenome (GOLD analysis project Ga0209692, IMG submission 187129) | Marine sediment microbial communities from the Atlantic coast under amendment with organic carbon and nitrate - tdDd47.2 (SPAdes)... | ecosystem: Environmental > Aquatic > Marine > Coastal >... | reverse complement strand
ATCCAGCTGGTTCAGGGACTATGTATATTATCCTCTTGGGGGTTCACGCGAATCACAATTAAACAGCCACAAAAACATGTGGATAACTATGCTGGTTTCTGGTTTGTGGCATGGTGCATCATGGACGTTTGTGGGATGGGGAGCTCTCCACGCCCTGTTCTTGTCCATCGAGCGTCTGACTGACTGGAGCAAGAAAGTGCGCCAAATCAAGGGAGGAGGGCACATTGCTCTATTTCTTGTTTTTGTGCAGGTTCTGGTTGCCTGGGTCTTCTTCCGGGCTACAACTTTCACTCAGGCTTTTGACATATTAAAAGTGATGTTCGATTACAACGCTTTTGACTGGTCTGCTGTTTTTAAACTCACCCCAGTTTTATGGCTTTGTCTGAGTATTGGAATTTTGAGAGAGTCGTGGTTTTATTTCAAACTCGATAAATCCGATGTTATCAGATACGACTTAATACGTTCACTTGAACCGGTCGTCATGGCATTAATGATTGCTGCTTCTGTCTTTTTCAGAGGTAAGGGCGATGAGTTTATCTATTTTCAGTTTTAGGAAAACCTGATGCAATTGGTCATTAAACATAGATTTATGGTGGCGGTTCTGTTTGCAGGATTGTTTTTAATGCTGTTTGGTTTCTACAAGCCCGATAACCATTTAAAAGGAATTCCTGAAAAAATGTTCTGGTCGGTTAAGAGCGAATGGAAAAACTGCCTCACCATGACTGTTGGCGGTGATTCGCGTACCTATCGCGGAGTTTCTCCTGAAACAATAAACTCAAACGAATATCTGCAAGATTACAAAGTCGGTAATTATGGGTTTATTTCAAATGGATGGACAAAGAAGTATTTGGCTGCTCTTGAAAGAACTTTAGATAAAGACTCCGATAAGCCGTTGGTGCTTGTTCTGGGACTTACACCATATTCTTTAACCGATCTTGCCGCCAGAGATAACAGTTTTATCAGAATGGAAAAAGTTGCCAAGACAACCAAGATGGAGTCGATCTGGTTTGGAAGGTTGTACCAGTTTTTCAGTCCGATAAATGTAAACAAACTTTTTGTTGCAAAAGCAAAGGGTAATACATATTTTCAACATTATCACGAAAATGGCTGGGTGGCTTCTTACAGAAAAAAAGATGTTCCACGAAGTGCATTGGATCAGTATAAAAAGAGATATAAAAAGAAAAAAGTAAACAAAAAGATGGTCAAGGATGTTATTTCGTATGTCAAAAGATGGAACAAGAAAAACATAGTTGTCTTTGGTTACAGACCCCCGACCACTCAGGAAATGTGGGAACTGGAAGAACTCCAAAGTGGCTACAACGAAGATGACATTGCAAAAAGATTCAGTGATGCTGGTGGAGTATGGCTGAAATTTGAGAACAAATATCACAGCTATGATGGAAGCCATTTAAGAGAAGATGGCGCAATTGAGTTTTCGACTGATCTTGCTGCACTTATTGCAGAGCATTTAAAAAAGTTACAGCATTAGAATGACCCAGATACAAGCAGGAAATACCCCCGTTGTCATTTCACACACTCTGTATTAGATTGCCTCAAATACCAAGCGGGCCGGCACCTCCTGGATTACCATTGTCACCTGAAATGGGTTTTCGTATTTGTTGATTATTGCCGTATCTGGTGTTCATCAGCATTGTTACCACTTCCCGTGTGCAGGCTGGTGCATAACCGAAACGCCTTTGCATTCTTTCCAAAACACTTTCAACATCCGTCCGCACTTCGGGTGAAAGCTCCTTCGCCCGGTCGGTATCGTATTTTAACAGATTTTCATGTAGCTTGCTTATGCGCTCTTGTTGCAAGGCAAAGTAATGATGTTCCAGCTTGTTGATTTGTGAACGGAATATCTTTTCATAGCTAACAGGTTTGTCAGGATGATCCAGTGCATAGGCTCCAACTCTGGAAACTACATCCTGGCGGAATTCTCTGGCCTCCTCAGATGGAGCGATTATCAGTTCAACCTCTTTCAAGAGGTTTTCATCAACTTCTTTTTCTACACCAGAGATTGGATCCAGTACTTTTTTCTTCTGAATCCATGCGCTGGCCTGTTCCACATATCTTTCCAGAAGATCGAAATATTGAGCTTCTTCGATCATTTCCATGGCGATTTTCAGTTCCTTATCAACTTTCTTGATATAGTAATCCTGAACATAACGAATGAGGCTTTCCTGATTGCAGTAATCTCCTTCAGGCTCTATTTGCAACCATTCGTATACTGTTTTGTCAGAGGTCAGTCTTGCAATCTGGGCAAATACCTGCATGGCAGAAATACAACCTTGTCTGTCTTGCTGAACAGCATTCTGAAGAAGCATTTTGCCCTCTCTGGGAGATGCCCCATAACCACCTTCATAAAACTGTTCGCCAGAAAATTCAGCCATCATTTTTTGTCTTACACGCTTCAGCTCTTTGGCCTGAGCCACTGTTGTCCACTCAGGTGCTTCTCCGGTGGTATAAAAAACAGCTTTTTCAAGAGGGTTTATTTTTTCGACCACAGGCTGGATCACTTCAGGATATTTTGAAGGATCAGGTTTTCTCAGTCTGGTTAAAACAGTCCACATGGAAACGATGTCTGTCAGATGCGGAGCAAGAAAAGTGGATTTTGATGCCAGTGACAGCTGGTCATCGTAAATGTGTTTCTCTGCTTCGTAATTTCTGAGATAGGGAACTTTGATAAATTCCATTCGTCCCTTGAAAGACATGAAATCGGGTGCTTGTTTGAAGGCATCCAGATATTTATCGTTGGAAGATCCCATCATTATCAGATCGAGGTAAACCAGTGCAACATCGAGGTTGATGGTTCCCATTTCACATGTACTTAGCAAGTATTTAAAAGCATCTACCGGTCTTTTTAGAAGGTCGGAGTATTCCACAATACCGTGATTGGCCTGTATCAGATGCCCCGCTGTTTCGTAGAGATTGAGGTTTTGAAGTACAGGTGGCAGAGACGAAAGTGAACGATCCTGAGTAATTTGTTGCACACGTGCATCCACACTCATTTGTGGCTCAATTGTTACTGCACCAATTTTGTATCGCTCTGAAAAATAATATCGCTCTACTTGTATGTGTTGCAATACTTTGGCATAGTCCCCGCCATAGGCGGTAAGCAGAGTGTTGTAGATCATTTTATTTGTGGGAGACAAATCCCCATCAATGATTGTCTCGGATAGTTCGTGGTTGGCAAAAGATTCATCATGATTGATCAGATCATCATACAGCTTTTCCCGCTCTTCGGTAGGAATCAGAAAAATAGGATTATCTCTTAAAGGGCAGGATAGGTTGGCACTGATTCTTTCCTCCGGTAAATGGGCATACGAGTCTGATTTTGAGATTTCTTCAATTGTTTCCTTGGAAAAACCAATTTTCTCTCTGGCAATTTTATCGTCTGGAAAAATCCAGTTGAATTTATAAATTGCACCCGCATCTGTTTTTGAATATGCTTCCAGCCCTCTGTGCATACACTGGGTTAAAGATGTTTTGGCAGAGCCATTTGGCCCATGAAACAGAATTAATTTGTCCACTCTGCCAACTCTGGCAAAACCACGCAAAAGATTTAAAAGCTGATTTTCAACAGCCGCCTGACCCCATACTGCGCCATCACCATCATTGAAAGGTTGATCGAATATGGCCCAGCCAGGTTTTGAATTGCCATTTCCATCTGTTCTTTGACCATAGTAGAGGATCATGTCTACCAGGTATTGATAAGCACTTCTGGTGAATTGTGTCGGGTTCTTTAAAACCAGATCGAAGAAAGCATCAAAAGAAAGGATTTTGTTGTGTTTGTCAAACTCATCCTGAATTCTGTCGGTCATTTCTGTAAGCACATCACCGGCTGTCTTCTGCTCTGCGTTCTCTTTGCTCATATTATTCCTCCCAAAGTGCTTTTAGTTGCACGCCTACACATATATGTATGACAATAGTTTACCCATGTTTATTCGGCATAGCAATCATTATGGTTGAAATAATTTTTATGTCCCATCGTTACTTGTTATTGGTATATTGAATTAAGTTGTTGAATTTTAAGACTAAAATACCGGTGAACAGATGTTTTTGAACTGTAAAGTAGAGATAAAAAAAACCGGGAAGAATTTTCCCGGTTTGAAGAGTTTTAAACAAAAGCTGAGTCAGTCGATCTCTACAATTGCACCACCATTTTTAAGAGACTTCTGGGCTGCCTCTAGGATCTTCAGGACATCCAGACCATTTTGACCATCCGACAAGGCGGGTGTTCCGCTTTCAACAGCTTCGATAAAATGCCGGAGTTCAATTTCCAGCGGTGAAGTTTTTTCCAGTTTAATAACTTCAGCTTCACCATTTTTCAGGCTGATTTGATCTATACCGGCTTTAAAGCCATCGCTGAAGGGGCCATAGATGCTTTTGTCGAAGATTTTCAGTTTATCTTCCGGTTCTCCATCATCAAATATGGCCATTTTGTCTTTACCGATAAAAGTCATGCTGCGGGTTTTGGTTGGATCTAGCCACGAAGACTGAATATGGGCCATACGTCCATCATTGTACATAAGGTTCAGAAATACTACATCCTCAATACCTTTTTCTGCCTGTACCAAAGCTGATCCAAAGGCTGCAACTTTATCGGGCTGCTTTTTAAAAAGATGTAAAACCATGGAAATATCATGGGGGGCCAATGACCACATTGCGTTCTCGTCTTCACGCACCTTACCAAGATTTAGTCGCTGGCCGTAAGCGTAAAGGATGTCACCAAGGACTCCATCGTCAAGCAGATTTTTCAACTTGGTCATGGCGGCATGATAAAGCATCAGATGTCCAACCATTAAAATCAGGTTTTTCTCTTTCGCAAGTTCTACCAATATTTTAGCTTCGCCAGAGTCCAGTGTAATCGGTTTTTCCACAAATACATGTATCCCGGCATTCAAAGCTTTTTGTGCTACTTCAAAATGAGTTTGGGCGGGGGTAGCAATTGCTACTGCTGTGACTTCACCGGCCTCGATTACCTGCTCGATGTTTTCACAAACTTTTGCATCAGGATATAATGCTTTTTGAGCTTCTCTGTTTTTCTCGGAAGGATCTGCAAAGCCCCAGAGAGCATCCATGGAATTAAAGGTGCGAATCAGATTTTTACCCCAGTTACCCGCACCAATCACCGCAATTTTCAACATTTTCAACTCCAGAATTTATCAGGAAAGGTTTTCTTTATACCAGTCTATGGAAACTTCAAGCCCTTCTTCCACACTTACTGAATTGCTAAACTCCAGAAACTGTTTGGCCTTTTGAATTCCGGCAACAGAGTGCATTACATCACCCGGGCGTACCGGCTTATAGATCGGCTTGATTTTGCTATCCAGCAGTGCAGCAATTTTATCAAACAGAAGATTTACCGAGATTCTTCTGCCACCAGCAACATTAATTGCCTGCCCGCAGGCACTTTTGGGTGCCATTGCTGCACGAAGATTGGCCTCAACCACATCGTTTACATGGATGAAGTCGCGGGTTTGGTTGCCATCGCCAAATATTATTGGTGCTTCTTTTTTCAGAAGCTTGCTGATAAAAATGGGAATTACAGCTGCATATTGTGAGGTTGGATCCTGATGGGGGCCGAAGACGTTGAAATATCTGAGGATCGCTGTTTCTACTCCGAAATGGTCTGTGAAGTTTTTGCCATAATATTCCATGGTAATCTTGCTGGTGGCATAGGGCGATTCTGGTTCCGGTCTCATGTCTTCCACTTTCGGAAGAGTCGGATTGTCGCCATATACTGCGGAACTGCTTGAAACCACAACTCTTTTAACGCCATTTTTATGGGCTGCACGTAAGACATTCAAGGATCCGGTTACATTGATGTCATTTGCCAGATCGGGACTGTCAACACTTGCCGGAACCGATCCTAGGGCTGCCATATGAAAAATGTACTCGATATTTTCCAGAGCCTTTTCAAGTTCGTCGTAGTCTCTTATGTCAATTTTTTTAAATTCGTAATTGTCTTGAAGGTTTTCCTCTACGACAAAATCCAGATTCTCGATTTTGCCATAGGATAGGTTGTCAATAACAACCACTTTTGCACCATCTTTCAGTAATCTTCTGGTCAGGTTGGAGCCAATAAAGCCGGCACCGCCCGTAACAGCGACGGTTTTCTCACTAAAGTTCACAGACATATTATCCTCCAGAAATTATAGCCCCATCAAGTTTCGAATACTAGAAACCGGAATAGTTCCGTGGGATAATAGCTCGTTGTGAAAGGTTTTGAGCTTAAAGTCATTGCCTTTAGCCTTTTTGTAGTCTTCCAGAAGACTGTCTATTTCTATTTTACCGATGTAATAACTCATGGGTTGGGTTGGGCTCTGACAATAACGCAGAACTTCCGTGAAGGCGTTTGGTTCTTCAAGTCCAGCCTTGTCAACCAACATTTTAACTGCTTCATCAAACGAGATGGTTTTGGCATGCAGACCGACATCAATTAAAACGCGGTAAGCTCTCCACAAAGCATCTTTAAGTTGCAAAAGTCTCTGTTTGGGATCATCGTAAAATCTCTGTTCCCACATCATCTCTTCGCAGTAAAATGCCCAACCTTCAGCAAACACGGAGGTGTCGGCCAAATGCCTGATAAGTCTCTTGTTTTGGTTGGCTTTGGTCAATTGCAGATGGTGTCCGGGATAGGCTTCATGCAGAGCTGTTACTGCTAGACCGGCATTGGCATGCCCTTTAAGTCTTTCGTTGGCTTCATCCTGTGACAGACCGAAGGTAGTTGTAACCCAGAATGTTCCCACCTGGCTCTGGTCAAATGGTGCAGGGTTAACATAGGCTGCATATGGAATCAGGGGTTTGGCGAAATCCGGTGTCTGAACAACATCAATTTCCTCACCCTCAGGGAAAGTCACCAGGTCAAGGGCTTCAACAAAGTCTCGGGCGCGTTTCATTTCTCTTTTGTATGCACCAATAAGAGCCTGACTGCTTGGGTGATCTTCCTTTATTTCTTCGACAATTTCCTGCCATCCCTTTTTCTTGTCTATCATTTTTGCCTGTTTTTTCAGGCTGGCTTCGATGGATTTGATGGCTTTTTGGGAAATACTTATCAGGTCGTCGCTGCTGTAAGGCAATCTATGCTGATGTTTCAGGATGAAGTTGTAGTTGGTTTTACCAAAGGCGAAATGCTTTTTGCATTTTGGTAAAAGTTTCTTTTCCAGATATTCTCCAAATTTTTCCAGTTCTGCAATTGCTTCTTCATTTGCTTCTGTCAAGGCATCATGAAGTGCGCCGGTGATGCCTTTGGAAAATTCAGGAATTACGGAATTGAAAAAGCTTACTGCTCCTTGGCAGGTTGTTACTGACGATTCAACAAAGACCTTTGGGGGGCTTTTAAGATGCTTCTTGGCGTTTTTAAGCGTAATTCCGACTTGCATCAGCCTTCTGGTAATGGAAACTGCACGCTCTCTGGCTGTATCAAAGTCTCTTGTTATCAAGATGTAAATTCCGTAAAGTAATTCCTGCAAATACAGGTTTGGATTCAGTTCGTGTAGTGAGTATTTGGTCAGAAACAGAGAATCGACCTCGATTTTGCCGAGAATCAGCTCCAGATCTACCTTGTTTTCAATATTCAGCAGACGTTTGTTAACTGCCTTGAAATTTTTCTTGAAAGCACCAAGTTTTTCGCCTGTTTTTTTAAGCCCGCTGGGAGAGTAATCTCTGAAATCCTGATCGAACTCGTGTTCACCGAGAAAAGTTGATGAGACAGGGTTACTTTTAAGCATGAACCTGTTGAAACTCTCAACAAGTTTTTCAAACTCTATATCGTGCGAAGCTCCCATTTTTACTAACCTTTCTGAAGATAACTCGTTATGAATACTTGTTCGCGCCTACTTTATCATTGGCTTATTGCGAAGTCAAAAAAGAAATGCAAAAACAGTATAGATAGGATATAAATTGATTTTTCGGGTAGAATGTTTGTTCGCGCACCCTGAGTGATTTTAAGGCGATAAAATCGCTTGAAAATTAGTATCGAATGGTAGATGGCTCGATACAATCGACTGATCGGCGATCACTTGCCATGAGCGATGTATATAGGCCAAATTCCAAAAATGAAAATAATGCAAGTAGTTACAATATTTCGTCTATTCATATTTCTGATACTGTAAAATTATTGTATCTATACAGCAGGTTGATACATATTTCAGGGCAATTAATGCGTTCCGGACGAAACTGATATAAACGACAAATATGTCTGAAAGGGCTGTCAAGTTGTCATGACAATCTAGCTTGACACTTATAGAAGTGATGAGTCTGGTTATTGGTCATTATATAAGCGTAATCAATGCTTTAAGTAATGTTTACAGGAATGAGTCATAATATGGCATAAATTATGCTACTTTAACAGTACTGGGCAAAGCTGAAAGAAAATAGGCATATGCGGATAAATCAAACAGCCATCATGGAGGAACCGTAGATGCTTGGAAAAATAGAAGTTAAACATTTAACAAGATTTAAGGAGAATTAGCATGAATTATTTAAAAACGTCTTTTAATCGGATGTTGTATTTGATTGTAATTCTGCTGTTTGCTGTATCATGCAGCTCTGGGTCATCTGGCTTACCGGACGACAATTTCCAGAGCAATCCCAATGAAAATCTGGAAAGTGCCAATCTTTTTGTGGTTGAGAACGAAATGTCGGTACAGATGGTTGATGAAGGCTTGTCTGTCAATATCCCCATTCACCAGAAATCGAAAAATGATACCGATATCAATATTGCAGTCGAGATTGTAGATCTGGATGGAAACGAAATTTCGAAAGAATCTCTTGATGTATCCATTAGCGAGAAATTGCAGGATATGGAAGTGGTATTGACCGGCATGCCTGACGAGTTCGTTACGGATAGCAAAGGTAAATATCTGGTCAAATTCGACATTAAATGGAAGGATGGCGAAATCTGGGGTACCAGATCGGTTCACACATTATATAGATATGTCAGCGCCCAGCTATTAGGTGCCAAAAATCTATATGAAAGTGGCAATTCATACTACAAGTTGCTGGTTAGTGAACCAAATTCAGGCGCACCAATTGAAAACGCCAGTGCAAGATTTTATCTAACAAGAGAGGGCGAAAGCGACATTGAGGTCGGTTCCGGTACAACTGATGACTTTGGTATGGCTGATGTGCAAATCATCATACCGGGAGATGTCCTTGGTGATGTAGACCTCAAGGTAGCAATTGACCTTCCCGGTGGTGAACAGCAGGAACAGGCCATTGCCCCGGTAGTTGTAGAGCGCGATGCAAAGATTCTGCTTACCACTGACAAACCCATGTATCAGCCGGGTCAGACTATTCATATGCGCGCTTTGGCTTTGAAACGTCCGGCACTGCTGCCTCAGGCTGATCTTCCGGTTCTGTTCACTGTAATTGATCCCAAGGGAAACAAGGTTTTCAAGGAAGAATTGAAGTCTTCTGAGTATGGAGTATCTTCTGCAACCTTTAAACTTGCAACTCTGCTAAACGAAGGTCATTACACCTTGCAGGCTCAGGTTGGTGAAGATGTGACCGAAAAAACAGTTACAGTAGAGCGTTATTCATTGCCGAAATTCAAGGTCGCTTTCAGCACCGACCGCAATTATTACAAACCCGGTCAGACGGTTGCTGGTAAAGTCAATGCTGACTATTTCTTTGGTAAAAAAGTTGCAGGCGATGTGGTTGTAAAGGCTTACAAATTCGATATCGCAATGGAAGAGATTGCCAATATTGAGGGGCAGCTGGATTCAAACGGCGAGTTTTCCTTCGATGTGGTTTTGCCCACCTACTTTGTAGCATCGGCTCTGGATGAAAACAAAGCCTATGCCTTTTTCGAAATTACCGTTACCGATACCGCAGCGCACAGCCAGGTGAAGTCATCTCAGGTTCTGGTTGTTAAAAACTCGGTTTTACTTTCCATGGTTCCGGAAAGTGGATCGGTTGTGCCTAATGTGGAAAACGAGTTTTACCTCATTTCCACCGATCCCTTTGGTCGCCCCCTAAACGCGGATTGCGATATTAAAATTGGTGAAAACACTGAAAGTGTTGAGACCGGAAGCTTTGGTCTTACTACATTTACCCACACACCGGATAGTGAAAGTGTTGCCATTGAGGCCGATTGCACCATTGATGGCGGAGAGTCTGCGAAAGAGACATTCACCTTTGCCAGTGAAAACAACCGCGAATATGTTTTGGTCAGAACAGAAAAAGCACTTTACAAAGTTGGTGAAACAGTGGAGCTTTCCATTTTCGCCACCAACGATGGCTGGGATGCGGCGCATCTGCCCGACAGAGTTTATCTGGATGTTATCAAAAACGGTCAGACCATGCTGATGACTACTGTTTCCTTAAACGAAGGTAAAGGCACATATTCTCTGGATCTGGATTCCACTCTCTCAGGCAGCATCGAACTTATGGGTTATTATCTTGGTGCCGCAAGTGAAATTATCAGAGACAGACGTTTGATTTTTGTTGAGTTGGCCAACACCCTGACTGTTGAAATTACTCCCAACAAAGATACCTTCAAGCCAGCGGAAGAGGCCAGTATTGCACTGAAAGTTAAAGACAATATGTCTGAAGGTGTGCAGTCGGTTATTGGTGTGCAGGTTGTTGACGAAGCTGTCTTTGCCCTGCAGGACATGCAACCCGGAATGGAAAAAATCTATTTCGCACTGGAAGAAGAACTGCTACAGCCCAGATATGAAATCCACGGTTTTGAAGCCTCGGAAATTCTTGAACCTGAACCTGAGAGCGCAGAAGAAAAAGAAGAGCGCGATGCCTATACCAGCGCATTTCTGGCCAGTGCAGGAACCGACTCTGCCTATGGTATCAATATCAATACCTTTGCAGACGTTGACAGCAATGCCTTAAGTGTTTCGGCTACGCAGGTTAAAAAAGATCTGGATTCCTTTGTCGAGCATATCAGATGGATGCTGGATTCCGGTTTCATCAGTGGCGAAAGTGGTATTGAAGCATGGGTTGAACAGAGAAATTCAAAGGACAACCCGTTGTTTGATCCCTGGGGACAGAAATATGTTTTATCATATGAAGAAAACACTTTCACCGTAACAAGTGGTGGTATGGATGAAAAAGCAGGTAACACTGATGACATCAAACAAAGTGTTAGCCTGTATGCGAAAGACGACAGAAACAACTGGGACGATGATGCAGAGTTTGACGACGAAGCTCCGCAGGATGGCGGTATTGGTGGCTTGGTAGATGGCGATGCAGCTCCCGATGGTGATGAACCTGTCAGTGACGGAGATGATCCTTCCAGTGATTCAGGTGAAGAAGATGGCCCGCGTGTAAGAAGCTACTTCCCCGAAACTCTGTATGTCAACCCGGCAGTTATTACAGATGCCAATGGCGAGGCCACCGTTGAATTTACCATGGCGGACTCTATCACCTCGTGGCGCATGACAACTCTGGCAAGCTCGCTGGCGGGTCAGATTGGTTCCAACGTTGGTAACGTTATTGTGTTCCAGGATTTCTTCGTAGACATTGATTTCCCGGCTACTTTAACGCAGAACGATATTGTCGAAGTTCCAATTGCCATCTACAATTATCTTGCCGAGGAACAAACCATAGAGCTTACAGCATCAGCCGATTCGGACTGGCTGGAGTTTCTTGAAGGAACCACCAGAACCATTGAAGATCTTGCTCCAAATTCAGTTACCGGTATTTACTTCCCGGTTAAAGTAAAAGATGTCGGCAGACACAACTTTACCGTAACTGCCATAGGCACAGAAGAAAGTGATGCCGTAAGACGTAGTATCGAAGTTGTGCCGGATGGTCTGGAAGTCAGAAATGCCCAGTCCGGTCGTCTTGATGGAACTCAAACCGTGACCCTTAACATTCCCGAAGGTGTTGTGCCAGATGCCTCCAAGATGTGGGTAAAAATTTATCCGGGCTTGTTCTCACAGGTGGTAGAAGGACTTGACAGCATGTTACAGATGCCTTCCGGCTGCTTCGAGCAGACATCCTCTTCAACCTATCCCAATATTTTGGTACTGGATTACATGGTGCTTACCGAACAGAGTTCACCTGAATTGGAGCTTAAAGCCAGAGACTATATCAGTCAGGGCTATCAGCGTCTGCTCTCTTATGAAGTTGATGGTGGTGGTTTTGAATGGTTTGGAACACCTCCGGCACATAGAGCTTTAACAGCCTACGGACTGCTTGAATTTTACGACATGTCCAAGGTACATGACATTGATGATGACATTTTAACCAGAACACAAAGCTGGCTGACCGGTTTAATGAATGCAGACGGCTCCTATGACTTTGATGCCGGCGGTATTCACGAAGGTGCGACAAATAACTTCACCAACTCGGTGCTTCGTAACACCGCCTACATCAGCTATGCATTGGCAGAAAGTGGTTATGCAGGTTCCGAGCTTTCAAAGAGTATTCAGTGGGTAAAAAACAATCTGGCAGAGGCTAACGATAACTATACATTAGCTCTTGTTGCAATGTTGCTGGCTACTGCCGATCCAAGCTCTTCACAGCTTACTCAGGTTCTGGATGATCTGTATGATGCCAGAGATGAAGATGAAGATGGCAAGATAAGCTGGGGTCAGGAAGCTCCTACAGAAATGTATGGCTCTGGAAATTCAGCCCAACTGGAAACCACCTCACTTATCGGTCAAGCCTTTATTCGTGCCAACTATAAAATGAATGCAGTTGGCGGAATCATGGACTGGATCATTTCCCAGAAAGGTTCATTCGGCGAATGGTCAACCACACAGGGCACCATTCAGGCACTGCGCTTCATGATCGCCAGTTTGGGTTCAGATGTGGAATCAGCAGATGCCACAGTGCTAATCACAGCAAACGGTACAGAGGCTTATACCGTAACGGTAGACCCAGCTCACTCGGATGTTCTTCAACTGCGTGATCTGACCTCTTACCTGCAATCAGGTGACAATACTATTTCTCTGACTATCACCGGTGAAGGAAACTTGATGTACTCTGCTGTTTCAAGTTACTGGGTACCAAGCGCAGATGATCCATACAACAATCCCGGCGAAGGCCCATTGTCAATTGAAATCAGCTACGACAAGACCACTCTCCAAGTGGACGATATTGTAACCGCAACCGCAACCATTACCAATAATACCGATGCAGTTGCCAGAATGGTACTGGTTGACATTGGAATGCCTCCCGGATTTGATCTTGTCTCGGATCAGCTTCAGGCTGCTATCTCCGAAACCGCTTTACAGCGTTTCGAGCTTGCGGGCCGTCAGTTGATTCTCTACATCGAGCGCATTGAACCGGCTACACCGATCACCTTGACATATCAGCTCAAAGCCAAGTTCCCCATGGAAGGTTCTACTGGCCCGGCATCCGTTTCCAACTACTACGAACCGGAAACGAAAACGACCACAGAACCACAGGAATTTGTGGTTACCGAATAGTTGATTTGATATCCCGAAACAGAAACCCCGGATTGCAGTTAAGCAGTCCGGGGTTTTTCTTGTATAAAAAATTTCCTTTAGTTTGTTTCGCAGGCTTTATAGTAGGTTACAACAATATCGGCGTCGGCAGGTGGTGGAGATGATAGGTTAAATATAACAGAGTTGGAATCAGCGTCGTATATCCAGTCTGTTGAAATATTGTTGTTTACCATAACGGTTATTGTGTCTTCCTCTGCAGAGTTTGAAAGTATAAACTGGTTACGCAAAGTTAAGTTGTTAATGTAACCGAAGGCATCTGAATATTCATCCTGACAGATGGATACAAAATGCTTGTTGTTATAAGCATTACATTGATCGGCGACTGAAATATATCTACTTCCACTTAAGTTTTGCTCGCAACCGTGTGGTTCATCGCCTACAATGGCGTAGGCCTCCAGCAAGTATGGATTGTTTATGCCTTTGATATTTTGCAAAAAGTTGACATAGAAAGAAGTTTCTCTGTCCGAACCGTCTTCTTCATCCGACAAAAATACCACGGTGAGTTTGGCGTTTTCGCGCAAAAAACCGGCATTGTAATTTGAAATAAGTGGGTCACTCAAGGCAAGATATGCTGCGTCCAGCCCTGCCTCTTTAAATCCATCACATGATGTGCCAAGATTTGAAATCCGTGTTTGGAAGGCTGAAATTAAGTCTTCTTTACTCATTTCGGAAGAATTCAATACCTTGGGGGATCCCTGAAATTTACCGGAATGATCTTCATCGGTGATGTCGCATGAGACCACGGCGAAATTGTAATCTGCATCCCAGATTGTTATGTCATTTATAAATGCTTCAAAAGAATCCACTAAGGTTTCTTGTTCCTCTGCCATTGAACCGGAGCAGTCCACTACAAACAATACGTCTACCTGTGGTCTGGCTATTTGTTTGAAATTGTCTGTTTCAATCTCGTTGTGCAAGGCTTTGCCCTTCAATGAAATACGTTGAGTCTGGCCAATACTTGTTTCAATAACTATTTCTCCAGCATAATCACCGGGGGTTTCGGGGCAGAACATAATGTAAAAGTCTTCGTAATAGCCGGGGTACATCCTGTAGGGCAAATCCCCTAGAGAAGAATATTTAATTTCAATTGGCATGTTGCCGGGCATTTCGATTTTGGTTATGGAAAAAATACCATCGCCAATGTTTCTCAGTCTGACCTCCAATATATCTGTGCAGCATCCTTCCAGTACATCCGGAAATTCCATGGAAGTATCTTTAACTATAAAAATACCCTCTCCATCATTTTCCAGATAGTCATCGGTGGAGTCCCATTCCGGGTAATCATTGTCAGTAAGGTCGGAGTCAGTCGTGTCAGTCTCTGTTGTGTCTCCATCTGCAAAATCGCCATCTGTTGTGTCCAGATCGCTTGAATCACCATCGGTGTTATCGAGATCGAATTCATCGTCTCCATCAGATTCTGCTTCATCACCATCAATAACGTTATTATCATTTTCTAAAGTGTCGCCATCCGTCACTATTGTATCGCTGTCGTCTTCAATGGTGTCTCCGTCCAAAATCTCATCATCGCCATCTGTCTGATCATTCACTTCACCTTCGATTTGATCACCATCGCTGTTGTCTCCGGTAGTAATACTGCTGCCAAGGCATCCAATGGCAAATGTTGCAACCATAATAATGACTAACCAAAAATAAATTTTACGCATCTTCTACTCCTCAATTCTGCCCCTGTTGACAGTTTAATGTCGAGCTTTGTATATATTAACCCCAAAGTGAACCATGAGTATTGATTATTTGGAGTACTATGTCAACCATCCATGAAATCATTTGTGCACCAAAATTTTATTTAAGTTTTTCAGGGGTGTGATTTTTATTTTGGGATGTTTTCCACAAAAAACTGATTAGCATTGCTCATGGCGAGCGATCGACGATTAGTCGATTGTATTGAGCCATTCAGTCTTCGATACTAATTTTAAAGTGATAAATCACTTTAAAATTCACTCAGTCTGAGCGGAAAGATATTGTAAATATGATTTACCGATAAAATAATCACACCCGTTTTTCAGCATCGTATTGCTTTGTAGATAGTTAAGTGGTAAAAAGTCAAATCAAAACATGGGCATTATGGATAACCTCCATTATTAGCAAAATTACTTTTCTTTTTCATCGAGATTGATTGTACGAAAAATCAGATTTCAGGTTTTAAAAAGAGGAATACATGACAGATAAAAGAGTTTTTATAACAGGTGGTGCAGGATTTATTGGTAGCAATCTTTGTGCAAGGCTTATTGGTGAAGGTTGGCAGATTGTTGTTTACGATAACCTTGCTTTGGGACAGCGTGAGTTTATTGCCGATCTGGAAGGCAAAGGACTGACTTTTGTTGAGGCGGATTTGCTCGAACTTGATAAAGTTGTCGAAGCCATGAAAGGCTGTAATTTGGTTTGGCATCTGGCTGCAAATTCCGATATTTCCTATGGTAGAAAATTTACCGATGTAGACCTTAGAAACGGCACCCTGGCAACCTATAATGTATTGGAAGCCATGCGCCTGAATGATATCAAAAAGATCTTGTTTGCATCAACATCTGCCATCTATGGCGAAGCCGAAATTATGCCAACACCAGAAAACTACGGGCCACTTTTGCCCATCTCGCTTTACGGGGCCTCCAAACTGGCTTGCGAAGGTTTGATTACAGCTTTCTGTCACAACTTTGATATACAAGCCTGGATCTTCCGCTTTGGTAACGTTGTCGGTTATAACGGTACCCACGGTGCGATTGTGGACTTTATCAAGAAATTGCAGGCCGACAACAGCAGTCTGGAAGTGCTTGGAGACGGCAAACAGGCAAAACCATATCTCTATGTTTCTGAAATAGTTGATGGTATGTGCTACGCGTTTGAACATGCCAAAGATCAGGTTAATGTCTTCAATCTGGCTTGCGAGGGTGCAACCTCGGTCGAAAAAATTGCCATGTCGGTAATTGAAGCCTGTGGCTATACCGATGCGAAGATTGCCTACACTGGCGGTTCCAGAGGCTGGGTTGGTGATGTGGCACAGGTAAGATTGTCTACCGAAAAAATGGCTTCAATTGGCTGGAAGGTAAAACTGGACAGCGATCAGGCAGTTAAAAAAGCAGCCGAGACTCTGGTTAAGCAGATTGGCAATAAATAAGAAATTTCTTCTACAGGAGAAAATAAATGATTATTTCCCGTACACCTTTTCGTTTGTCTCTGGCAGGAGGCGGTTCTGATCTCAGATCATATTACCAGACCGGCTATGGTCAGGTAGTGTCAACTGCTGTAAACAAGTATATGTACATCACGGTCAATAAGAGATTCGATAAGACCTTGCGTGTCAGCTATAATAAAACAGAAATAGTAGATCACACCGAAGAACTGAGACATCCAATTGTTAAATCGGCCCTCAAAAAACTGGGTATCGAACACGGGGTGGAGATTGTCAGCATGGCAGACATTCCTGCCGGAACCGGGCTTGGTTCTTCCTCCTCTTTTACGGTTGGTCTTTTAAATGCCTTGTATGCCTACAAAGGTGTATTTGTTTCTGCCGAGCGACTGGCCAGAGAGGCTTGCGAGATAGAAATAGAGGACTTAGGTGAACCTATTGGCAAGCAGGATCAATACATTGCGGCCTATGGCGGTTTTCAGAAAATCCGCTTCAATGCCGACGAGACTGTTTTTGTCAACCCGATCATCTGCACCAATGGAGTCAAAAGAGAGCTTGATAAATACATCATGGCTTTTTATACCGGGCAGACCAGAAGCGCATCGAAGATTTTAAAGCAGCATCACGAGCCTAGTCAGGACAGAGAAGAGCGAATGACCAAGATTCGCGATTTCTCGGATGATGTCTCACGAATTTTAACAGAAGGCAATAACCTTAATCGTGTGGGGCAGTTGTTGGATGAAGGCTGGCAGTTGAAACGTGGTGTGGCAAGCGGTACAACTACCGGAGTTATCGACGAGTTATACGGCAAAGCAAAAGATGCCGGAGCTTTGGGTGGAAAGATTGCCGGAGCAGGTGGCGGAGGCTTTATGTTCATGTTTGTCGAGCCACACAATCAGGATAGCGTGCGCGAAGCTCTGGGGCTGAAAGAAATGAAGTTCCAGTTTGAACCCCAGGGTTCCAAAATCATCTATGTAGGAACTGACAGATAATATGTCCAAAATATTTTATAAGCTGATTCTTCTGGATCGTGATGGGGTAATCAATCAGAAAGCACCCGAGCACGATTATATCCGCTCACCCGAAATGCTTCGTCTTACCGAAGGAGCAGATAAGGCTATCGCAAGGCTTCATAAAGCTGGCCTGAAAATCGCTGTGGTAACAAATCAGCGTGGAGTTTCACGCGATCTGATGAGCCTTGAAGATGTTTCAAAGGTTAATACGGCGATACAAAAGCTGGTTTCAAAAGCGGGTGGCAAAATTGATGCCTTTTATGTCTGTCCCCATGGTTATGACGACAATTGCAACTGCCGAAAGCCCGCTCCTGGTTTGCTGTTAAAGGCAATGGACAGATTCCATGTTAAAAAAGAGCGTTGCATAATGATTGGTGATAGCAACTCTGATGTAGAGGCTGCTGCCAATGCGGGTGTGGACTGTATTTATCTGGGAGAAAAGGAACTGGCATACGACTACGAATATGTCATAAAAGCCTTGAATCTGTCTGAAGCCGTTGACATTATTCTTCAGCAGGCTACACTGCCGTAGTGATTCAGTATGAAAAATAACTTGCAGTAAGAACGCTTGCTGGCTATCATACTAGTCGACATTTAGTATAGACAAAAAGGATAAACGAATGGGATCTGTATCTGTTAGTAAAGAATTATGGGAGTTTTTGAAAGAGCGAAAGAAATTCTGGCTTGCCCCGATTATTCTTATGCTGCTGCTCTTAGGTGCATTGATAGTGTTTACTGAAAGCTCTGCACTTGCTCCCTTTATCTACGCACTTTTTTAGAAATCAGACAGATGGCTGTTGTATAAACGTAGCCATCTTGCTGTTCTTGCTAGTAAAAAGCACTTCCTTGCCAATTTGTGGCAAGGGAGTTTTTTTGCTGTTTGAGCATAAAACCAGCTTAAGCTAAGACAATCAGATTTTGTTTATGTTATGCTTTGCAAGCATGTTTCATGGATGCCAGCTGATTATTCCTTGAAACAGGGAGCTTGCAGATCTTTTTATAATAAAATTTGATTGTTGCTTGTAAAATTTCTTGATTTATAATATTTTCTAAATAGATATGTTGTTTGGGCTGCATAAACCCCTGAAGAATGTTTATCGTTTGCAATTGGGCCGGCAAGCAAAATTCGTTATTTAAAGGACTGAAATGAATTTGCCATACTTAGTAAAACAATTGGGACTTGCCGCCCTCTTGGTCTTTTGCCTTGTTTCATGTTCGCAATGCAATGAGGACAACAAAGCTACTTCGACATCTAAACCACAAGCCAGAATAATAACAGGGGACACGCCACAGGACTCTCTTGCTCAGCCACAACGTACTATCCAAAATACTCCTGAAATACAAAACAAGGCATTTGAAGAACAGGAAAATGAAAGTTTGCAGCTTTTTGAGGCTGCCTATGAAAAAAATCCCAAAGATCCGGATACATGGATGTTCTTTATGCGTCTCTGTGGCTTGAAGGCGCAAGCAGACAAACCCGATGCGATGAAATGCTACGACAGGTTTTTTAAAGAAACCAAAGATCTCGCCATGAATGAAGACACCATGACAACTGCTCTTCGCTGGCGAATCATAATGGCCCTGCAGGAAGATAACGGCCCGGAGGCAAAGTTTTACTGGGTGCGACTGGCTTCTATTGAGAAAGAAATGGTCAAGCAGGGGAAATTGCCCAAAGAGATTATTGCTTATTCTGCTTTTATTCATTCTGGCGTATTGTTTTTAGAGGACAAGAGAGAAGAGGCCATTGCAGAGCTACAGATGGCTGTTCAACTTTATGAAGAAAGTGGAACAGATGATCCTGAGATTCTGCTGGATTATCTGGAAAAGCTGGCTCAATTTCAATCGGCCAGTTCCAAGCATATTGATGCTATTAAGACCTTGGAAAAACAGGAAAAAATCCTGATAAAAAAATATGGTAACATCAATCCGATGGTCGCAGTTTGCAGATTAAAGCGAATCAGTATTTTACTTACCATAGACGATAAGCATGGTGCCTCTGAATTGTGGGATTATGTTTACAACGTTATCGGACGCTTTAAAAAAGATGAACTTCCCCCCGAAATAAACGATCTCTACGTTCAGACCATGGTCAGGCTGGATGCAGCAGGTGTTTTACCATAATAATATCAGCACTTAAACTTCTGCATTGCAGTTTAAATCGATAATCTTCATATGTTGCTCTTGCTGTAGTATTATTTCAAGTAGTTGCAATTGTTGGAATATCTGTTTTTGAAAAGCCATCTTTCAACATTGTTGTACGGCTTGTTTGATTAAAGGTCCTTTTGGGTTTATAATGAAGAAAATCGTTAGCAGCTTGATGAAGTTGTATCGGGTTTGATGGAGAGTTGGGCCAAAACAAATTTTACTTGATACAAGGATGGTGTGGTATGTCCTGTTCTGGATGGGAATCGAAAAAAACGTTGGTGGTGTTGTTTGCTTTGTTGTTGGTTGCTGTTTTGTTTGTCTCTTGCAGTTCTGCAAACCAAACAAGCGATGGTGACAATGATGTAAGTGTGGATGGCGATCTTGATCAGAACATCAGTCAGGATTTGCAAACCTGTCTTGATTTTTGTGAAAGAAAATACGAGTGCGACAACACCGGAACTTTTACCGAAATCGAGAAGCAGGATTGCTTTGAGCTATGTGAGAACATCGACGAAACCTGCGTGGGAAACACTCTTTTGGAATGTCACACAAGTCAGCGTTGCGACGAGTTTAATACTTGTGTGTTACAAACAGAATTTGATTCGGACTGCCAGTTTCCCATTGACGGTGATGTGGATGCAGAGGGGGGATTATCTGCCAGACTGGAAATGCCTGTAAGTGTAAATTTCGGTGCAGTTGTTCTTGGGCAGAGTTCGCGTAAGACCCTGACGATATATAATACAGGCTTAAACATACTGGAAATCTATAACGTGCTTGTGGCAGACAACCTGGATGAGTTTGCGGTGGATTATGTGCAAGGCACCACTTTGTACGTCTCACCGGGAAAGTCAAAAGATATTGACATAGTTTATAGCCCGCTGGATGGGGGCAAGGATGAGGCGATCCTTCTGGTTTACAGCAATTCCCTGCCGGATAGAGTCGCTGAGGTTGCGCTTGTTAGTGATTACAAGGGCTTTGCCAATATTGCGCTTGATAAATCTGAGCTGACCTTTCCTGACTCAAGTGTAGGCGGAACATCTGAGGCCAAAACAATTAGAATTTCCAATGTACCCGGTTCTGCATCAGATAACCGTTTGTTGACCATCAGTGATCTGGTTATCAAAAACGAGTCAGAAGGTGCCTTTGTTTTCGCAGCATCAAGCCCCAGACCACCGTTTGTCATAGTGCCGGATGGATATGTGGAAATAAGTTTGCAGTTTACACCTCAGACATGGGGAGAGGCCAACGATACCCTGACCATTACCAGCGATTCGTATTTGCTTGAGGATCAGAATCTTGAGGTCGCTTTAAGTGGAACCGGTGCAGCCAGAAAACTGTGTATTGTCCCAGATCCGATTTCTTTTGGTTCGGTAAAAGTTGATGCTGAAAGTACACGGAAACTTGAAATAGAGGCTTGTGGCAGCACGGCCGTGACAGTGGAATCTATTGTTTTCAATGGTACCGCTCCTTTCTATGTTGAAAATATGCCACAAATAGATTCTGAGGGCATAGTTATGGAGCCCGGCGAAAAGATTGAACTGGATGTCATTTTCAGACCGGTATCTATCATTGGTAAAACGGCTTCGATTGTCATCGAAAGTAATGATCTGTTTTTCCCAACCAAGGAAGTGCTCATAAGCGGTCAGGGCTCTGTCTCTAACCTGATTCTTACTCCGCCATTTCTGTCTTTTGGCGATGTTCCACTTGGAAGCAGTCAAACTCTGGGTATGAACCTCAGAAATAGCGGAACCTGGCCCCTGGAGATTAGCGAGGCAGTCTTTGACGCTCAGGAGAATTCACTATTCGTTATCGAAGATTACGGGAACATTTTTCCACTGACTCTGGATGCAGCAGGCGGAGAGGTGGACATTGAGGTGACTTTTACTCCAGATGTTGCAGACTCGCTGTTTGATAACCTTACATTTATCTCGGATAACTCCTCTGGTAATTTAAGTGCAGGTTTATCTGGTAGAGGAACCAAGAGCGAGGTTTCGCTTGTGCCAAACGGCTCACTGGTTTTTGAAAACGTTCAGCTTGGAACCACCAGAGAAGTGGTGCTTACTGTTACCAACAGCGGAAGCGCGGCGCTAAATCTTTCCGAATACGGCATTCAGTCGGGTAGCGATGTGTTTTCTGTCTCTCCTGAAACATCTGAAACAATCTTGCAGCAAAACGTTACCAAAGATATCACAGTGATTTTTGAGCCGACTGAAGTAGGGGAGTCAAGTGGCAAGTTATATCTGAACACCGATGCAACTTTAGAGGCACAAAGAGAGATTTTGATCGACCTATACGGCGTTGCTACCAATCCTGTATTGTCTATCAGCGAGCTGTCACCCTATGATTTTGGTCAGGTGCTTTTAGGCGGGCAGGTTGGGCCTGTTGCCATTACGCTTACTAATTCGGGAAGCGGTGCATTGTTGATTTACAGTGTCAAACACGATGTGGCTTTCGATGAAGCCTTTACGATGGTTGTCCCTGAGACAAACTTTCCCGTAATTCTGAGACCGGAAGCAGATACGGGTGACCAGTTGACCATTTATGTCTCATTTGCACCCGCTGCTGAGGTCAATTATCAGGGCAGCATAACCCTTGAAACTGATGATGTGGACTCGCTGAATTATACCTTTGAGTTTAAAGGACGTGGCGGAAAATGTCCTGCGGGTTTTTACGATTACGACGACAATCCCAACGACTGCGAATACGAGTGTCACAATGATCCTTCAAGTGTCGAAATTTGCAATAATATTGACGACAATTGCGATGGTACGACCGATGAGGGCTACAACGCCGGACAGCTTTGTGGCGGAGTAGGGGTTTGCCCTGATGGAATCTATGAGTGTGATGAAAATGACAGCTCACAAACGATCTGCTCCACCAACCCTGGTGGTTCTGATTATGTCAACAATAATGAAATATGTAACAACCTGGACGATGACTGTGATGGCCAGACTGACGAAGATTATTTTGTTGGTGATGAATGCGATGGTCAGGGACTATGTGGTCTTGGTCAGATAGAGTGCAAAGGGGCCACGGAAACACGATGTTCTACAGAAAGAGGCGGGTCTTTAGATGAAAGTACGGATGAGATCTGCGACACGCTGGACAATGACTGTGATGGCCTGACAGATGAGGATTATGGAACCGGGGTCAGTTGCAGTGGGGTAGGTGCTTGCGATAATGGAACCTGGGAATGTGCCAGCGAGACTGAAGTTATTTGTTCCACTTTACCCGGTGGCAGTGAATATCCGCAAGTTCCACCTGAAGAGTTGTGTGACCGACAGGACAACGATTGTGATGGCCTGACAGACGAGGAATGGGAGATAGGTTCTGCCTGTCTTGGTGACGGACAATGCGGTCTCGGTTTCTGGGAGTGCGACTCCATAAACAGCCGAAAATGTTCCACCAACCCTGGAGGTTCCGAGTATCCTTCGCCGAAACCTGAAGATCTTTGTGATGGCATTGACAACGATTGCGACGGTTTTACTGATGAAGATTATTTGTATGATGTGATCAGTGTTAATTGTCAGAGTAATAGCGATTGTGATGCAGGTTACAGTTGTGATATCCATTCCGGTGACTGTATTTCAGATGCAGTGGAGTTGTGTGACGGTGTAGGCGAATGTGGTGGTGGAACTCTGGAGTGTCGTTCTACCAGAGTTGTTCGTTGCTCTACCGACCCCGGTGGCAGTGAACATCCCACCGATTTACTTTTGGAATCCTGCGATGGAAAAGATAACGATTGTGATGGATTTACCGACGAGATATTCGGTTTGGGTGCTGTTTGCGATGGCGTTGGTGAATGCGGTGCCGGTGTTATCGAATGCGATGGGGCAAACAACACCAGGTGTTCCACAGATCTTGGTGGAAGCCAGCATGATGATCCTGTGGTGGGTGCAAAAGATGAAGTTTGCGATAGCATGGACAACGATTGCGACGGAGCTACTGACGAAGGCTATTCCATAGGAAATTACTGCAATGGTGTGGGAGAGTGTGGTGATGGTTCCAGACAGTGTGACCCGAATGATACATCTGCGGTTATTTGTTCTACTGATCCGCTGGGATATAGTCCCGAAGATCAGCCGGAAGTATGTGATGGTCTGGATAACGATTGCGATGGAAATACGGATGAAGTTTGCAGAGTCAATATCTATCGACATGTAAAAGAATATATTTCCGGGTCAGACTACGAGTACAGGCTTTCCACAAGTTCAACACCTCCAGCAGGTTTCCAACTGGACAGCGTGCAGGCGGTCTTTTCGTTATATGATTCAATGCAGACATCGACTTCCGCCTTTGTCGAACTTCTTAACCCGGCAAACACAGATACAACCTACAGTGCAGACTCTGCCGAGATTGATGCTCTGGTAATGGATGGCTGGACACAAAGTGTAACTCTGGGTTATGCCGCGACGGTTGATACCGGCACGGATTTTTATCGTGTATATAAGTCTGACATATCTGCTCACAATTTCACGGCAGATGAGCTTGAATATCTGGAGTTTTTCAATGCAGGATACCAAACAGATTTTCCTGCCAACAGTGTATGGGTGTATCCGGCAATAAATGAATAAAATTTATTGCATATACTGTATTGGCTGGACGCTGTGTCGGAAATTGAGTCACACGGACTTTCTGGGTCGGGTTATCAGTTTCGAAATTTGGTGCTGGTGGTATATAACTGCACATGGAAGTTGCTGAGTGATCAATTGAAACTTGGTTACATGGAAACATTTATTCCTAATGTTGACTTATCTTGAATTCTTAGGCTTGAAAACAATCAGGATAAAGCTTGAAAAATAAAAAAACATCTCATTCCGAAAATTTGATTTACAGCGTTATTTTAGTAATTTTCTAAAAATTCTTGTTTTATGCTCTGGTTTTTACTACAATAACGCAATTACTGCTGTATATTTTAGTGAATTTGGACAAATATGTTTTTTAGGGTTGCCTAATTTATATATAATTATAACAAATATATTAGAAATTTCTTGACGTTAATACCTAAAACTATTAGAATTACATAATATTACTTGGTAGTTTTATCAAATAAGCATCTAGAGTTGGAGAAAATAGGCTATGAACCGTTTGCGGAAGATTCGCGAACAGCAGCTTATGAGTAAGGCTGAGCTGGCCAGAAGATCCGGTTTATCCGCTTTGACGATCCAACGCATTGAAAACGGAAAGAGTTGTCGAGTCGACACCATGAGAAAGATTTTGTTAGCACTGGATCTTTCCCTGAAAGACAAGGATATGGTGTTTGGCTTTGGAGAAGATAGTAATATTGGTTCCTGTATTGACAATCGTAAGGTTGCCGAACAGGAGTGAGTGGACACTGAAGGAAAGGGTTGGCAATGGCCAAGGGAATCATTGGATTGGATGTAGGCTCCAGTTCGATCAAGGTCATCAGCTTGAAAAAGAGCAAAAAGGGCTACGAACTAATTAACTTTGGAATAGCTCCTTTGCCACCACAAACGATTGTGGACAGGGCTCTGATGAATTCTGGAGCGGTAGTTGACGCAATTCGCCGTTTAATCCAGTCGCAGATGATTAAAACCAAGGATTGTGCCATCTCGATCTCCGGGCATTCTGTGATTATCAAGAAGATATCTCTTCCGCAGATGACCAAGTCCGAGTTGGAAACTTCTATTCAGTGGGAAGCGGAACAGTATATTCCGTTCGACATCAACGATGTTAACGTTGATGTTCAGATTTTGAATCCCACTGGTAGTGAACAGGGACAGATGGATGTTTTGCTTGTGGCAGGAAAGAAAGACATGATTGTTGATTATGCAGCAGTCGTTTCCGAAGCAGGTTTGAATCCGTCTATTGTGGATGTTGACGCTTTTGCAGTCGAAAACGCCTTTGAGGTTAACTATTCGCTGCCACCTGACGAAACGATTGCACTTATCAATATTGGTGCAAGTGTTACGAATATTGTCGTTGTGGCAAACCGAATGACCACCTTTACCCGTGATATCACGATTGGTGGAAACCAGTTCTCGGAAGAGATTCAGAAACAGCTTAATTTAAGCTACGAAGAAGCCGAGGATCTGAAGCTTGGTGGTGAGCCTGGTGTTGATGCCGATTCTGTTATTCCTCAGGAAGTCGAGCGTGTGATTCAGGAAGTCAGCGAGAATCTGGCCTCCGAGATTCGCAGATCACTGGAGTTCTTCTCGGCGACCAACCAGGAAAGCAATATATCGAAGATTTATATTTGCGGTGGAACAGCCAAAATTTCTTCCCTGCAGAAGGTTCTGGAAAGCAGAACCGGTGTTTCGGTTGAAATGTTTGATCCGTTCCGTAACATCCGTATCAACGAGCGTGTATTCGATACGGAGTTTATAAAGAATGTTGCTCCGATGGCGGCCGTTGCTGTTGGGCTTGGACTGCGGAGGTTTGACGACAAATGATTCGTATCAACCTTTTACCTGGTAAAAAGTCCAAAAAGCGTAGTGCCGGACAACAACAGATTGTCTTGTTGGTTCTGGTGCTTGTTTTGATTGGTGTTGCGTTCTTCTATCTTAAAGGTATTGAAGACGATGCTATAGCTGTTCTTAAAGAAAAGAAAAGCAGTATCGAATCTGAAGCCAAAAGACTGGAAGAACTTATTGGTGATATAAGCACCCAGCAGAAACAGAAAGAAGAGTTAACCAAAAAACTTCGCATCATTGGGTTGCTTGAAAGAGGTAAGACCGGACCCGTCAGGATTTTGGACGAGTTGAGTACCGTAATTCCTAAAAAAGTCTGGCTGATGGGATTGACAGAGGCTAATGGAAGATTACAGATGGAAGGGTATGCCACAGAGGGAAAAGAAATTGCTGCATTCATGAATAATTTGAAGGCATCAAAATATTTCCTGGAGGTTAACCTTATAAGTATGGATCAATCCAAGTATCCGACAGCCGATATACCTGTGATGAAGTTTAGTATGAATTGTAAATACAGGTTACCACAATCATAAGTTTTATATAGACAGGAGTAAGCCATGGAGGCTTTTCTCGATCGTTTCGCTAGAATTCCGATGTTACAGAAAGTATTAGGCATGGTGCTTGTTTGTGTCATGGCCAGTGCTGCTTTCTACTTTTTCATGTTGCTTCCTCTTAATGATGAACAGGTTAAGCTGCAAAAAGAAATCGCAACTCTGGAGAAAAGTTTAAGAGATAAAAAAGCAATGGTTGGTGATCTTTCCAAGTATAAGAGGGAAGTTGAAAAGTTGAATCAGGACTATAAAAAAGCCCTGAAACTTCTCCCGGATAACAGTGAGATTCCTTCTTTATTGCAAAAGATTTCATCTTTGGCCAAGAAATCAGGTCTGGAAATCAAGAAGTTCCAGCCAACTCCTGAAATACCTCAGGATTTCTACGCTAAAGTTCCGGTTAATCTTGAACTTGAGGGTAGTTATAATGAAATAACTGACTTCTTTCATGCGACAGGTAAATTGCCACGTATCGTGAATATTGGCAGTTTCTCTTTTGCAGCGCCGGATGGTGCAAAAAGCAGTAAATCCAGGTCTAGTAAAAGGACACTGACAGCTTCATGTGTCGCCACGACATTTCGCTTTATTTCCAAGTGATATGATCGGATAGGGAAAGGGTAACTAATATGAGCAGGCGACTATATAATACTCAAACAAGTGGCATTATTGCTAGAGCGCTTGTTATGTCATTGTTGATAGGAATGTTGGCATTCTTCAGTTCTTGTGGTGATGATATCAATTTCGGAAGAATAGATTCTATTTCTGACAAAGCCGACAAGAATCAAAAGAAAGATGTAGCTGAAGAACCAAAAGGCCCGGCATTGGAAAAAGATTATGTTTACACCTCTATTGGTAAACGTGATCCTTTTAAATCCATTTTCGATGATGTCACAAGTGCAGGCGATGATACAGACGACGTTGCCGGAATAGTTTCACAGTTGCAAAATTATGATGTTAATTCATTTGTGGTAACCGCTATTGTTTGGGGTATTTCCTCACCCACCGCAATGGTAGAGGCACCCGATGGAGAAACATATGTTGTTAAAACTGGAACTTTGATGGGTCGTAACTGGGGTCGCGTTATTAAAATTAAACGTGATCGCATTGTTGTGCTGGAAACCAAATCTCTGCCCAGCGGAGATAAGGTGTCTCACATGATAGAATTACAGCTTCCTGTGAAAATGCTTAAATCACAGGAATCACAATTAAATATTTCTGACGATATTGGTACTGATGAGGAGATGTAGTAGCATCTTGGGTAATTGGTCATATTGCACAAGATAGCTTTTGAATCCGACTAGAAGGAGAAATGGATGATGTCTTTCACCAAAATCGGACTGCTGTTTTTATTAGCGGCCTCGATTGTGGCATGTGCGTCAACAAAAGAAGGTAATACAATTGATGACGCTTTGTCGCAAATGCCTGTAGTTCAAGTTAATACTCTTAACGATTTGCAGGTCGAGCAAAATGAGGTCAAAACGGCTGTAGCATTAACTGGTTCAAGCAAGCTGGACTATAACGTTTTTCGCTTGGATGATCCACAGCGCGTGATTATCGATCTGGCCAATTGCGAAATCGATTCAATTGAATCGTTGCAGGAAGTCAACAACGGTCTGATTACTGTCATCACTGCCAATCAGTACAAAAACAAAAAAGATGATAACAGACCTGTCACCCGCGTGATGATTTCATTTGAACGTGATGCTGAGTTTGTTGTCAGTGAAGACAATAACAAGGTTATTCTTGATTTTATTCATAATCAGGAAATGTTGGCAGCTACAGCGAAAACTGTTGAGCCTGCATTAGTCAAACCTGTTGTTGAAATGACTCCTGTTGCTGAGGCACCTGTAGTTGAAACCATTGCTGCTGCACCTGCTCCTGTCGAATGCATTGATGGCGAACCAATTCAGGTTGTCAGTTATGAAGGCAAAATTTCCAAAGCCAGACTGACCTCTATCAATGTTAAAGAGTCTGATAACGGTATTGACCTGAAACTTGGTACCAGGGGTAAGATTGTAGCTGGCAGCTACGAAGTTTTGCGCCTTTGTAATCCTGATAGAATCGTTGTTGACCTTTACGGTGTAAAAAAATCTATCAAGGCTAAGAGTCTTTCCGGTGACGGAGAATATGTTGAGAAAGTAAGATTTGGAAAGCATGCCTCCAAGTTGCGCATGGTTCTGGATCTTAACAAAGTTGCTGCCAACATTAATTTAAATACCTCAAAAAGAGGTCTGGTTCTCGCACTGGCAGATCAAGCAGCTGCCCCGGTTATTCTGGCTAAAGAAGAACCCAAAGTTGAAGCTGTTGTGGAAACAACTCCTGAACCAGTAGTTAATAAGCTTGCAAAAACAGAGCCCGTAGCTAACAGCAATACCGCAAAAGTTATTGGTCTGGATTTCAATCATGGCCCGACATCATCCACTATTGCAATTGCTTTAGAAGGTAGCAGTAATTACAGACTGGTTAAAAACGGAGAAGATCAGGTCATTCTGGAACTTCCCAACTCTACTCTGACACAAGCTCTGGAACAGAGTCTCGATACCAGTGAATTTGACGGTCCTGTAACCTTGATCAGTTCTTATGTCGCTGACAGTGACAAAAAACTGGTGAAAATTGTTGCTCAGACACGTTACGATGCAGGCAATAAAGTTGTCATGGATGGTAACACCTTAAAATGGCAGTTTGACCGTAAAGGTGCCACTGTTGCTCTGGGTTCCACCAAGGGACACATTACGCTGGATTCCGATGGCCAGACAGTTATTGAATACGATCCCGGCGAAACCGCAAGCATACAACAGAATGCTTACGGTTATACCAATGCAAGTGTTGCTCAGAAGTCAAGTCAGAGAATTTCGTTGGAACTGAAGAATACCGATATTCTTGATGTTCTGCGCCTTATTGCTGATGTAAGTAAGTTAAATATTATCGCTTCCGATGATGTAATCGGAACCGTTACAGTCAGACTGCTCAACGTTCCATGGCAGCAGGCTCTGGATATCATTCTTCGTTCCAAAGGTCTTGGAAAAGAACGCAAGGGTAACATCATTCGTGTTGCACCTCTTGATGTTTTGCAAACCGAACAGGACTTCCGTTTGAATCAGGCCAAAGCCAGAATGGAA
>Ga0209692_10001597_pt1 | contig 29843 bp, 25 predicted proteins | sample tdDd472_FD_187129 | JGI IMG/M metagenome (GOLD analysis project Ga0209692, IMG submission 187129) | Marine sediment microbial communities from the Atlantic coast under amendment with organic carbon and nitrate - tdDd47.2 (SPAdes)... | ecosystem: Environmental > Aquatic > Marine > Coastal >... | reverse complement strand
CAGTTTCGGCGTCACCGTCTGCAACCTCAACGGACTGACCGGTGACTTCATCTCTGACCACCCGCTCTCTGCCCGCCACTGCTTCAACCACCGGACTTAGCAAGCGGTCATCCGCCAGCACCTGTATACCCGTTTCACCGAATGCATTGACGCGGTCGGCATAACTACCGGTGAAGCCAATACCCAGTTCTGACAGCAAAGCCGAGGGCAACAAACCGCTGAACTTCCGTAGGTCTCCCAGACCTATCTCAAGCTCCAGCCTCACGGCATCTGAAGAAACATAAAACTCCGCAATCGTTTCGGAGTCCATGGACTGATTTCTGACGATGGCATCAGCCAAAACAGACTGACTTAGCGCACCAAGCAAGAAGATTGTCAGAAAACCAAAGAAACCAATTCTTTTCATTCTTTTACGTATTCGCCTCAGTACCTGAAGCACTCCCCAAATCACGGGCACCCCGAACTTTTAAGTATATCCAATTACCGGAACGCACAGAGTTATATATACTGAATAACACAAGGTTTTACTTAAACCTTCCAGCGGATCGCGGTAACCCGAGTCAAGATGCCAACAACCCATAAAACCCGTTTTGCTCAACCGGCATCTGCACTGAAAGCCTATACAGCAGCCTTTCTTATTGCCTGCCTATGCAGCCCTCAGATCGCCACTGCTCAGACCGAAGAATTCGTTCTCACCGACAAGCAGGAAGCCGATGCCATAGATGAAGAGGTCCAGGGAGAGATTGTTGCCAAAGAAGACGGTGACGGCTCATATGATGATGCCACCGGCTCCATCGATATCACCTCCACCTTTAAGGGTTTTCAATTCACGCCGGACGTACGTGCACTGGTCGCAACCGAGCGTGACGAGCTAGTCGACGGCGAAGTCTCCAGAGACAACGTCTTAAGAATACGGGCCCGCTTGAGAGGCCAGTATGCGGTAACACAGTATCTCCGGGGAACAGTAAGAGTCGCAATGTTGTGTACCAGCGACAGTTGCGAGCCTAACCCTACTCTGGACAGCTCCACCAGCGGCGGAAACAGCATTGAAGGCGGCGACATCACACTGGACGAAGCCTACCTGCATCTTTTTCGTCTGAAAAAATTTGATATTGCCGCCGGTCGCATGCAAACCAAATTTGTTGCACGCGGCGGTGTGTTTGCGAAGTCACTGGACAGAAATAACAGTAACAACACACGGGTAAACTGGACCGATGGTATTCACGCCACATACCGGGCTGATAACGGCTGGAACAGCCACTTTATTGCCGAGTACAACTCATCCGATGGTTCTTCCAGCTTCAACAATGGTGCTCTGGACTTCAGCGAATCGAAATCCAGAGTGAGCTACTTTGCCGGTTTTGAAAACCGGAAAAGAACCCGTTTCTTTTTACAACGGGCACTGGATATTTCCTATCTACCCAAAACGTTAATCAAAGATGGTCAGGGAAACAGCGCCAAAGAAGATTACTACGCGGCCGTCATCAGAAGCGCCAACCGCTGGCCGGAAAAAAATGACGGTCTACGGCTCAGGGTGGCTGCTGAACTCGGGTACGCACCTAATACGCCAACAAAGCAGTCGGTGGGCTTGAACGGGACCAGCGAAGCGGATGGCCTGGCCTGGAACGTTGTTGCCAGCTTGATGGACTTTCTACCGTCACAGAATATCGGCTTTAACTACGGACACACCGGCGCCGGCTGGCTGATATCACCCCAATACTCGCCTAACACCAAGCTGGCTGAAGTTCGCTACCAGTGGCGTAAAAATCAGAACATCGCTATAGAACTGAGATACCGGCATCAAAAACCTCTGGAAAAACCCACCGGATTTGATGGCACACTGGACAACAAAGATGCCTGGCTGCGGGTTACCATCGCACCACCACGCAAATAAGCGAATCATTCCAGACTTCGCCAACCTTTTTAGAACAGTATCTTCGGGTAACAACAGCTATGAAACGCTTAACACTCATTAAAATTCATATGCTGCTGGCGTCTTTCATGCTGCCGGCTGCATTTATGTTTCTGCTAACAGGTGGTTTATACACCTGGGGCATCAAAGGGTCTTACAACTCCGAGAGCACAAACCTTGCTCTCAGCACACCACTTCAAGCAGATGCCGAAAGTCTCCAAGCATTAGTAGAAAAACAGCTGGCAACGCGCGGACTGAGCAAACCATCCGGCAAAGCAAAAATTAAAAAAGGCGGCACATCTTATAAGCTCGAATGGACGGGATCTGACCTGGATGTAGTGCTGGAGCCGACTGCCGACCCGATGGTGGCAACGCTTACGATTAAAGACACCACGTGGTACCGCAATTTTGTTCAACTGCACAAGGCCAAGGGCGGCACCGCATTCAAAGTTTATGCGGCAGCGCTGGCGATAGCCTTGTTCATTATCCTGCTAAGCGGTTTTATTATGTCGGTGCAGGTTCCGGCCCTTAAGCGTCAGGCACTGCTGACTTCGGTCATCGGGCTGCTGACCTTTGTTGCTGTAGTGCTACTAAGCTGATCAGCTACGTTAGAGCTGCTTCTCGGGGGCAATTTTCAGGAACCAGGCGGTAAAACGATTCCAGCCGGATGTTTGCGGCTCTTTGGTTTCAACCACTTCTTCGCCGTCAATGGTCGCGTGCCATGATAGTCGGTTCTTGTCATCAAGCTTCACGCGATAAGCAATTTCAGTGAGTCGCCTATCTACGTTCTTCATGAGTTGAGCGCCCAACTCATCCGAGTCGATAAGCAAACCCATCTCGGTATTGATCTCAATAGAACGGGGATCAAGGTTCAACGAACCGACAAATACACGCCGACTATCAATAATAATACCCTTCGTATGCAGTGTGAGTTTATCCAGCTGCGACTCCCCATCGGGTAGCACTATTTTCGCCGCATCAGCCCGGGCCTCCCAAAGCTCGACGCCGGCACGAAGAATATCTTTACGGTAAGAAGAGTATGACGAATGAACCGAGGTATGATTATTGGTAGCCAATGAGTTCGTCAGCAGCACAACCTTGATGCCCTTTTCCTGCAATTCCTGCAAGAACTTTATGCCCTGCTTGCCAGGAATAAAATACGGCGTAAACACGTAAATTTGTTTCTCTGCCGCTGCTAATGCATCACGCAGTTCATTAGCCACATACTGCTGATCCTTGCCAATCTTATTAAGCAACTTATCGGGAGAGTCAGAAATCAGACGAGCCTCTGCGATGTACGGCGGAATTTCGTCTGCAGCTATTTTCTGCATTAACTCGGTATCAATCGCGTCGGCGTAGATCGTGTCACCCGCAGCTTTCATATCCCGCTGAAGTTGCGCGCGCGACTTCTCAAGCCTGTTCTCATTAATATCATCACGAAGACCCGCCATAGGCACTGCCATCTTATGATTCCAGTAAGTATCAAACTCGGCCGAAACTTCCCGCACGATGGGGCCTGCACAGATCATATCGAAATCAATAAACTCACCGCTCGTCTCAAGCTGGAAATACTCGACAGCAATGTTCCTGCCACCGACAATCGATACCTGATTGTCGACAGTAAATGACTTGTTATGCATACGGCGATTAGAAACGCTGAAATGCCCGATGTAATTGAATGCATAAACCCCTTTTCGGGCGATGGGGTTAAAAATGCGGACTTCTATGTTGGGATGATCATCGAGCATGGCAAGATCGACATCATCGACCGTCGTAAAGACATCGTCCAGAAGCAGTCTTACACGTACTCCGCGATCAGCAGCCTCTAGCAACTTACCGGCAAATACCAAACCGGCATTGTCCGGCTTCATTAGAAAATACTGCACATCAATACTGACTTCGGCATTGTGCATCAGGCCCAGTCGTGCGCCGAATGCATCAAAGCCCTTACTCAGCGGATAGAAACCATTGGCATCAGTGCGACCACCGAGCCACTCATCAACTTCAAACGCCTCCAGAGTCGATGAGGTTTCTTCGATCGCGTATGAGGGTTCTTTGGGGTAATCGAGTGGCGCACTCACACAACCCGCCAGCGAGGCTAATGCCAGCAATATGAGTAGTCTGTTTAATACCTTCATACTTTCCCCCTTTATCTAATAACGGGAGTCATTAGTCGCTACCGGACTAATGAGCCTCAGGGGTAAAGATAACCTATTTGGCGATACGCAGCACAACGCTGAATATAGCAATGACTATAAAACCCCCACTTGCCAGCGACGATAAATACGATGGGCAAATTTTATGCAAATAGTTATACGGGCCAGCCAATGATTGCTGTGACCCTTTCGATGAGCCAGAACATAGCCACTACGCCGATTGTGTAGGCGGGCACATAAGACACCTGACCTGAAGCTGGCACGGGCAACCTGTTCAGTAAAAGCTTCAACGCAAGTACCGCAGCAACAAACATCAGCTGCCCGATTTCCACACCAACATTAAAGAACAGCAACGCCACCGGAATCTCGGCTTGCGGCAAACCGATATCGGCCAAAGCGCCGGCAAAGCCAAAGCCATGCAACAGACCAAAGCCGAAAGCCACGATCCACGGAGCACTATGGGTTAGCCCCGTTTGTCCACGCTTCGCATAAACAATTTCTGCCGCCAAAAATACAATCGACAAAGCAATAGCAGCCTCAACCGGTCTTGATGGCAGACTGAAGAAACCCAGCGTCACCAATGCCAAAGTAATACTGTGCGCTACCGTAAACGCGGTGATCGTTTTAACCAGCAACCAGCCGCTGCTTACGATCAACAACAAGGCCAGCACAAACAGCAGATGATCATAGCCCTCGAGGATGTGCTCTATACCCAAGCCCGCTGCTACAGAAGCTGCTTGCCGTGCATGCCGAGCTCAACATGATGGCCGTTGCCGTTGCCGAGCTGGACGTGCTCGTGAATCTGGCGGAACGCGCTACAGCACTGAACTATTGCGCACCGAAACTGACCGACCAGCCCGGCATCCGCATTAAAGGCGGCCGCCACCCGGCAGTGGAACAGGTACTGGATGATCCGTTTATCGCCAACGACCTCGAGATGCACCCGAAAAGACGCCTGTTGATTATCACCGGCCCGAACATGGGCGGTAAGTCGACGTACATGCGGCAGACCGCACTGATCGCTGTGCTTGCGCACATCGGTAGCTATGTACCTGCAGAGTCTGCAGAGATCGGGCCGATTGATCGCATCTTTACGCGAATTGGCGCAGCCGATGACTTATCCAGCGGTCGCTCCACGTTCATGGTCGAGATGACCGAGACCGCCAACATCCTGCACAACGCCACCGAACAGTCGCTGGTGTTGATGGACGAGATCGGCCGCGGTACCAGCACCTTTGATGGCCTGTCGCTGGCCTGAGATTAGCACGGGGTTCGACCCCGAAGTTTAAATCTCCTGTGCTGGCAAAAAACCGGGGGCAATACCCCTACCCGACCAAGGCTCCGGAGCCGTCAGAACGCAAATAAAGCTTGGGGTCGAACCCCGCTAGAACTTCACTTCAAGGCAGTTGCAGGTGTCGTTGTAACGCTCGCCGGCAATCGGCTCCACCGCGCCATCGTTGGACACGGCGGTTTGTCCTGTGTTCTTCTCAGGAAACACCGTACAGCCTGCCAGCATCAGGTTTGCCGCCAGCAGCAGGAAACAGCCTAGTTGCGAAAAATTACGCATCACTGAGGTATTCGCAAGACAAAGCCGCGCAGATGCGCGGCTTTGTCTAATTGAAGAGGACATCGGCGAGCCGCAACCGAACTTGCAGGCGTAATTCGTACCGCCACTGCGGCTCAATTTTAACGAGCGCTTATTCCGCGCGCTGCGTCGTTCGGGGCTGCATGGTCCGTTGTGGCAGTACGTCAGACAGTGAACTGCAGAACCACTTAATCCAGTTCCACTTCCTTAACGATTGTCCACGGCGCATCGGCCGTAAGCCACCTCGCCTCCACCTCGCAACCGGGCACGCACAACGCGAGGTCCGAGAAAAACGCAGGCTGATCATCCTGATAGTCGGTCAGTACAGCATCCGTAGTGATCTGCTTACCGAGCATGGTAAATACCGGCAGTGCCGCTGCACTTACAGCCGCCTTAATTTTTATTTTATCTTCGGGGTTGACCCGCTCGAGCTTCAGGGCAACCAGCTCGGACCCGTTCCAACTCCCTTCAACCCGCAACGTATCGCCGGCGATAATGTCACCGATACTGAAAAATCGTTCGTCGGCATCCGTTTTATCTTCAAGGGCTGTCTGGCCGGTTACCAAAACAGTAATACCAAACACCGATACCGTATCGCCGGACACGCCTGCCGGATCGACGATGGCCTCAAGGAATGAGTCGCCTTCGTCTTCGAACTCAATCTTGTCGGCGATGAGCGTACCCGTGTTATCGAACTCGCCCTCGGCTTCAATCCGGACATTGTCAGCCAGATTAGCGGAACTGCCGCCCTCGTAAACCGTCTGTGCAGTAGCAGTGACGGGGATACCGGCCAGACGGAAGTTTTGCGGACCAATAAAGTCGGTAATCAGCCCTTCGACCTCGCCCTCATCGCCGTCTGCAACACCGGGCAGTCCGCGGAAGCTGACGGTTTCGGCAATAATTTCACTGAGGCTGCCGAAGCCGTCACCGGTCACCCTGACGCGGTCGCCATTTTCCGGCGCTCCGCCGCTGAAACCGTCGATGGTTGTGGCGCTGCTGTAATCAACAAGCTGGTCGCCGACTTTAAAGCTGACTCCCGACACCAGATCACTGACGACACCGTTGAGCTGAATTTCATAAGGGGCACCTTGTAAATCGATCCGCGTGGCAACGATGCGCTCCTGATCATCGACCAGACCGCTGACCTCGACGATGTCGTCGACCTTCAGACCGCTGATATCCGCCGGGTCAATACCACTGCCGAAGGATGTGACCGCATTGATCAGCACCTGCTGACCCAGCACGGTAATGTTATTGCCGGCAATATCAACGGCAGAGACCGGCCCCTGCAGGCTACTTTCGTAAACAACGGTTTGTCCGACAGGATCACCACTGCCGTATATCGCACGGATCAGCACCACCTGCCCGATTCGGAGCTCAGACTCAGTCGCAAGCTGCCCGTTAACAAAGACGTCTGCGCCTGAGGTTTCATAACGGCTGCCGTTCAGCCAGATACTGCCGAAACCGGACACCGGACCGCTGCCGATACCACCGCGGTCAATACCTGCTGTGCGCGAATCACCGCCCGCACCGCAGGCAACAATCAATAGAGCAACGATGGCTACCGCAACCAACCGTGACAGTTGTAGCGGTGCAGTCCAGCGATGTATCGGAACAGTCATATCACTCACCGTCGCCCTGAATCTGAAATACCCCGACGCCTAAACGCAGCGTCCGGCCGGAGCGCTTGCCCACAGTCTTTTGCTCCTGCTGGGACAACCACAGATCAACCCGTTCAAGCAGTCCCTGCGCCTCGCCTTCGAGGTATTGCCGGAACGGTCCGGCAGCGCTTGCCGGCACGCTCAAACTGGATGCGCGCCCCTCGAAGCGCGTCGCCTCTTCCGAGCCGGATTGCCGGGCCAGGTTGTAGGCGATCGTATCGCCCAAATCCTCCAGTACGCTGCCGGCCCGCAATATCGCATCCGGATTTTGCGACTCTGGCATGTAGTAACGCATATGAGCCTCGTAGCTGCCATCCGCAGTCTCCGAAATAGCGCCGACCCGCAGCAATTCCTTAGCCATCGCGGTCGGCGGTATATCCGGCGCATAGCGTTTACACAATCCGGCAAAGCTCAGCCCGTCGCCATCCGCGGGCAGCGGTAACGGCCGCCACTGCTTGTCGCAGAACTCAGCATCGTTATGCCAGCCGCCGAGTAAACGGGTTGCGCTGTTCATCCGGGTAATCGCTTCGTCGGGGCCCGCGGCCAGCTGATCGCGGATTTTGGTCACTTCATGCCGGCCGATGCCGGTGAGTATCGCTACCCGCGAGGCGTTCGTCGGCCGGCCGTAAACGCCGTAGTCGGCGCCGGCAACCTCAACGTAGGTCTGCTTCAGAATGACTCCGGCTTCACGGTAACTGATGCCGTTTCTCAGTAAGACCCTGATCAGCGGTCGTAAAGCCAGTCTGAATGCTGTTAAAGCCGCATTTTTTAATTGATTCGTCATTGTGCTCCGCGGTTTCCGATTAATTCAGAGTCCGCATCCAGCCGTTGGTTATCCCCCAGAAACGCAGCCAAAGCCTGCGCATCGCCATTCCACAAACGATAAACTTTTTCCCGATTGCCGTGTACGACTTTTATCTCTGCCGAACCGGCTTGCGACCACTTATGAAACAAATCGCGCGACACCCGGAAAAAGTAGTTGCCGGTGGTACTGACCGGGCCGTGATACGGCAGATCCGTCATCGTCAGGTCGTCTGCGTCGGCGCGGTCTGATAACTCGACAGGCACGCCATCGATAAACAGGTAAATAACGGCGTCCTGCAGGTCCGCTTGCGAACCATCAATCCGGTCGATCGTGCTCCACTCGCCCAGCCACAGGTAATGCCGGTGCTTACTCATCACGTTGATTTCCAGAGGCCCGAGGTACAGGTAGTCGCGAACATGGACGGCCCGTGAAGGCTGTTCGTGAAAAAACACCATAACGTCGCTGACGCTGATGATGTTGGCACCGGAGCCTTCGTCGAGCCGGTAATCGGCAACCGGCACGGCTTGACGACCGGCACAACCGGCCAGCGCAGCCAAACTGCAGCAACACACTAAAACGTTTCTCAGCAGCTGAATTTTCTTGTTCATATCGCTATTCCACGGGCCTTAAAAACCGGTCCGATAGCCCGTGTAAATAAACCAGGAGGTCGCGCTGGTGCTACCGGCGGCGGCACTGGTATCGCTCCAGCGCCCGCCTGCCTCAAACTCCAGACGCAGGTTCCGCTTTGCCTGGTAAAACAAGCGCAGTGCGGGCACCGCTGTCACTTCACTGACATCGGCCGCCGACTGGTCGCGATGCGTCAGCAGCAAGCGCGGGTTGAAACGAAACTTGTCCGATAGCGGAAAACGGCTGTCGAGCAACAGCGACGTGGTGGAATAAAAAGCGCCGTCGCGATAGCGCATCGTAACCGTCGATGAGTCGCCTTCGGTAAGCAGGCTCGAACCGGTAAAGCTCAGACTGTAGAGCCACTCATTACCGGGATCGTCTGGCTGCTCCTGTCCGGAGCCGCTAAGGTCGCCATAACGGTAGTTGTATAACGACACGTCGGCGTTCAGTTGAAAGCGCTCATAAAGCGGGCGCGATACGCCGACGGTCGCAGTCGTGGTTTCGCCGGATTTTTGTTCGGCCAGTTCGCGTATTTCATCATCTGTGTACAGCAACCTGAGTTCTTCAATACTGCTGATACCCTCACCGATGAGCGCGTTTTCCGACAACAGATAGGGACTGCGGCGGTAATCGAAAGAGCCGTTTAACACCGTGCGCTCGCCTAACTGCCAGTTACCCAGAAAAGCCAAATTGTTCAGCGTGCTGTAGCCGACATCGTAGTCAAGCGTCGAAACCAGCGACAGCGACTCACCGTAGTAACGGACCTGCCCGCCGACCGCCTCGCGATCCGACACACCGTCGACTTCCTGCGCGTTAAAAAATACGCTGATATCCGTGGCACCCCCAACGGCGAACACATCAAGACTCGCACCAACAAAGCGCCGGTCAACACCGTCGCTCGAACGGGTCGAATACACCGGCTCACCCGCCATAAAGTTAATGCGCCAGTCGTTCGCAAACTGCCAGGAAAGGTGCGCGCCGTCGAAGCGCGACAATATGCCGCTCGCCCGCAAACGCTGTCGCCCGAGCCTCAGGCCGAGCCCGGAGTCTTTATCGAACAAATCACCGTACAGATAGTAAAAACGTGTTTGGCTGTTGTCGCCGTCGGCATCACTGAGCAGACTGTAAACGTTGCCGAACGACAAACGCGATTCGAATTCGAACCGTCTGCCGCGGCGGCGGGCGATGTAGTCACCATCGGTCAGTACGGCTGACTGAATAACTTCACTGCCGCGCCCCGAATAACTGACGGAATCAAGCCGGTAGTACTGCCCCAGACCGCCGTAACTTTCCCACCGCCGGTCATCACGGACAACGACCGCAGTATCGGCTAGCATGGCCCGGGGTTGCTGCAGCAACAAACTGTTTAGCCGCTGCTGCACCCGCGCCGCGCCAGCGTCATCAGGGTATTGATCGAGGTAGCGACGATACGCGGCAACGGCATTGTCGTTCTGCCCGCTTTTTTCATAGGCAATGCCCGCGTATTCGAGTGCATCACGGGCGTAGGCACTGTCGCCCTCGTTCAGCACTGTGTTGTAGACCCCGGCCGCCGCATGATAATCGCCCGCTAGCACGGCGCTGCGGCCTTCGTTCATCAGTCTGCCTAGTTCTGCCGACGTTAGTCCGGCTGCCGGCTTCGCCGGAGAGGATGAAGAGACCACATTCCAGGCAGTGGCGGGTTCGGGCGTCACCGGATTATTCTCTGCGACCTGATACTCGGACGCTGGCACGCGGGCAACAAAGGCTTCCGGAAAAGCATCCAGCAATTGATAAAGTGCAGCTTCAGCACGGCCTTCGCTCGAAAAAAACCCAAGCCGGAGACTGAACCACGTCGTTTGGCCGGGTTGCAGCTCGGCAATGTACACACGCTGCGCGCCAGACAACTGTTCGCGTAATGCCTGACGGTTTAACCCCGCCGCCATCGCGCTTACCTCTGCGTAATCCGTTGAGGTGAACAGAGCAACGACAAAAGCGCCCTCGCGCAGATCGTCCTCAGGGCCTGTATGCACCCGCATGGACTGCCTCGGGTAGTTGTCGGCTGCAGCTACCGTTGCGCTTAGCGGAGCCGGCCCGATTACCGGATCAGTCACCGCCGCCGGTTCGTCAGTCACTTCCTGTTCGAGGACCGTCAGCGTAAGCCGCTGCAAGTCGGCAGCTTGGCTGACCGCAACACGCGTGGGTGCGGCGAAACGCACAATCAGGCGGGTATCGTCAGCCTGCCCGTTCAGTTCGACCTGCCGGATACCGGCAAGCCTGCCACCGGACGGCGCCAGCATTTCGCGCAAGCCGCCCTGACGGTATTCCGGGCTGCACGACGGGTCAGCGCGCAGACTGAGTTCCAGGCGCGTTGTTTTTTCGTCTGTTGAAGTTGCCTGCAGGCGATGGGGGCAGGTCAGAATTACTTCCGCCTGCAAGACGTTATTTTGTCTGGATACCAGCACGTTGGAGAGCACCCGTGCAGATGCCGCGGACGAAAAACCGCCGAGCACAAGCACGAGCAGGCACAGCGAACCGATTCGCACGACGCTAAAACTCACGACCGCGTACCGAATGTTCAGGGCCGGGCCGGCGTTCGATAATCCGCAGGCGCTGCGACGTCTCGTAAACGTGGCACGCACCGGTGCAATCCTGCAGCTCCTCGACGCTGTAGAACGTGTCCTGCGGTTGCACATAGACCTTGTGGGGCCCCGGCTTGAAGTCGCTGCGGTGACACGCTGCACAGTCCGGCTGATGTTGCGGAAACGGCCAGATAATCGCTTGGGAATTACCTGAATGACAATCGTTGCAATCCAGCGCAGCCGAGTGGTCGCCCGGATAGGCCGCTGACATGTGCTGATAAACCACCGGCTGCCAGCGAGTCGTCGAATGACAGGCGTCGCAGTCAAGGCTGGTAGAGAAGTGACCATTCGGCACATCAGATAGATGGCAATTACTGCAGGGCTGCGTGATGTTGCTGTGATCAAAGGTTGCCGGCGACCAGGCGAAGGTCGAATGGCAGGCGTCGCATTCAAGCAGCGTATCGATATGATCCGGCGGCTTGCCGTCGGCAATGGCGTCGTTGTGGCAGGTGCTGCAGGTGCCCGACTGCACGCCGGCATGGTCGAATAACGCGGGCTTCCAGGCGTTGGTCGTATGACAGTCATCGCAGGTGTCGGCGCTGACTACATGGTTGGGCGGCTTGCCTTCAGCAACAGCATTGTCGTGACAGCTGACGCAACTGCCCAGCGCCTGCAAATGATCCATGCGCCAGACCGGCTCCCACGCGGCCGGCCGGTGACAGCTTTCGCACAGGTTAGTCGTATTGATGTGCTGCGAACCTTTGCCGGGTGCGATCAGATCGTTATGGCAGTTAAAACAACCTGACTGAATCGTGTCGTGATTAAAATCAGCCGGCGACCAGGCAACGGTGCTGTGGCAGGTTTCGCAATCGTCGCCGCTGCCGATGTGATCGGGCGGCTTACCTTCGGCAATGCTGTTGTTGTGGCAACTGATGCAACTGCCGAACACCTCCAGATGATCCATCCGAAAGACCGGCTCCCATGCAGCAGGACGGTGACAACTTTCGCACGTGTTACTGGTCAGAATATGCTGCGGACCTTTACCCGGCGCAATCGAGTTGTTATGGCAACTAAAGCAGTTGGATTGCACGGTGTCATGATTGAAAGTCGCCGGCGACCATGCAAATGTAGTGTGGCAGGTTTCGCAGTCATCACCGCTGGCAATATGCCCGGGCGGCTTGCCCGTCTCGATAATATTATTGTGACAGCTGACGCAATCACCACGCACTTCAAAATGATCGACCCGCCATGCAGGCGACCACGAGGTTTCCAGATGGCATGACTGACACTGATCGCTGGTTTGAATGTGATCCGCCGGCCGTGGCGTTGCCCGCACCAGTCCTGCTTGTGCATGGCAAGCAACGCAGTCTCTGGGTGTACCCTGAAAAACGCCACCGGTATGGCAGGTGCTGCAGTCGACGTTGCGGTGATAGCCCTCCAGCGGCCAGCCTGTAGTGAAGTGATCGAAGCCGCTGGACTGTGGCGTTTGCGCACCCGCCCCCGACCAACACCCGGGCAGTGCAATCAGCAACAGCATCCGACCAAGAGCTTTCATTGACGCTCCTCCGCTCCGGCAAAAGTGTCCGTGCTGTGACAGCGGGCGCAGTCCTGACCGAACTCGCCGCGATGGATATCGTCGCTGCGATGACAGTCGACACAGCGCGACCGGGCACCGCCGGACTGCGCGGGCGGCGTCCGGTGACAATCTCTGCACGTCGCATCAGCATGAGCGCCGCTCAGGCGGAAACCGCTCGCCAGCGCGTGGTCGAACAACGACCGTTGCCAGTCAACCGGTGTATGACATGTCGCGCAATCGGCACCTAAAACGCCCTGATGGATATCGTCCTGACGATGGCAGTCGACGCAATCCGAGGGCGTATCGGCGAAGCGCCGGTCCGCATGACAGTCTGCGCACGCGGCATCCTTATGCGCACCTAGCAGCGGAAAGGCCGTGAAATCGTGATCGAAACGCACATCGGTTAACCAGTCGGTTTCGTTGTGGCAGCTCGCACAATCGTCGCCGAGCTGACCATCGTGCGGGTCGTCGTCTGCATGACAATCGATGCAAGTGACTCCGGGCAAATTCTGTTTGAGCTCATTGACATGACAGCTTTGGCAAGCGACCTCGACGTGCCCGCCGAACAACGGGAAGCGCGTGGTCTGATGATCGAATAACGACGCCTGCCACTCCGTGCTGTTGTGACAATCCGCGCAGGCCGCGCCGAGCAGGCCTTCATGCGCGTCATCATCGCTATGGCAGTTGATACAGGTATCACCCGGCAGTTCTGCCGACACATGGCAGGCGGCGCAGTCGACCGACTGGTGTTGCCCCGACAGCACAAAGTCAGTCTGCCGGTTATGGTCGAAAAAGGAATCCTCCCAGTTCGTCGTGCTGTGACAATCGCTGCACACATCACCATTACGATTTTCATGAACGTCATCATCTTTATGGCAGGCAACACACTCCACAGGCGTGTCGGTAAAAATTTGATCAATATGGCAATCGACACAGGCTGCCTCGGTATGGGCGCCGTCAAGCAAGAAACTGGTTTCGGCAGAGTGGTCGAACTCAACCTGCGCCCAATCGACAGAATTGTGGCAACTGGCACAGTCTTCACCGAGCCCCTCTTCATGCACATCATCACTACGATGACAGCCTATACAGGTTGACGGGGCATCGCGGTATTTCTGCAAAGGTTCATGGCAGTCGTCACAAACCGTGGTCTCATGTTCCCCGAGCAACGCAAAATCGGTGGCCAGATGATCAAAGGTATCAACATCCAGGTTTATAACATTCGCATCGCGACCCTTGTGCTCGACATGACAAGAAGCACACTCGTTATTTAGAGCATCGCTATAAAGGCCGTGATAGCCCCTTTTGACAAACTGGTCTGCGCCTATCTCTGTATGACAATCGGTACAGAGTGAATTTTGGCGCTCGCGTGAAAATGCCTCATGACACGCAGAACACTCGGACTCAAACTTCGCATGCCCGGCGATAACTTCTCCCGGCATAACCAAAGTTTCTATATCCAGCGCCTGCGCGTTACTTAGCATAAAAATTTCCAGCATGACCAATATCAAGCAATTCGATTTCCACCTATTCATGGTTCAATTGCTCATTTCTTGGTCGCTTCCGCTGCCTCAATACATATGCACAGCAATGACATGCACGATTGCAGACACCACCAACATAATGAAGAACGGCACATGTACGATGTGCCAAAGCGAGAACAGCTTTTCGAAAAAACCAAACTGAGCAACTCTGCGAATTTCGGCCAGACGCTTAGCTAGGTAGTGACGTGCTGAACGTTGCAACCGGCTTTCCTGCTGTCGGATCACCGGCGATAACTCAGCTGACTGCGCAATGACTTGATAGGCCTGGCTACGCAGTTGCCAATACATCCAACGCGTTTTCAAGCCCAGCCAGAGCGGTGCCAACGCAGAGGAACCAAGGCTTTCAGGATGACGTAGTACGGTTTCTGCCAGCCCGGCTAATTCTTCCTGCACCAAGCGGCCCAGGATCATTTCAGAAGATGCAGATACATCGTCATCTCGTGTAGCCGCATTTATCACCTGTTGCAAAGAGGCCTTACTTCCATAAAGACCATTGTGTATCTGCGCGTAAAAATAGCGCCCTACTACACCACTGAACGCAACCAGCAAAGTGCAATACAAAGCGACCTGCGAATTGATCGAACCAACCTGAAAGTTGCTGTGATAAAGAATAATGATCGGGCCGAAAACACCCAAAGTCATATGCATGCGAAACCAATGTTTAGTCGCACCCAAATGGCGGAGCCAGGGAATACGCTTACGCATCGAGTACATCAACAGCACAAGCATCAGAGTGCCGCCTACGATGCCCAGCCAATACCCGATGCCCTCGCCCGCAGAAATCTGCCGTGTGTCTTTGCCCACCCAACCGATATAAAGCGCAACGATGGCTAACAAGAAACCCAGAGCCGGCCGGACGCGCTTAAACAACGCGGCTAGAGAAAATCCGTCCGGCTTAGGCAAGGACCCAACCGGGTCCGCCGCAGCTACTGCAATGTCCGAACCGTTTGCCATACAACATCTCTTTAAACAGGGTTTTTTCACCCTGTGACACAATCGAATGTTAATAGTACCTTATTTGGTGTATTTTATACCAAATGAGTTTATTAATGCGACTTGCGACACATAATTATGTTAAATAGACTGCAACTGCTGAATATGAATGGCTGGGATATGACTGCCGGGGTAGCGCTATGACTGAATTCCTTAATCTGGCTCCGTATTTCATCCCGATGCTGCTGGTGCTGTATCTGTACACGCGCAGCAAGCAACGACGACTAGCGTCTGACGCAGCCGCCAGGCTTGATGTCATTAACGCCGGCTTAACCGAACCCGCATCGCTACACCCGCTGATCGATCCGGGAGTGTGTATTGGATGTGCCGCCTGCACGACCGTGTGCCCGGAGATGCCGGGCCATAAAGTGCTTGGAATAATTAACGGCAAAGCCTCACTCATTAGCCCCACCGATTGCATCGGTCATGGTGCCTGTCAGGCCGCCTGCCCTGTTGGTGCAATTTCGTTGGTGTTCGGTACGGAAAAACGCGGTGTTGATATACCGGCAGTAAAACCAAATTTCGAAACTAACGTACCGGGACTATTTATTGCCGGAGAACTCGGCGGCATGGGTCTGATTCGCAACGCTATTGAACAAGGTCGTCAGGCTATGGATAGCATTGCTGCAGCAAGTAGCGGTTCTACTGAACTGGACGTACTCGTGGTTGGCGCAGGCCCCGCAGGCTTTGCCGCATCACTGGGCGCAAAAGAAAAGAACCTTAGTTGCGTCACCGTAGAACAGGAAAGCCTTGGCGGCACGGTCGCACACTTCCCCCGTGGCAAGCTAGTCATGACAGCGCCCGCAGACCTGCCAATAGTAGGCAAAATGAACTTCCGTGAAACCTCGAAAGAACGCCTGCTGGAATTCTGGCAAGACGTGCAGAATAAAGCAGCTCTGGAGATAAACTTTAAAGAGCGGGTCGAATCTATAACGGCAGCAGACAAGGGCTTTGTCGTAACCACCACTAAGGCCATCTATCACCCTGAAGCAGTATTGCTGTGCCTGGGTCGTCGCGGCACACCACGCAAACTGGAGGTCCCCGGGGAAGATCTACCCAAGGTTGCCTACCGCCTAATAGAACCCGAGCAGTATCACGGTATGAATGTTCTCGTGGTTGGCGGCGGTGACAGCGCACTTGAAGCGGCCTGCACCCTTGCCGAAAGCGACAATATTCAGGTAACTATCTCGTATCGCTCGGCGGCATTCACGCGGGCAAAAGCAAAAAACCGGGAAGCCGCGGCACTGGCTGAGCAGGAAGGTCGCCTGCAGGTTCTCATGAATTCAACCGTAACCGAAATTCATGCCGATAGCGTGACCCTGAAGCAGGGCGAAGACACTGTATCGCTTAACAACGACACAGTAATAATCAGCGCCGGAGGCATTCTGCCAACCCAGTTCTTACAATCAATCGGCATTATTGTCGAAACCAAACACGGCACTGCTTGAGCTGACACGCAGGTTATGAAGCGATGATACAAGACCAAATCGCATCGATCTCTGTTCAATCAGCGTTATGGGATGAAAATAGAGTAATAGTTTAAAAAAGGAAATAGCCGTAAATGAGGAATACCAAAAAACCTAAAACTCATACTCCAGCATCGCCCGCAAGACCTGATCCGGGCTCTCACGATCGACACCGAACAGCACACCCAGCTCCCAGCGCAGTTTGCGCCCCTGGCCAAACCGAATCTGCCCTACACCAACAGGCCCCAACCCCTTGAAAGCATCACCGCTGTAAATCTCTAAGGCAGGCTCAAAGCCGCGTGATAGGCGATAACGCAACTGTGCGGCTAGCTCGGACTCCCACTCGTTACTGATGTCATCACCCCATTCATATACGGCTGACAGGTTTAGTGTTGCATTCCACGCACCCAACTCCTTCTCAACCAGCACCGACGAGACAAACTCCTGAATATCTTCATCGCGTTCCAACTCATACTCGAACAACAAGCCCCAATCGACAAAGTACTCACCCTGCTCTGTAAGCTGCCACTTAAGCTCAAACTCATAAGCAGCTAATGACAGGCTATCTTCCGGCGTATCCTCTGCAATCAGATAAATCTCGCCACGAAAGCGTTCGGCAAATGCATGAGCAAACCCAAGCCGGTGCAATTGGCTGCCATCAACAAGCGGATCATCATCCACTACATACAGAGATCGAAACTCGATCTCACGTTCGATGGGATTCACATAGGGGTGGTAAACCTTATCGACAACAAAACCGTCGGCGCGGACCTCGGTTATTGCAGCCAGCGCCAGACCAAATGTTGCCAGCAAAGCAAACACTTGCCGGAAATGGAAAAACTTAAACACTCTCGACACCAGCAGCCTTAACCAGACGGCCGGAAATTGCGGCTACAGAAATAATAAATACTAGAGATAAAACATGGGCCAAAACCTGCAGTGGAGAAGGACTCGCTTCATAACCCACTAGTGCATATAACAACTGGCCGGTAATAGACCGCTCTGAAACCAACCAGGAACTGTCCCACAACGGGTACTGAGACGGCAGCCAGTCTGCCTGTATGAGCATCTGCGTTGCCTGCGCCAACATTCCCGCTGCCACCAAAGACAGCAGCACAGCACCCACAACAATTGCCGCACTCCTACTCAGATTAAGCAGTCCAAAATAAAACACCACGCCAACACTCACACCAATACCGGCACCAATGGCGCTACCCGCCAAAACCGGCACTAGCAGATCCCTGACCTGTAAAAACCCGGATAGATAAATCATGATCTCCGAGCCTTCACGAACAATTGCGAGCATTACGCAAACTGTCATGAGAACAGAAAGGAATGAAACTGAAATCGCCCCCCCATTGAGCCGCCTCATCGTAATGACTGCAATAACGCATAACAGGACGTAAACAATAGATTGCAATAGCGCATTCACGACCTCCTGACCAACGCCGTCGAACCACTCGGTTATACGATCAATATTAAAACCATAAATAGCAGCACCCAGTAAGCCGGCCAGCAGAGCGACCAAAACCCAGATGCTTTTCAAACCTAAGCGTCGTGACAAGGCCATCAACAGACTGACCAACAGCGCGGCCTCCAGTACCTCACGTAATACCAGAATTACAGAACTCAGCAACATCGCAAAAGCCTCACTCTGCAATCACCTTGCCCTGTGCCGTCTTAGGATTAAACTCTCCAAAAAACGGATACTCTCCGGGTTTCAATGGGCCAATAAAGATCACCGCTTTCGCTGAACCCATAATGACTTTTTCACGGTTAAGTTCGTAGCTCTCAAACTCTTCGGGCGTAGCATCACGGTTATAAACAATCAATTTGACCTTCTTGCCTGCAGGAATTCTAAGCTCAGCGGGAAAGAACAGGTGATCGCGTATCTCTATTTCAAAAATAGGTGTAGCCGCATTGGCCGTAACCGAGAGCAGCATCATTAGGATCAGCAACATATAGGCGATATGGCGCGTCATACTTTCCCTGATTCCCACGAATCGGGAAAAACCACGGTAACGACAAGACCTGAAGTAAATCCGGAGCGACCCAGGCTAATACTGGCGGAATGAATTTCGGCAATATGCTGCACAACTGCGAGACCAATGCCACTGCCTGGCACAGAGGCATCCTGACGGTCAGTACTGACCCGATAGAACCGTTCGAAGACCTTGTCGTACTGATCAACGGGTATCCCCGGACCACTGTCCTCCACTTTTAAAACAGTTGAAGCTTCTTGCCGCTCCAGCACAACCCGGATTTCGCCATTCTCACCGCTGTACTTACTGGCGTTCTCAATCAGATTCGTGACCAAGGTATGCAACGCAAAAGAGTCGCCGCGTACAAACACACTGTCGGCCACCAACTCTATTTGCTGATGCTTTGCTTCAATCTGTGGATAGAGCTCGGCAATGACAGTACGTGCTAGACCCGCCATATCGATTTTTTCAACCCTGGCAGCAAACTGATCGGGCGTAGTTCGATACAACATCAAAACCTGCTCGACCGAATGCTCCATGCGCTCTACAGCAGATTGCAAAGACCTTAGCTGCACATCATCGCCCTCTGCATCACGCAACACATTGTGCAACTGCACCTTCAAAACACTGATTGGCGTACGCAGTTCATGGGCAGCGTCTGCAGCAAACCGTTTTTCCCGATCAAAGGCAGATGCAAGACGATTCAGCAAGCCATTAATGGAACTCGTCACTGCGGCAAGTTCCTTTGGAGGCTCGGTTTCGGTAAGTGGACTCAGGTCATCACTGCGCTTATCGGCCATCTCCCCGGCCAATGCACGCAACGGTCTCAAACCACGGCCAACAATAATCCAGATAAGCAGGCCTTCCAGAGGTAGGCCCAGAATGATCGGCAATACTGATTCAATAATGATGCTCTCAGCCAGATCAAAACGAATATCTGCGCGCTGTGCAACTATCAGCCGCGCATCGCGCTCGGGCATATCGCGGGTATAGGCTCGCCAGCGATAACCGCCAAAATTAACGTCAGAATATGCACCGTTTAGCGCCTCTCCCAATGGGGATATCGGTTGCTCGGGCGCGGTTTCCGAGGCGAACACTAAAAAACCATCACGCCATACCTGAAAGGCGATATCTGTCTCGTCGCCCGATAGGTTTTCTGTATAGATAGTGGGCTTTTCAGAAGTTAATGCCGCCGCCATCAGCACGCTGGCAATGTCGGCTAACTGGGTATCAAAAAGCTCTCCGGCTCTTTCCATGCTGGTGCGGTAACCGTGTAAGGCCGCCACAAAATTAACTAACGTAATCGTCGCCAGCAGCACCACTACAAGAAAACGACGAATAGAACTCACGGGGTTTTTACCGTGTAGCCTACACCGCGAACTGTGGCTATAAATTCAGTACCCAGCTTTTTCCTAAGATGGTGAATATGCACCTCGAGCGCATTGCTCGCCACTTCTTCTCCCCAACTATAGAGATTGGTTTCGAGGCTATCCCGGGTTTGCACCCTGCCTGCATTCTCCATCAACACTTTGAGAAGCATGTACTCCCTGCGGGGCAAATCGATGTGCTCGCCATCCACAGCAACAAGCTGACTTGAAGCATCCAGACTAACGGTGCCAATCTCAATAATGTTACTGCCGGCACTGCTGATGCGTCGCCCAAGTGCCCGTAGCCGTGCGATCAATTCCACCATATCGAAAGGCTTTGGAAGATAGTCATCGGCGCCGCTATCGAGCCCCGCCACCTTGTCGCCCACGGAATCACGTGCGGTCAGAATCAATACTGGCAATTCTTTATGCCGTTTACGCAGCTGTTTTAGTACATCAAGCCCATCCATATCCGGCAGGCCCAAATCAAGCACCAGAATCTCCGGTGGTTCCGTGGCTATTACATGCAATGCTGCCTCACCAGTCGCCACATGATTAATGGCAAAACCTTCTTTGCGCAACGCTTCCAGCAATCCGCTGGCGAGCGCCGCATCATCTTCAACAAGCAATATAGACATTCGGTGAGTATATATCTCTTATTGGTAATTGAACTAAGTGAAAGCCCTGACAAAAGAACCCTGCAACAGAGTCCCGCAGCAGGGTCAAACAGCCAGACGCTTTATCGTAGACAACTGCTTACCCAAAGCACTATCAACGACTCCGGGGATTAGTGCGTTGACTCTGACAAACAACTTTTCAGGCCATCCGAGAAAGTAATCGCCGCCGGGTTTGGAGGAAAGCAAGCCCAGCATGCTCGACACGACCAACTCGGGCTTATCCATGGTGTTGCCAAGCTCCCTGTTGAGTTCGACAACAGCTTCACTGTTCATATCCGTTTGCACCGCCCGAGGCGCAATATAGAAAACCTTCATAGATGTGTCGGCAAGTTCCCGGCGCAGAGCCTGGGTAAAACCCCGCAGCCCCGCCTTCGTTGCGCAGTAGGCAGCGAACCCAGGATGACCGATTGCACCAAATGTTGAGCCAATGTTAACGATAGCGGCTTCACTACTTTTACTCAGCAATGGCAGCAAGCTTTGACACAACTGCATGGGTGCAATTAGATTAATTCGCGTCATAAGCTCAAGCTTTTCCGGAGATTGATTTTCGAGCAGTGCAAATTCACTCATTCCGGCTGCATTAATAAGAATATCAACGCCACCGAAGTTTTGGCAGGCATTCAAAAGCGCTTCCCTGCCCTCAGCTGCGCACAGATCCGCACCGACACCAACATGCTTGTCGCCCATGTCTTTAGCCAACTGCACTACGCGCTGCTCATTCAAATCGGTAAGTATGAGACGGGCACCGCGTTCCGATAGTTCCCATGCAAGCAGTTCGCCCATACCACCAGCCGCGCCGGTCAATACAATTCGCTTGTTCTTAAGCAGCATTGCTGGCTTCCTTATTCTGAATTAGAGGAAGCTGTGCCACCTGTTCAGCCGCAACACTGCGCAACACATCACCAAACAGGCGATAAAATACTTTTGCACAGTGAATGATGAGCTGTTGCTCTTCAGTATCACTAATACGATTCATTAGTTTTTCAAAAAACTTAACGTGCTCCTGGTCTAGTGCTCCGTGAGAACGCAAATAACTAAAAGCTTTGTCAGGCAGGCCGAGGCTGCGTTGAATTCCTTCAGCAGCCTTGTCAGCAACCAAGATACTGGTCCCCTCCAACACATGCACCATCCCAAAAAAACCAACAGGATTGATGCGCTGAATCGTGTCATAGGCATAGGCCACTAACAGTTCCGTGGCTACGGTTGGCGACGTGTTACGTGCCGCTTCACGATCATAGCCACAGGCTTCGATATCATTGAGTATCCACTCCTGATGGCCATGCTCTTCATCGATGTATTCGGCTACCGCGTCGCGCAGCCACTCATGCGTTTGCGGCAGACGACCGCCTGTGGCCATCAACAGAGGTACCGTGTGCTTTACATGGTGATATGCCTGGCACAGATACGCTGTGTACTCCGGCAGGCTAATGTTCCCGTTAGCACTATTATTAATGAGCGGTGCGGCAAATAGATATTCGCGCTCTGCTTGAGTCTCACTTTGTAAGCGATAGAAAAAATTCATGCTAAAACTGTCCTTGATTGCAGTTGATGCCGCGCCTGAGTTTGAAACTGCTTATCCATATACAAGTCATCAATCTCAGTGCCGAAGCGTTCTTCAATAATCGCGCGCCGCGGCCGGCCGTTTTCCGTATAGAGACCGTCTGCAATACTCAGCGGAGTTGGCAAACTATGCCAGTGACGAATCCTTGCGTAGTCAGGCAAGGATTCATTGACGTTTTCAATGATGGTCTTTAATTCTGAATTGGATACTTCTGCAGCCGCGGCAATTAAGGCGACACAATGGGGCCGCGCATCACCAAAAACGATGCACTGGAGAACCTCCGGATGATACAAAAGCTCACTCTCAACCCACTCGGGGGAGACATTCCTACCAAAACTCGTAATAAGAATATTCTTGCTGCGGCCCTGCAAAGACACGAAGCCTTCGCTATCGATCTCACCGATATCTCCGGTATCGACCGACTGCTTATTCCAGCTATCAGGGTCACCCAGATAACCAAGAAAGGTATTGCCGGATATATTCAACACTGCGGACCGCGCCTCTATCCGGATATGCGGTAGCGGCCGTCCAACACTGCCAATATGATCATTGCCTGGGACATTCAAGCAGGCAACAGAACCCGTTTCCGACAAACCGTAGCCTTCATAAACCGGCAACCCTAGTTCACGCGCCCTGCGTAGCAGCCCGGCAGCGACTTTTGCACCACCCACCGCAGCGAACTCCAGTTCGGCTGGCAACTGCCAGCCGTTCTCAAGGGCAGCAACCAGACCCACCAACATCTGGGGGATAAGAATTAATGTGGTGGGCCGGTGCCGCGAAATGGTCTCCAACATGCGTGGCATGTCGAGACCCGCACTACCGGAGAAGCCTGTATCCGTATCCTTGGGGGTAAACACGGTACCGCCAGCCAATAGAGCGTAATGCGCTCCACCAACGTTCTCCAGTAAAGTACTCAGTGGCAACAGACACAAATGTCGTGGTGCCGAAATTTGTAAAGTTAAGTCCAAAGCATTAGCGACACGCAACTGGTGATCAACACCCAAACAGACGCCTTTGGGTGTGCCGGTAGACCCGGAAGTAAACGTTATTTTCTGCGTGCCTTCGGGTAATTCTGGCGCCTGCTTATTTGCCAGTCGCATTAATTCAAGACCATCAACGGGCTGCTTACCTGCCATATTTATCTGCGAACCGAAGAGGTCGGCAAGGCGACCCGGGTTGTCAGTAAGCACCGCATCAATGCCAACACGGTTCATGCTATGTAATAGCTGTGATTCAGAGAAAAAGGTAGGCAGCGGCAGCACGCAAATGCCAGCGGACTGACAAGCAAGATCGGTAGTTATCCACGCAGACGAGTTGTCCGCCAATATACCCAGACGATCAATACCCATATTTATGAAACTGGCAGCAGCTTCATCGATATCGCTTAGCAATTGACCTGCCGTAACTATCCGGCCATCCGATTCAAGCACCACATCGTCGGATGCGCGTTGCTTCAGACGGTCTAACAGCAGATTAGCGGGCGCAGCTTGCATATTAATAGCTAGTGGCGGAACTAGCGGCACGCCATGCCGAAAAGGCTTCAATCAAACTGTTGATTTCAGCTTTAAAAAACCGCAGTACAGCTCCGGAGAGATACTGCGACCTCAACTCATCAAGCGTTGCAGGTACATCAACCAGTATCACGCTGGGGTCGGTGTCGTAGTAGCTACCCCACTGTGCAGCTGAGTCTCCAAGTCGTTCGGGATTCGCAGTGGCAACTGAATGAAACACAAAATGCTGCTTGCGAAGAATTTTTTGCAGAATGTCCGTGCAAGCAAACCCGGCATAACGAATACCGGCGCCATGCATAACTGCAACCAGAATAATATTAAGCAGTTGACCGGAGCCGGGGCGCATCGCCGCCATATTGCCTATCTCTACCAACTCGTCACGGTCGATCGAACTACCAGAAATATCGGATGCTATTTGCTCGAGGGGCCGGTCAAGATAGGCCTCCGCAAATAATGGCGAGCTATCGGCTGTGCGTATACCAACCGCACCACTTAAACTGCCGGCACATCGCAGGCTGAGTAACAGAGGAGCAAACTCTGTGACATCCGCCTGATAGGTCTTGGCAAAACAGCGATGAATATATTGCTCTATCCCAACACGCTCGCTGGAATCGGCAGTATGCAGCTCGAACTCTGAGCCGCGGCCCAAAAGACGGCGCAATGTTTTGGCGCTAAAACGACTTTGTTTGAATGAGTCTGGCCCAGGTAATGTGGCGGTTAACGTATGCATATCCCTATCTCAAAATAGTCCTAATCCTTGAGATGAAATCTACACGTGGAAACTTAAGGCAACCTTAAGAACTTAAGTCTTTGTTAAATATTGACTTTTTATACTTTTAACGCAGTAAACTGCATGTGGATTAGCATCGCGGGTATTTGCAGGCACTGCTCTCGGTCCAATTACCTGCAATTCGCAAGGTCGTCATATTGCAATCTCACCAAGAATCAGCAGGAACCAGCGTGATATCAAATAGACAGCGGCCCCTGAGACACAGCAAATAGCAGCAAGCAGGTCCGAACCTGCCGCTGTTTCGAGCTATGCTAATAGCCAATAAAAATAAAGACCGTTAAGCATGGTCACCGCCCTGAACTTAATCTGATTACTGCCCTGCAGGAAGGCCGGGCCAACTTCTAGCGATTTGCAAAGGCCAATCAAACCTTAATATTGCGGTCTCTCGCGATAGAAATATCGGGGTGCCAGGTAGACTCGGCTGCCAACCCGCGCCGCATGATTGATGCATCAATCATATAAGGGCGACCTTCGCGGGTTGCCGCAGTCGCACGCTTCATTACCTTCTCTATCTGATCCGGTTTCTCAAGTTTAGAACCTGCAATACCAAACCCTTTAGCAATGTCGACGTAATTGATATCGGGATTACCGAGATAACATGACATGTCTTTCCACGCATCTTTATTTTCACGGGCCAACTGAGAAAGCAACAGTATGCGGCCACGCTCGCCGTCGTAACTGTGATTATTAAACACTACAATAATCACAGGAATCTCGTAGCGGGATGCAGTCCACAATGCCTCGATTTGACCGAACAGCATCGCACCATCACCAACCATCGTTACAACCTGACGATCGGGTTGAGCCATTTTTACGCCAAGCCCCGCGCCAATGCCCCAACCAAGCGCATAACCTGTAGTGGGGCCAATGATCTCTTTCTTGCCCGGTGCAAAATCCATCCAGTTTTGCGGGTCACGGCCACCGGTTTCGACAACGATAATCGCGTTATCTTCAAGCAGCTTATCCATTTCATAACAAAGCCGTTCCGGCAAAATTGGACTTGAGTTCCAATCGCTCTCAACGCGCTTACGCTGCCGGGCTTTACTCGACTCAAAATCCTTTAGTGCCTTTTCCAGTCGCGGTGCACTCATGGCTTTAAGCTGATCAGCCGTCGCGCTGGCTTTAATGGTATCCAGCAATGCCGTAATGGTTTCCTTCATGCCCGCGGTTATCGCTAAATCGGTAGGGAACCGATTGGCAATTTTTTCATACTCAACGCGGGCATCAATTACCGTAGTTGTATCTTTTACCGGCTGCGTAATCAGGCCTTCGTCGGGCATCATGGCACCGAGGTTCAAAAATACATCGGCACGCCGCAACCCACGCGGGAAGCCCATGCCCGCAAAGCCCTTAAACAGCGGATGCTTAAACGGAAAATCACCGTAAACGCTGTACCCCTGCGACACTGGAGCACCCAGGAGTTCGGCCAGTTCAAGCAACTCATCGTTCGCACCCGCCCGGGTAATTTCCGGACCGGCATTGATAAACGGCTTCTCAGCATTCAATAGCAACGCTGCCGCCTGCTCAATCAACTCTTCGCGAGGCTCCATGTTTACAGGAACATTAAAATGCTCCTGCGAGTAGATTGTTTGGGTGACATTTTTCTGATCAAGAACATCACGCGGGAATTTGATATAGGCGGGGCCACCGGGCTGGGTGCCGGCAACCTTTAGTGCGCGACGGGTCATTTCAGCAATACGATCAGTATGCTGCACAGCCCACTGCCATTTGGTGAACTGATCAGTCATTTCCAGCCAGTTTTCCACCTGCTGAAAACCGTCCCGGCCCACTTGGTCGGTTTGCTGCCCGTCAGAAAAGACCACGAGCGACGACCGGTCTTTCCAGGCGTTGTATAAGTTGCACAAAGTGTTTGGCATGCCAATGCTTGGCATAAACAGGGCTGCAGTCTTGCCACTAGCCAGTTCATAGCCATGCGCCATACTGGTGGCCTGGCCTTCCTGCAAGGCAATAATCAGATTGAGTTCGGGGCGCTGACCAACGGCATCGTAAAAGGTTGTCTGCCCGGTTGAGTTGGTATCAAAAACATATTTGATACCGGCAGCTTTCAAACATTCGGCAATGATTTCGCCACCGTTACCGGTGAATTCGTAACTGCTTAACTCATCTGCACCAGCTTCAGTGGCACCGGCAATAGAGTTGATTAACGAATTGGCCGCGGTTGCACTAAAACCCATGGCAAGCAGCGATTTGCCAAAGTCACGCCGGGACAGTTGATGGTCGACAAGCTGCCTAACAAGCTCTTTCATGACTTACTCCGGTTCGCTACTGAACTTCTGTTAAATACGAGTAAAGCGCTACAACTTCATCTTCATCAAAAAAGCCGGCGAAATCGGTCATCTCTTGGGTGACACCATCGAGCCGCTCCGCAAACGATTCAAAACTGCCGTTGTAATCTTTGAGCCCGGCTTTATCCGGCCCATGACAGTTCTGACAAAACTCTTCGTACAGTTCTTTGCCCAAATCTTCGGCGGCAACGGGGGCCAATCCGGTAATTAACCAGAGCAAAGATGCTAACAAGAGGGCTGCCGTTCTTTTCATGATGTTTCACAGTCTAGTTAATGTGGCGCAAATGGAGTAATCCGCAATCGCTTAACACTGCCAAGTGGACAACAGAGCCTGCACAAGCGTTCGACCCGCAAGTGTTTTCCCGTTATTCTTACCAACTAATAATTATAAAGACCGGTAAGCATGGCCACCGCCCCAGAACAAACTACTCACACACCAATGATGCAGCAGTATCTCCGTATTAAAGCGGAGTTTCCTGACATGCTGGTGTTTTACCGCATGGGCGACTTCTATGAACTGTTCTACGAAGACGCCGAAAAGGCTGCAAAGCTCATCGACATTACGCTAACCGCACGCGGCAAGTCCGGTGGCAATCCCATTCCGATGGCCGGTATTCCGTATCACGCGGTCGACAACTATCTGGTGAAAATTGTTCGTGCTGGCCAGTCTGTTGCGATCTGCGAGCAGATTGGTGATCCGAAAACGTCTAAAGGTCCGGTGGAACGAAAAGTTGTTCGGGTAGTAACACCCGGCACACTCACTGACGAAGCGTTACTGGATGCAAATGCAGACAATCTGATAGCCACCGTTGCGGCTGGCAAACAAGGCTTCGGTATCGCCTGGCTGGAACTGAGTTCGGGTCGGTTCAGTATTACCGAGGTAAACAATAGCGAAGCGCTAGAAGCTGAACTGAGTCGCCTCAAGCCAGCCGAACTATTGCGTGATGAATCCATTGCCAAACTACCTCGTAGTAGCAACACCATGCCGCCCTGGCACTTCGAATACGAAGCAGCCGAGCGATTGCTGTGCGAGCAGTTCGGCACAAAAGATCTAAGCGGCTTTGGCACCGACAATCTAAACGACGGTATTCGTGCTGCCGGTGCACTGCTGCAATATGTACAAGACACTCAGCGCACCGCCCTACCCCACATCACGGGGCTGAACTGTGAACAGCATTCTGAAGCACTGGTCATGGATGCAGCCACACGGCGCAACCTGGAACTCGACCGCAGCCAGTCCGGCAATGATGCACACACGCTCGCAGGCGTTATAGACCATTGTATTACCGCTATGGGCTCCCGCTTGATCCGTCGCTGGCTGAATCGCCCGTTGCGGGATCGTGATGCATTGAAGGGTCGATACGACGCCATCGCTGCCATTCAAGCATCGGGTGCAGATAACATTACCGGCATTCTTAAAAGCATTGGCGACCTGGAACGCATTTTGTCACGCGTCGCACTGCAAACCGCTCGTCCGCGTGATCTGGCTCAGCTTAGCGAAGGGCTTAATGTATTGCCCGAACTCAGCGGCTTAGTCAGTCAGCTCGACTCGGGTCTTACAAAAACACTTGTAAACAATATTGGCGAACATCCGGATAGCACGGCATTGCTCGAAGCGGCAGTTATCGACAACCCTCCTATGCTCATTCGTGATGGCGGAGTTATTAAAGAAGGTTATGACGCCGAACTTGATGAACTACGAAACCTCAGCAGTAATGCAGATCAGTTCCTCACCGACCTTGAGGCCCGCGAGCGGGAAAAAACAGGGCTCTCCACATTAAAGGTTGGTTACAACCGTGTGCATGGCTACTTTATTGAGATCAGTAAAGGGCAGTCTGAAAAAGCACCGGATGAGTATATCCGGCGTCAGACACTCAAAGGTGCCGAGCGTTACATCACGCCGGAACTCAAAGAGTTTGAAGACAAGGTATTAAGCGCCCGCGAACGTTCTCTTGCACGCGAAAAACACCTGTATGAAGAACTGCTGCAGAAGTTATTAGCAACGCATTCCGAACTCAGCGCCACGGCAACAGCTATTGCCGAACTGGATGTGTTGGTGAATCTGGCGGAACGAGCCACTACTCTGAATTATTGTGCTCCGAAACTCAGCAATCAGCCGGGCCTCCGCATCAAAGGCGGCAGACACCCGGTGGTTGAGCAGGTACTGGACAACCCGTTTATCGCCAATGATCTGGACATCCACCCGAAACGCCGTTTACTGATTATTACCGGCCCTAATATGGGCGGTAAGTCGACCTACATGCGCCAGACCGCCTTAATCGCGGTACTCGCTCATATCGGTAGTTACGTGCCGGCGGATTCTGCCGAGATTGGCCCCGTAGACCGCATCTTCACGCGTATCGGCGCTGCCGATGACCTGTCCAGCGGACGCTCAACCTTCATGGTCGAGATGACCGAGACGGCCAACATCCTGCATAACGCGACAGAAGAGTCGTTAGTACTGATGGATGAGATCGGCAGAGGCACCAGCACCTTCGACGGCCTGTCTTTAGCATGGGCCGCAGCTGCGTTTATCGGCAAGCAGGTTAAGGCCTATACCCTATTTGCAACGCACTACTTTGAACTGACCGCGCTGGGTGGTGAGCTGCCCGGCTGTGTAAACGTTCATCTTGATGCCACCGAACACGGCGGTAATTTGGTGTTCATGCACTCAGTAAAGGAAGGCCCCGCAAACAAGAGTTACGGATTACAAGTTGCGGCACTTGCCGGCGTGCCGCGACCGGTCGTTAATTCTGCAAAGAAATATTT
>Ga0209692_10001592_pt1 | contig 29906 bp, 30 predicted proteins | sample tdDd472_FD_187129 | JGI IMG/M metagenome (GOLD analysis project Ga0209692, IMG submission 187129) | Marine sediment microbial communities from the Atlantic coast under amendment with organic carbon and nitrate - tdDd47.2 (SPAdes)... | ecosystem: Environmental > Aquatic > Marine > Coastal >... | reverse complement strand
AGATGTTGTTACTCAGTTATTAACGACTACTTTGCGTAGCCCTGAACAAAGCGGATTGAATGGCCTTATTCAACAGCGAGTCGATTATCTGACAGTGATGGAACTGTTAACGGTAGCATCAGACAAGAATGCTTCTCCTGAAGTGCGAGCTCATCTACATCATGAAATTGGTAAGCTTGATGGTTGGCTGACAACTCAATCAAAGCGCAATTCAGTTCGTTATGCATGGCTCAAAGACTTGGTGGTTCAATACCTCAATGGTGACTTCGAACCACAGAGGGAAGTGCAGAGCTTACCCATTCCACCGGGATCACCGATTGGGTCTTGATTGATTCTTGATTGGGTCTTGATTGGGTCTTGGGTTAGTCAGTAGGAAACAAAAAAGCGAGCTCAATGCTCGCTTTTTTTATTTTGGTATTCAATCAGTATGAATTTCTGCACTACTCTTGATCTCCATGAACGAATTTATGGTCATTATTTCAATTGAAGAACTGAAGGGTTCAATGGTTTCGAGTATAGCTTGGCAACCTATTTCGCCTCTCAGCGAGACCCTTTTGTTTGTACCACCGGCACTTCCTACGGTCGCTTTCCAAAGAAAAGGGATGACAAAATCGTCAGGAACGATTTTGAATAGCGAAGCTAGCCCGAAGGGTGAAGTACAGGGAGGTACTTCATAAAAGAAAAGACACCCGTAGATTGAGATTTCGCTCTGCTCAATTTCCCTCGTATCCGCCAAGCCACTTAACGCACCGTAAAGTACGTTCCATCTCCCTAAAGGGATTCCCTTTGGTCACCTTCCCGAATTTTACTATTCAAAACTTCCTGTTTTGAATTGCTATGTCTTGCCTACTACTCAGCTCAATCTAAAGGGGATCTATTGGTGCAAGCTTGAAGAGTCTTATTGAAAAAAAGCATTATAGAGTTTAAAAAACTGACCCTGGACTCAGGAGAGAGGGGCATTAACACTAAGGGGGGGTGTTAAACATGCCCAGGGTCAGGGGGAAAGCTTTACCAACCGAGTACACTACCTAAAATGATGCCTACTGCAATCGGTTCCCAGTGACGGTGGTGGCAATAATGGGTATGTATGTGCCCACGTGGGTAAGGATGATAGTAGCCACCGTAGTAATACCAATCTTGACCTAAATAATAGACCGTCGTTGGATAGGTTCTGTAACGTGGGTAATACCGATCATGGTAAACACGATACTGGGGATGCTTTGGTCTTGGATGGTAATTATCTCGATAACGATCATGTGAGCCATAATGACGGTCATGGCCACGAGAGTCGCTGTGGCGATGGTCGTCACGACGATTGTCTCTATGGTTATCACGCCAGCGGTCATCACGTCGATTATCATCTCTACGATGTTCAAAGCGATTATCGCGATTATGGCGTTGCTCAAAACGATTTGCATCATGACGCTTTTCAACGGCATTACTGCGTGCCTGATTAGACTGAGGACCTTTGTGCTCTTTGGCAAAACCAACTTGAGACAGACCCAGGCCCAATGTCATGATCAGTGCTGTGGTTATCATTTTATTCATGGATAACTCCTTAGGATTCACTATAATACCAACTGAATGGATATTGGGCGCTGAAGGCTCAATAACGTTCATTAGTCACAACTTTACTGCCTGTAAACTGAATTGTTACTGAATACCCGAAGAAAATCGCATAAGGATACTGCTTTGAAAATCAAAACATGTGAAATCAAAGACTTAGACCAGCTTGTACCTGCTTTCGATAGTTACCGCCAACGCTATAAACAACCCTCTGAGCCACAAAAAATAGAGCAGTTTTTGCGACAAATGCTGGAACAAGAAACTTCCGTGATTTTACTTTCTTATGAGAGCGATGAGCTGACTGGCTTTGCTCAGCTGTACCCGTCATATTCCAGTATTGGGCTTGCACCCATTTGGACGTTAAATGATTTCTATGTGTTTGGTGGGACCGGCCGCAAGCAAACTGCAGAGGCTTTACTAAATAGGGCAAAAGATTTGTGCGAAGAAACGAATGCGATTCGGATCGAAGTAACTACCCGCAAAGAAAATCATCGCCTACATAAAATATATCGTGAATTTGGTTTCGAAAAAGACTTTAAATACGATTATTACTTCCTACGCATTGATGAGCAGGACATTGCTTCGAAAATGCTGAAATAGTGTTTTATGGCTGTTAATTAAACCAGTCTTTAGTCGACAATAGTATTGGCCCAGCTTCTGCGTTGCCATAGCCAGATAAAGGCGCCTGTTTGCAGAACTCGGTAGGCAGCGTAGGCGAACCAGATGGTCAAGAAGCCAAAACCGAAATAGGGACCAAGCAACCAGGCTACCGGCAAGAAGAGTAGCCATTGTGACAAGAGGGAAACATACATCGGTGGCTTAGTATAACCAGCGCCATTCAGTGCATTCATGAACACTAAGCCCATCGCATCAATGATGATAATGCCCGCGGAAAGTTTAAATGGCCAGTGGGCAATCTCAAGTGCTGTCTGTTCTGTCAAGAATATGCTCATAATCGGGTCGGTAAATATAAAGAACAGGGTTGCAAGGCTGATGGCGAAGATTAAAGCCATCTTGGCCACATCCCATCCCCACAAATAGGCATCCTTTGGATCCTGCCTGCCTAGTGCCTGACCGACCAAGGTCGCCGCACCAATGCCCAGTGCAATACAGGGTAAAATAGCCACCAGCATGACGTTAGTGATGGCGTTTGCGGCAGCAAGCTGGTGGGTGCCAACCAGACCAATAATCCAGAACAGGGCAGTGAAGCCTCCAGCAAAGAATAATTGATGGATAGAGGACGGAAATGAAATTCTGAAAATGGATTTTATGGTTGCCCAGGCCGCTAATCGCTCCATGTAACCAAATTGCTTGGTGTGTTTAGTCGCTAAAATATGGTAATAAACGGAACCAAGCGCCAACGAAATACTGGTGCCGATACCTGCTCCTAATGTACCCAGTTCGGGCATGCCAAAGTTACCAAAAATCAAAGTGTAGTTAAGCAGGATGTTCAGCGAATGCATGACCAGCAAGGTGCGTAGGTAATATCCCGTTTGCTTAATGGCGCTCCAGTAACTGCGATAACTGAAGTTCAGTCCTATCGCTAAAATTCCAGCAAAGCGCGCCTGCAAATAAGGAATACCCTCTTCCAATAGCTCAGGGTCGTTATTGAGCAAGCTTAGGATATCAGGGGCAAGAAAGAATAAAATAATACTGGTAGGCAGGGCCAATAGACCAATGATTAATAAAGCGGCATTGAGCGGATAGGCGGCCTCGCTTTGTCGACCTTCACCCATGCGGCGCGACACCATGGCCTGAACACCTGCGGCAAAACCAATAAAAAAGGCCACCGCCATAAAATTGATGAAGCCCGCTATACCTACCGCTGCAATCGCAGCACTCCCCTGAGTACCTACCATGGCGGCATCGACCAGATTCAAAATATTCTGCGAGATCATGCCACCGACAATCGGCAAAGAGATCTGGAGAACTTGTTGTGAACGATCTTTATTGAGCAAAAGGAATGTCCGAGCGCAGTAACATTTTATGATGCGCATTGTATCAGGTATTGCTTAAAGGGCTAGGGCTTGTTTGGAGTAGAGGCAGAATATGGTACGGATTTAGAAGCTGCATCCGTGCAGTTTAAATTCTTAGTCTGGGCTTTTACGTAACCAGCGAACATTATCGATAACTTCATCGAAAAAGCCTCTCAGTGTTTCACCACTCATGCTGTAGGGGTTGAAATTGGCATCGGAGGAATATTTTAGAAACAGCTGTTTATTATCGTCAGTACGAGTAATCAGTCCCATTGACCATTCACTGAATTGGCGTGCGGTGATTTCCCGATAATCAAGGATCGCGGGATCTTTATGGCGCTGATCTTGCAGGATTTTGTGATAGATACGGTTAACGGTATTGCGGTCGCCTTCCAGAATTTGCAGAAAAATACCGTTTGAAAGGCATAATGCGCCGGTAACGCCATCCGCCTGATTGTTGGTTTGAGAATGTTTAAGGATATTCTTGATATCCTCGGAACCCAGGGTTTTACTAATTCGGCTGGCATAGGTTAGTTGCACAAGCATGGTCATCTCCTCGTTGTTTTAAATGAGGCTAGTGAGCTTAAAGTGAGCTTAATAGGCTTTAAACTTTAATCGCGTACAGATGAAGAGATTGTGAAGACTTAGGAAGCATCCTTTTTGACCATGCTTTTCCAGACATGATCCCCTGCGAGGCTGTGTACTATAACGGCACCAATATGCAGGATAAGGAATAGCGGGATCAGAGCTTCGCCAATTTCATGGCCTTCTTCAACGGCCTCAAAAACTGCGGAACCTGTGCTGTTTTGCAGCAGAAAGATTAAAGTGCCGGAAACCGCCATCCATAAAAATAACAGTAAGCCTGTAAATTGTACAAGTCCGGCAATACCTTCATGCATCTTTCTGTGCGGCAGTTTAAATCGGACCAGTTGCCCAATATCCTGTGCGGCCAGTCGCCATTGATGCTTATTAAAGATGGTCCAACCCGTGAAGCTGAGTTTTCCACGAGTAAATATGCCAGCGCCAAAGCGAGTCAGAACAAACACCAGCACCGCAAGGCCTAAATAAAGGTGCAACAGGTAACCATTGGTATTAAAGCCATCATCGGCATTTTCGCCGGTTAGCCAGGCAGCGATACCAAACAAAGCTAATCCCCAGTGGATTAATTGAGAGCGGCGAGAGTAGACTTCTGTTTTCATGGAACGGCTCCATTGAATTAATGTAACTCCAATCTAGGAGCTATAGTTCAATATAACAATGGGCATCTGTAGGTGGCTTGATCCAGCTCAAGCAGGGGTTACAGACAAATGTACTGACTGTGCATTTGTCTGTAATTGGATAAATTAAGAGGTTCTTACAATATTCCCTTTGCTATCAACTTGGATGCGGACTGACTTATGGCAATTGCGACAGGTTCCAACACCAGCTCCACTTCTAGATACCCCCGTTTTAAAGGTAGAAACAGACCCGCATTTTGGGCATGGAATAGTAAAGGTTGCAGACATAACAAGCTCCAATTTTGTTGTTTTTCAGAATAAGGTTATAAATGTGTCGAATTTTTTAACACTTTTAAAATATAGCCAACTTCTTGAGTGCGTGCAAATTTTTATCAGCTTGTCAGCTCGTTAGGTTTTAGCAAGACACCAAACATCTATGCGTTCCACACCATGTTTTAAGCACTGCTTTGAAGCTTCTTGAATGGTGGAGCCGGTGGTAACTACGTCATCGATCAGTGCTATATGTTGAGGAAGTTTCTGTGTAACGCTAAACGCGTGCTTGAGATTTTTGCGACGTTCGATTGCTTTGAGCCCGATCTGGTGTGGGGTGTCTTTAACGCGAAGCAGTACATGGTCGAGTAGTGGCACTTGCAGTTTGCGAGTCAGATGTTTGGCAATCAACTGTGATTGATTAAAGCCCCGTTCACGCAGACGGTTTGAATGTAGCGGGATCGGCACTATCGCTTGAGGAAGATCTTTATCCTCATAGTGATTGTTGATTTCTTCGATCAGTAAATTGCTGAAACTGCGGATGTGATGAAGTTGCTTTTCGAACTTCATTTCGCTGATGGCATGACTGACCGGGAACTCATAATGAGTCGCAGCGATTAGCTTCTGGTAGCGTGGCGGCTTCTTCAGGCATTGACCACAAGTAGCGGCAAAAGGTTGCTTGCCCAGGCTGTTACCACATTGCTGGCAGTATTGGCCCTGACGTTGCACCGCTGATAAACAGGGCTCACAAAAGCCTAAATGTTCAGCGTTTAAGCCACATAGGGAGCAGTTGCCGTTAAATTGCGGAGCATTCTCGCGAACGATAGAAAATAGATTGTAAACCATAATTCCCTTTATTTGGTTGACAGTGAGTGATGAAACCGTAAACTTCACGCTATTCTTCCTGAATCTTGCTGCGCGCGAAGCCATAGACTATAAGGGTTTTTAAAACAATGAGCAATCACAAAAACGGTCAAACATTAAACAGTTTGGAAAAGTTGAATAGCGGTCAGGTTCGTCATGACTGGACTGTGGCGGAAATCGAGGCGATTTATAATCAGCCTTTCAATGACTTACTGTTCGCTGCACAGAACATTCATCGTCAATATTTCGATCCGAATCAGGTGCAAACCAGCACATTATTGAGTATTAAAACCGGTGCTTGCCCAGAAGATTGCGCCTATTGCCCGCAGTCAGGTCACTATAATACTGGCTTGTCCAAAGAGCAGTTGATGGCGGTTGAAGAAGTGATCAGCAAAGCGCAACAGGCTAAAAAGAATGGTGCGACCCGTTTTTGTATGGGCGCAGCCTGGCGCTCACCACGTGAAAAAGATTTAGATGTGGTGCTGGAAATGGTTCGGCAGGTCAAAGATTTGGGGCTGGAAACCTGTGTCACGCTGGGTATGTTGACCGATGAACAGGCGCAGAAATTGGGCGAAGCGGGTCTGGATTACTATAACCATAACCTTGATACTTCTCCTGAGTATTACCAACAGATTATTACCACTCGTACCTACAAGAACCGTCTGGATACTTTGCAGAATGTGCGTGATGCCGGAATCAATGTGTGTAGCGGCGGCATTATTGGTATGGGTGAAGAAACCAGTGATCGTTATGGTTTATTACAACAATTAGCCAATATGCCGGAGCATCCGCAAAGTGTTCCAATCAATATGCTGGTAGCGGTTGAAGGCACGCCACTGGGTGATGTGGAGAAGCTTGATTCGATTGAGTTTGTACGCATGATTGCTACCGCACGCATTATGATGCCTGAGTCGTATGTTCGTCTTTCTGCCGGTCGCGAAGACATGAACGAAGAAACTCAGACTTTATGCTATCTGGCGGGCGCTAACTCGATCTTCTATGGCGAGAAATTATTAACTACCGCAAACCCAGAAGCGGAAGCGGATATGTTGTTATTTAAGCGCTTGGGTATTGAGCCTGAGCGTCGCGGATTGGATCAACAAGAGATGGATCAGGAAGAGTTGGCTGAAGAAACGCCTAAAGTTGAAGAGCAGCAACCGGCTAAACCTTTATTTTACGACGCAACCAAGACGCATTAGCAGGAAATAGTTGCCATGTGGCAAAAACTGCAAGCCAGACTTGAGCAGCGAAAAGCTCAGGATTTGCTGCGTCAGCGCTTGACCCTTGAAGGTGCGCAAAGCGTGCGCATTAAAGCTGAAGGTCGCGAGTATTTGAACTTCAGTAGCAATGACTATCTTGGTCTGGCTAACCATCCAAAGTTAATTGAAGCGATGCAAAAAGCTGCTAGGCAATATGGTGTTGGCAGTGGTGCATCGCATTTAATTATTGGGCACAGCGAACAGCATCATGCGTTGGAAGAAGAGCTTGCTGAATTCTTAGGCGTTGAGCGGGCTTTATTGTTCTCCACAGGCTATATGGCGAACTATGGTGTGCTGACCTGTCTTCCTGATAAAAATGATCTGATTATCCAAGACAAGCTCAATCATGCTTCGCTAATTGATGGTGGCATGGCCAGTTCAGCAAAAATGTTGCGCTATGCTCACGCTGATCTGGAATCCTTTGAGCGCCAGATGAAACAGCCTGCGGAAAGCCGTCTGGTGGTGACCGATGGTGTTTTCAGTATGGATGGCGACATTGCACCGCTGCCTGACCTGATTGCGAGTGTCAAAAAACATAAAGCATCTTTGATGATTGATGATGCTCATGGTTTTGGTGTGCTGGGCGAGCAGGGTAAAGGCAGTCTTGAGCATTTTAATCTAGCGCAGCAGACAGCCGAGATTTATATGGCGACTTTGGGCAAGGCGCTGGGTGGCTTTGGTGCTTTTGTGGCTGGCAGTGAGATGCTGATCGAAAGCCTGATTCAGTTTGGTCGCAGTTATATCTACACCACGGCCATGCCTGCAGCAGTAGCAGCAGCCAATCGAGCCAGCCTGCAACTGATTCAGGATGAGTCATGGCGACGCGAGCAGTTGCATAAAAACATCGTTTATTTTCGCAGGCAGGCCAGTGAATACGATATTCCATTGATGCCTTCTGACACTGCCATTCAACCAGTCTTGATTGGACGCAATGACAAGACGCTGGCCATCAGTCGTGCCTTAAAAGAAGCGGGTATTTTATTAGTGGCCATCAGGCCACCCACGGTACCGGAAAACAGCGCGCGTCTGCGCGTGACCTTAACCGCAGAGCACACCACAGACGATATTGATTATTTGCTGGAGCATTTAGCGCTTCAGATCAAGCAAGCTAAACAGAATGCATAAAAGAGGCAATGGGTGAGTAAGTTACAACCTTATATTGAATCAAGAGGGCAGGGGCCCGATCTGGTTTTATTACATGGCTGGGGCCTGCACTCAGGTATCTGGGAAATGTTGGCAGATGACCTGGCTGAGCATTTCACTTTGCACATGATTGATTTGCCGGGCTTTGGCCGCTCGCCGATTCCTGGCGATCCTTACACGCTGAGTTTGTTGACTGAGCAGGTGCTCAAAGTAGCCCCGGACAATGCACATTATCTGGGCTGGTCATTGGGCGGCCTGATTGCCACCAACATTGCGATTGAAGCCCCTGATCGGATGAATAAATTAATCACGGTGGCCAGCAACCCGCGTTTTGTGCAGCAGGATGACTGGCAGCATGCTATGAAAGCGAACATTATGGATAGTTTCTGCCGGTATCTGGAAGAAGATTACCAGGGCACCATTATTCGCTTCCTGGCGATTCAGGCAATTGGTAGCGAAACACAAAAAGACGATATTCGCCGATTAAGAGATACCGTATTTATTCATGGCGTACCTGCGGGAAAAGCTCTACGTGGTGGATTGGCTTTGTTGAATGAAGTGGATCTGCGCAATGACTTAGTCAATATCAAGGCGCCTATGTTACGCCTTTACGGTCGCCTAGATTCTTTGGTGCCAGCTAAAACGGCCGAGCAGGTGGCTGAATTAATTCCACACAGTCAGCACAAGGTTTATCCGAAAGCGAGCCATGCTCCGTTCTTGTCCCATAAGCCTTTATTCGTTAGTGATGTAAAAGAGTTTTTGCATGAGTAATTCTACGCGTCAAAAGATTAACCAGATTGCTAAGACCGATATTGCTCGCTCCTTTAGTCGTGCCGCTAAAACCTATGACGATGCGGCCTTTTTTCAGAAAGTGGCCGGTGAGCGGTTATTGGAGCGTCTTCAGTATTTCAAATTGCAACCTCGGAATATCTTAGACTTAGGTTGTGGCACAGGCTACTTCACCCGTCAACTGAGCAAACGCTATCCAGAGGCCAAAGTTACAGGTGCTGATCTGGCGCAAGGCATGATTGAGTATTGTAATGCTCAGTCGCACCAGGAAGAGTATCTGTGCGCCGATGCGCTGAGCATGCCTTTTAAAAGTGATAGCTTTGATTTTGTATTTTCCAATCTTACTTTTCAGTGGATTGATGAACTTCCGCAATTATTTCAGGAGTTGAATCGGATTTTAAAACCAGAGGGATTATTGCTGTTTACTACCTTAGGGCCTGACACTTTATACGAGTTAAAACAAAGCTGGGCGGCAGTGAACGATTATCAGCACGTGAATAACTTTATCGATATGCATCATGTGGGTGATGCAATGTTAAGCGCACGCCTTTCTGATCCGGTAGTGGACAGTGAGCCAGTAGTGATTGGTTATAACAAGGCGCTTGAGCTGATGCGTGATTTAAAAAATATTGGTGCTCATAACATCGACTCAACTCGAAACCATGGTTTAACCAGTCCACGTCAGTTACGAAAACTTGAACAAGAGTATCAGCGGTTCAGGATGGAAGACGGTCAATTGCCAGCAACCTATGAGTTGGTTTATGGGCATGCTTTTGGAACGGAAGTTAGCCCAGCTATGGGCTATCATGATTACGCAGTTGAAGTGGGTTAGGAGTAAAAGATTAATAGCGAAGTGAAAAGTTAGCTTTTTTTATTCTCAAAGTTAACGATTTTTTCTTTAAGCTCTTCTTCTTTGTCCTCGAGCTGTTGCTTTGTGTTTTTCACTTGGGCTTCGTGCAAGAAATCACGCAAGGTCTCAAATTCAGTACGATAAAAATCACGTTCATCACGTAAGTTGTCGATATTACGACTGAGAGTAGCATTGGCTTGAACGAGCCGTTTATGGCTTTTCTTGAGGTGCTCAAACTCCGAGCCCAGGCTTTCTTTAAAGCGTTCTTTTTCTTCGAGGGCGTCTTGACGGATAGTTCGAACGCGGGTATCGCACTCTTCGCGTAACTGGTCCATTTCATCATCGAGTTCGCGCTTGGTATCAGAGATGGATTGCAAAGCGTTGAGGTAATTCTGCTGGGCTTCTTCATATGAACTTTGTATTTGCTTATATTTACCTTTAAGCTCGCGGTGCTCTTGATTAAGTGCAGTGTTACGCTCGGATAAACTTTGTAATGAGTTTTTAAGATCTTCACGGGTGGTCTCAAGCTCTTTGATACGTTGAGCTTTACCGGCGATATTTCGAGTGTTTTCTTCAAGAACATTTTTAAGTTCTTGGTTTCTTGACTCAAGCTGCCTAACCAAAGCATGCTTAAGTGCAGCAGTTATCACTGCTACTAATAAAACCGCTAAGGCTACAATAGCCAAAGTGAGTATGATAGTGTTGTCGCCAGCCAAGTAAGTCACCAATAAATGTGGACTATGATTATATGCTACGCTTTTGTATAGCAGCTTTGTATCGAATTATAGCGTAACCCATACCTAACGTTGTGTGCGAGGGATAACAAATTGAATAATAAGAAAGAAACTCTATTCATTGCCGGTACTGATACCGAAGTTGGAAAAACCTTTATAACTCAATCGCTTATTAGCGCACTCCTGAGTCATGGTAAGCAGGTTATTGGCCTCAAACCTATTGCCTCGGGAGCTGAGTTCGTAGATGGCCAGTGGACTAATGAGGATGGGCAAAAAATTCTTGATTTATCACGAAAAAGCCCTGGCTTTGAGCAATTAGGTTATTCTGAAGTGAATCCTCTGTGTTTTGAACCTGCTATTGCGCCTCATATTGCTGCCCAGGAAGCCGGTATTGAGTTATCGGTGTCTGAGCTGAGTCGACTGATTGACTTTCCTGCAAGTGATTATCTTTTTGTTGAAGGAGCTGGTGGTTGGTTAACGCCACTGAATGGCACAGAAACCTATGCAGATTGGGTAGAGCAGAAGGAACTGGACGTGATTTTGGTGGTGGGTATGAAGCTAGGCTGTTTAAATCACGCGATGCTGACCGCCCGAGACATCGAACGTCGTGGCCTGAAGCTAAGAGGTTGGGTCGCCAACTTTGTGTTTGGTGAAATGAACCGCAGTGAGCAGAACCTGGATTGGCTTAAAAAGAATATTTCAGCACCTTGCCTTGGCATCGTTCCGCAACAAAATACGTCGCAACAGGGCGCTGATTTCGAAATAGCCAGTCAGTTATTGAACTTGCAGGCTTTTCTCTGATGTCACGCACTGATTGCTAACGCAAGCAACGCTAGGTTTCGGTGTGACCACACAAATGCCCATAATCTGGTTCTCTTTGAAATAATCCTGGCGTTGTTTTTTGTAGGCTGCCGCCAACTCTTGTAGTTTTTTTTCGTCTACATTTTGCTTTGAATAAGGCTCATAAGTTTCGGGGCCACCGCAAGGTTTTGCGCCGACTTCTATCAAAGCACAATCGTTATTGGTGTTACAGCTTGTATCAGCTATCGTAGCTTGAATTTGCTGAAGGTGGTCAGTGTCAGGTTTGTCGGAGGTCCCCGAATCGTCGTTATCTGTGACTTCTGAGCAGGCGACTAATGGCGCCAAAATTAGAATTGATAGGTATTTTAAGTATCTGATTTTCATAAAGTTGCCAAATTTTGTCAGTTTGCCCAAAAGGTTAGCATACAGTACTATCTGGACATAAGCCCAGTTTATTAAGTCAATCACAATGTCGCTAACAAAACCCGGTAAGACAGGTATTTCTCGCATTCTTGATGCAACCAAGTATTCTTGGCAAGGGTTGAAAGGCGCCTGGTTGAGTGAAGCCGCCTTTCGACAGGAATTAGTGCTTGCCATTATCTTGATTCCGCTGGCTTTTGTTTTGGGGCAAACAACAGCAGAGATTTCCATTCTATTGTTGACCCTAGGAGTTGTTCTAATGGCTGAATTGGCGAATTCAGCTATTGAAGCAGTGGTAGATCGCATTGGCCCTGAGCATCACCCGCTTTCTGGACGCGCTAAAGACATAGGCTCTGCCATGGTCTTTATTGCGCTACTGTTTACCGGCATTGTCTGGGGCACTATCTGCTATTTTAACTTCTTTACCTAAGACGATATATCTAAATCCGCTCTAGAATAAAGGTTTGTGCTTGCTGAGCAGCGCGTTTCCAGCTTTGCTCAGTGCTAATCTCGGAGCGCTTGAGGGTTTCTAAACTGTGGTTACCGTCTTCCAGCCAATTAACATCAATTCTTGAGGATAACCCATAAGTTGCCACCTCTTCAGGCTTACCAAACGGATCTCGCGTTCCCTGAAGAATCAAGGTCGGTGTTTTCAGATCTTTCAGATGATCCGTTCTTAGGTTTTCCGGTTTGCCCGGCGGGTGAAACGGATAGCCCATACAGATTAAGCCATCAACCTGCTCGTCATCTGCAATCATACTGGCCACACGCCCACCCATAGATTTACCGCCAATAAAGACTTTGTGTCCTTTTGCATACTCTGCAATCTGCTGCCTATAGGCTTCGATAAGCTTTGGCATGCGATCCGGTGGCGACTTTTTACCTGTCTGTTGGCGTTTGAGCATATAAGGGAAATCAAATAGAACCACTTCAACAGTGGGGTGACTGATCAGTCTAGCCATACTTTGCATAAACTCTGAGTTGGAATCAGCGCCAGCACCATGGGCAAATATAAAGACAGCTTTAGATTGAACCGGGTTCATTAGTATCCTTAGGGTCAGCAGACTCTAGTTGGTGATTAGATTTTTAACTTTCATTCGTGATCGGTTTTGATACACTAGGCAGCAATTGTAAGAATAAAAAATGATTATGTCTGCACTAAAGCCCGCTTCCTATCAAAGACCTTTCCTTAAATGGGCGGGTGGAAAGTTTCGACTACTACCGCGAATTCTCAAGGTTTTGCCTGAAGGCAATAAGCTGATCGAGCCCTTTGCTGGTTCTGGCGTATTATTTCTCAACGCAGACTATGACCGCTATCTATTGGCCGATATTAATCCCGATCTAATTGATGTCTTTAATCAGCTAAAGAAAGGTAAAACATCTTTTATTGATTGCTGTTCTGAATATTTTACCGACCAATACAATAACGAGAAAAGTTTTTACCAGCTTCGAGAGCATTTTAATCAACTGAAACCGGGAAAAGAGCGGGCCGCTTTATTCGTGTATTTCAATCGCCACGGATACAACGGATTGTGTCGCTATAATCGTTCGGGTGGTTTTAACGTACCTTTTGGGCGTTATAAAAAACCCTATTTCCCCGCTCGAGAAATGGAGCTGTTTGCTGAAAGAGCCAAGCGAGCAGAGTTCCGCTGCCAGAGCTTCAATAAAACTATGGCCCATACGCGAAAAGGTAATGTAATTTATTGTGATCCGCCTTATTTACCTTGGTCTTTAACCGCAAACTTCACCAGCTACAGCCAACAGGAGTTCTCGCTCGATAACCAACGAGAACTGGCTTTAGAAGCACAAAGACTCGCCAAGCGAGGCGTGCCCGTTGTTATTTCCAATCACGACACCGATTTTGCCCGCCTTATCTATGACAAAGCAAAAGACCTGCAATCCTTCCCTGTACGACGCTTTATCTCCTGCGATGGCGCAGGGCGTAATAATGCACAGGAATTGATAGTGGTTTATCGGAAGTAGTGTGGGAAAACAGCTTTATATGTAGGGACAACTCATGAGTTGTCCGTACGAACGTTTTATTACTTAATTGGGTAAGGGATGGTTAATTTACTGTCCCGCGCTTTCCAGTGCAGAATTAACAAAATAGAGGATGGTGAAAATAAACACAATAACGAAAACGACGCCGCCGATAATGAAGTTTAGGGCGCTGCCTTTTTCAAAGTCTTTTTGACGTTGTGCTTCGGATTGAACGCCAAACATGGCGCCAACTACACTTTTAACAGTTGACCAGAAGCCGGTGCCGTCTTTGGTTAGCTCCTGATTGTTGTTGTTAGTATCGTCGTTAGTGTTGTTGTGGGTGTTGCCAGAAAGGTTGTGTTGCGTATTGGAGTGTTGCTCGCTCATTCGTCACCGCCAAACAGTTCTAGAATATCGATAAAATGCAGACTTGGCATTGTATGCGATTCTGTTAGCCAAGAGAACCAGCTAACCGACTGTTCGGATTTTTTTTCATCTTTTTTGGTTTGTTGCTGAGGAGCTGGCTGAACTAACTCGGGTTCCAGTTGAGTTAATACATGAAGCTGGGTGTCATCAGTTGGGGAGTATTGAACATCAGAGCACATTTGAGCATTAGCAAATGCTTGACCGGACAAGAAAGAACCTGCCACAAAAACAGATACAGTCATGTATTTTTTAACAACTTTAGTCATTTTCATCATTGCTCCTCTTGCATCTCCATCTGGGTTGAACACGCTTTCCTTAGGTCTAGTTTACTGATAAGAGTAAACGAATCCCCCTAATATACGTGAACAATTGGTTACAATTCAAGAAGATGATACGTGTTTTGTGTCAATTTTATGTAAATGTGGCTGTTTTTTCTGGATTGAATCGATTAATTCAAAGACTTGGGCTGCATTTAAGCGAGGATCAACCAAGCTGGTATAGGCTTTATCGAGTTCTTGCTCGGTAACGCCATAACTGCCGCCAACGCACTCCATAACCGCTTCAGCGGTCATTTCCAGGTGTACGCCACCAAGATGGCTGCCGTGAGCGGTATGTATCTCAAATGCTTGCTGCAACTCGCTTTGGATATGTTGAAAATAGCGGGTTTTGATGCCGTTAGCGCTTATGCGCGTATTGCCATGCATTGGGTCGCAGCTCCATAGCACCTTCAAATTGGCTGCTTGTATGGCTTTAATCATATTGGGCAATACTGTGGCAATAGATTCATGGCCGAAACGCTGAATGAGGGTTAAACGGCCAGCTTCATTGTTGGGGTTGAGCACTTTACAGAGCTGCACCAAAGTTTGTGGCGACAAGTTTTTGCCGACTTTGATGGCAATTGGGTTGGCAATGCCACGTAAATATTCGATATGCGCGCTGTCTTGGATGGTGGTGCGCATTCCAACCCACGGATAATGGGTCGATAGGTTGTACCACTTACCATTATTCGCCTTGCGGGTCAGCGCTTCTTCGTAATGCAGGTGCAACGCTTCATGGCTGGTAAAGAATTCCAGCCAGTGTCGGCTATTATGCTGGGGGCCATTGGCTTGATGAAACAGACGCATGGCTTCGCGGAATTGATCCAGGCTCTGGTGCAATTTAGCATTTGTTTTTAACGACAAGAGGTTCTGCGATTCCTGTTCAAGTTGGAACAGGTCGCTGATATCACCTTCAAGCAAAGAGCGAATATAGTTTAGTGTTAATGAGGCATAGCTATAGCCCTGTAACATCCGTGCAGGATCCGGCATGCGAGAAGATTCACTGAAATGGACATGGTTAACCAGATCTCCCCGATAACTGGGTAAAGTGGTTTGGTCTTGAGTTTCGGTGAGTTCAGAGCGCGGTTTAGCATATTGACCAGCTATTCGGCCAATTCGAACAACGGGCTTCTTCGTCTGCTGGCTGACCAGTAAACTTAAGCTCATTAATAGGCGAACTTTCTGCGAAATGGCTTCAGCATTGCAGTCAGAAAAAGATTCAGCACAATCGCCACCTTGCAGAATAAAGGCTTTGCCAGCCTGGGCATCCGCAATATGGCTTTTTAAGCTATCTACTTCGCTGGCGGAAACCAACGGCGGTAACTGACGCAATTTATCGATAACCTGCGCCAACGCCTCAGAGTTGCCATATTTTATTTGCTGGCTGACTGGTTTGCGCTTCCAACTATCGGGCGCCCATTCATCAGCGTATCTGTTGCTCATGATTAATTCAGGAATCTACTTCAATAAAACCATTCTATCTCATAAGATAGGCGCTGGCGAATAGAAGCGTAAGTGATAATCAAAAACACAAATTGCAATGATATACGACATTTTCTATCGCAAAGATAAGCGATCATATGCAATTAGCTAAGAAGTAACTCATTATGAAAGCGGAAATATAAGCTTTTCGGGAATATTTGAAATGGCGAAAGTAAAAACAGTTTATGTCTGCCAGGAATGCGGCGCTGAAACCCCACAATGGGCCGGGCAATGTGGTGCATGTAAATCATGGAATTCATTTGTTGAGCAGGTAGACACAAAAAAAGCAGCCGCTGGTAAAAGTGCCCGTTTCACTGGGTATGCAGGACAAGCTAGCAAAGTAGTAAAAATGGACAAGGTGGACTTATCGGAAGTGCCGCGAATGTCATCAGGCCTGTCTGAACTTGACCGTGTTTTAGGCGGCGGTCTGGTACCGGGTTCAGTGGTCTTGATGGGCGGTGATCCGGGAATTGGTAAGTCCACCATTCTGTTGCAAAGCTTATGCAAGATAAGCGAAACCGACTCCGTTTTGTATGTCACTGGCGAGGAGTCATTACAGCAGGTAACCATGCGCGCACAACGCCTGGGCTTGGCGACTGGAGATTTTTCTCTACTCACTGAAACTCAGGTCGAGCAAATTACCACGCAAGCTTTAATGCAAAAACCCAAAGTGATGGTGGTGGACTCTATCCAAACCATCTATACAGACATGCTGCAGTCTGCGCCCGGTGGCGTAGCGCAAGTACGCGAAAGTGCCGCGCAACTGGTTCGGTTTGCCAAACAGACAGGGATTACTTTATTAGTAGTAGGGCATGTCACTAAAGATGGTGCTCTGGCGGGACCGCGTGTGTTGGAACATATGGTTGATGCCGTTCTCTATTTTGAAGGCGAACGAGACGGACGCTTACGTTTATTACGTGCGGTAAAAAACCGTTTTGGCGCTGTCAATGAATTAGGTGTTTTTGCCATGACCGATGAAGGTCTTAAGCAAGTGAAAAACCCTTCTGCTATTTTTCTGTCTAAATACCAGGACCCGGTGGCAGGAAGTGCGGTAATGGCTACCTGGGAAGGAACACGGCCGATGTTAGTTGAAATTCAGGCATTAGTTGATAGTTCGCATGCACCACAGCCGCGCAGAGTTGCGGTAGGTCTTGATCATCAGAGAATAGCCATGTTATTGGCGGTACTTAATCGTCACGCAGGAATCGCAACTTATGACCAGGATGTCTTTGCCAATGTGGTCGGTGGTGTTAGGGTAATGGAAACCAGTTCTGATCTTGCATTAGTAGCCTCTATTATTTCCAGCCTGCGTAATCGTCCCTTAGAAGAGCATACCGTTATTTTTGGCGAAATTGGTTTGGCGGGTGAAATTCGCCCTGTCCCCAATGGACAAGAGCGCCTAAATGAAGCGGCAAAACACGGGTTTAAACGAGCGATTGTGCCAGAAGGTAATAAGCCACCAAAACCGATCAGGGGTTTAGAAGTGATTGGTGTGAGTCGAATGAATCAATTTATTCAATTAATTTAGTACTATTTATTATTAAACAATAAGAAGCCTTATGAGTGAACCAACTATAGCCTTGACAACAATATCACCGGTCCAAATTGGAGTTGGACTTAAGTTGGGTGTTAATACTGCATCTGCAAAGTATGAATCATTTATTGATGCGGTATGTGAATTGGAGGGCTGTACAAATGCCAGCTCACTTAAAAGCCAGGATCAGCAGTATTCCAAGCTTAATGATGACGTTAAAAACTTGCGTCTTTTCATCTGGGAGGATGCTGAAAACAACGTGAAATTGCATGTGTTCCCTAATAATATTGCGATTGCAGAAGTGACACTGGAATATTCTGAGGTCTTGACCAGCGAGCAATTAGAAGCACTGTCACAAGCAGATACTCGCAAAGCGATTCAAACTGTATGGGGTGGGTTTGTCAGTTTTGTGAATAAAGTTCGAAACATAAACAATAACGATATTCTTGACTATGACATAGAGCAAATGGCAAAGCCCGATGTTCACTGGATTTCTCGCGCCATTCTGCTTAATCAGCAAAGCCTGCAAAAAAATAATATCCAAAAGTTAATTAAGGAATGGCTTAGCAACACGCGTGATCCTGATGATGCCGAGAAAATAATAGCCGGTGAAAAAAAATACTCAATGACTTGGTTGAATTATGTGGTAGTCGAACCTTCGCACTGGCAGGAAAGTGCCGCACTTGATTACCGAGTCGACTCCATGATCTTGTCGCAATATTTTTATACCGCACAGGAGAATTGTAATAAGCAATTGATTGATGCTATTGAGCATGCTTATGTGAGCAAAAAACTGCTACAGGCGGAAAATGAGTTGTCGACCAGTCGAGTAGCAGCACGCATGCACTTAATCAGTTATCATGAGCATTTGAAATACTTAACTCGTGCTAAGCGTAAACTGGTTGCAGACATTCTGGAGTGTTGGGAGTTTGATACTTTGGTTCAAAACAGTAAGCGAATGGTAGAAGTATGTAGTAGTCGTCTTGAGGAAGCCGATCATAAGCGACGCGAGCGTAGTACGGTATTGACTGATTTATTGCTCGTCACTTTAAGTTTCTTTGCTGTCTTTGAACTGTCTTTGTATTTGGTCGAATTTAGTCGTGAAATGATGTCACGTCCGGCTCTGGATTATAACGATGAAAGCACTTCCTTTTTCCTGAGCTTTATTGCCAACATTGATACAGATTATATGTTCGGCTTTGGGGTGGGCCTAACCGTTATTTTAATTGTGCTTTACCGAAAAATTAAAGCTCGATAGTGATTAGAGAGTATTTATGAGTAAAATATTATTGTACCTTGTAGCATTGCTTGCACTTTTTCCAGCTTCGGGATTTTCAGCAGAGGATAAGATAGAAGTAAGCCAAGTTCAGACAGCAAAAGATTCAAGAGAGTTAATTACCATAACCACTGATATTTGGGCGCCATATATTAATGCCGCCGGTGGTGAAGAAGGGGGCGCTGCTCGAATCATTAATATGCTTTCGATTGTTTTGGGTGTTGATATTGAATGGAAGTATGCACCTTATGATTTTGCGCAGGCGATGATTGCTAGCGATAAACTACAGGCTTCTTACCCTTACTTTTACACTTCGGCCCGTGCCGAAAAAGTACTTTTTTCCAAACCACTGTTTTATGCAACTAGTCGTATCTATTTTAATCGTCAATACTTGAGTAAAGAGCAGGCGAGTGAAGAGATGGCTAGCCTTAGAATGGGGCGTGTGTCGGGTTATAGTTATGGTCAAAAGATCGATCAGTTGATTAGTAATGCTGAAGTATTTTCAACCGAACAAGAAGCCTTGTTAGCATTGTTCAGTAATAAGATTGACCTGCTGCCAATGACTGAAGGTGTTATGAACGCCACGCTGACCAATTATTTTCCAGAGCGGTTGCAGTTAATTCAGGCTGTGCCATCTCTCAGTGAGCGCTCACCTTTGTATGTTATTGCTCCCAAAACTCAACAGGGACAAAAGCTGATAGCAGATATTAATGCGGCGATGGATATGTTAGAAAAACTGGATGTTATGAGTGCTCAAAGTAGCAACCAAGCCAGCGTGCAGCAAGTCGATGTTGCTCAGTTGGTCGCGGGAGAAGGTTATCCTGTTATTCTTGGGCAATTGACCAGCGAGACGGGTAAAACACAATACCTGACTCTACCGCAGGGTACGCGCGTTGTAGTGGTTGAGTGGAGCGAAAAAATCCTACAACCCAGTGATAATGACAGGCTATACAAAAACATGATGGATCTAAGTCGGGTGGTTATTGTTAACGGGCCGCATACTGGCAAAGAATTACTCGTGCGAAACCTTCACATCAATTTAATGTAGTTTATTCTTATGACCTTTTTAGACTTCCTTGGATGGGCAGGCATTGCTTTTTATTTGCTTGGTCATGCCTATATTTCTATAGTAAAAGATTGGAAAAAAATAATTTATTATAGTGGTAATCTGATCGCTGCAGTGTCACTAGTGATCACCTCGACGGTATTGGAATCGTGGCAGGCCGTGGTTATTAATGCTTTTTGGGCGGTGATTAGTATTCTTCTTTTGATGCGCTTTGATTTATCAAAAGTACCTTTTTCCATGTTTGCATTTAAAGTGATACTGGTAGCTATTTGGTTGGCCTTAATCATCATGTCGCTTATTAAGCAATCTCTTCAATTTGACATATTGGGCTGGAGTTCGGCTTTCGCATTTTGTGCCGGATATCTACTGTTCAGTGCTAATAAAATGTCTATCAATAAGTATTTTCTTTGTACCGCTTATGCGGCAAGTAGTTTAATGCCACAGCTCTGGTTCGATCAAAACTGGCCTGTATTTACGCTGGAAGTTTGTTGGACGATAATTTCTATTTATGGCCTGATTAGTAAGTACAATGAACCGAGATTAATAGACTAGAGTGGTGTACCGATTACTCGCCAAAATCTTCTTTTAGCTTAAGCCAGAACATGCCGCGCAGCTCGCCTTCTTTAAAGCCGGTGGCTTGATCATCGGGATACTTTTTATTGATAGCCACTTCTACTTGTGGAGAAATAGTCTCACCATGACAGGCTAGACACATTGCCTGGGTGTAAATGGGTTCCACATATAACCATTCACCGCTAGGAAGTTGCGTAATTTGTCCGCTGGCTTTTTCGCCTCGGCGTTCCATTTCAAGATAATAGTCAAGCGGGGCCTGCAGTAAATCGGTCGGTTCATTTGCTGGGTTACGTACACGATGACTGGTACGCCCAACTTCAATCCCTTCCGGCGCTTTCTTTGTAATTTCGGGTGCTTCCAGATTGCAGTAATCAATAGCTGTTACAGCTCCTTGTTGCATCCCTTTCATAAGCGTCTCTTTAAATTGTATCTTGATAGGCTTAAGTGTTTCTTCAGCCAATTGCGCTTTTTCTTGCCACAACTTAGTCTGAGCTTCCTGATATTGTTGCCAGCCGTAATAACCAAAGCCAGCAATCACTAATAATAAGAGTAGAATAATCAATACTTTTTTCATGGCGTTTCCTTTACCGTTTCTGATAACACTTTATACTACCCCTTCTTATTGCCATGTAAAGTTAATATCAGCGAAACTTAATATATTATGACCGATGTCAATTTACGCCAGTTTAAACCTGAAAAATTGTATCCCCCCCGTGGTTTTACGAAACCACGAGTAAAGTCACCACAATATTTAGAAATTGGTGCAGGGCGGGGCAAACATGCATTAATGTTTACTCGGGATAATCCTGATAAACAGTTAATAGCCATTGAGCGCACGCGGAATAAATTTAATGACTTTGCTGATAAGGCTAAACAGTTATCACTTGATAATTTATTGCCTGTGCATGCCGATGCGATTCCCTGGACTGTGCATGCCTTAGAGCCCAAAAGCCTTGCAGGAGTCTTTATTCTTTATCCTAACCCAGAGCCGAAGAATGCGAGTCAACGTTGGCTTAATATGCCTTTTTTTGAATTCTTACTATCGCGGGTTCAAGAGAATGCTAAGCTGATTTTGGCAACCAATATTCAATCTTATATTGAAGAGGCCGAGCAACAAGCCAAAGACTTATGGCAGTTGTCGCCAATCATTACTAAAGTGAATAAAGGCTCTGAAAGAACGCATTTTGAAGTGAAGTATTTGGCAAGAGGGGAAACCTGTTGGCAACTAGAGTTAGTGAAACCACAAGGCTATAAGACTCGCTTTGATGGGTGGGTTGCGATCTAAAGGGTAACTTTCTTCGCGAGCTATTTTTTTTCTTCTACTTTAGTTTTCCAAAGAGCGTCTGACTCTCGATGAATCTCATCGGGATCATCGTTATGCATACCGATGATGGTTCTAAGCTGCAGCATACTATCAATATCAATTTCTAAAGTTCTTAAGCCGTATTGCTGGTCTTGGTGATGGACAATTTCAGCCTTTAGGTGAATGGCAGGTGAGAATTCATCAATGATGATTTGTACGTCAACAGGTTGCGACTGGTCTAATTTTGATTTCGCATCAATAAGAACACCATTTAGTGATAGCTCAACCACGGAGCCCACCGATTTGTGTTCACCCTGTTCAATGAGCACTTTGGCGTTATATTCAATGCGTGAGAAATTACGTCGTTCCTGTTCGGACACCCAGTGTTCCTGATTCGGTAATGTGTTGATAATTCTAAGGTAGCAGATGGCTTTTGGCTTGTCTAAAGGAATTTTGAGGGGGAGTGTTTGGTTTTAACCGATATTGGTAGTACCAATAACTCATTATTTGTCATACCGTGGCTAGACCGCGGTATCCAGTGACGTTTATCGTTCTTTATTTTGTGGTTTCGCTACTCAGCGAGTTACTTTTACGGAATACATCCCTGTATTCCGCTAAAGCCAGCGTCGCTTCACTCCGCTGTTCAAATTTGTTCCAGACAAATTTGTCTTGCCCTAAGTAACCACAAAATCGTCAGGAACGATTTTGAATAGCGAAGCTAGCCCGAAGGGTGAAGCACAGGATGTACTTCATAAAAGAAGACCACCCCGTGATTGAGGCCTCGCTTCGCTCAACTCCCTTCGTATCCGCCAAGCCACTTAACGCAGGGTCTGCCCCCTTGGGTACCGTAAAATACGTCCCATCTCCCTAAAGGGATTCCCTTCGGTCACTTGCCCGAATTTTACTATTCAAAACTTCCTGTTTTGAATTGCTATGTCTTGGCTATTACTCAGCTCAATCAAAAGGGGGGTGAAAGAGCACTTACCTGAAGCGGCTTTATTTGTCGGAAGTTTTTGTTTAATTAATAAGCATAGCGCTATTTAGAGATCTTGCGGTATTTAATACGATGCGGCTGATCCGCTTCTGCCCCAAGGCGGCGTTTACGATCGGCTTCGTATTCTTGATAGTTACCTTCGAACCAGACGGTTTCACTGTCACCTTCAAAAGCCAGGATATGGGTGGCAACACGGTCGAGGAACCAGCGGTCGTGCGAGATAACTACCGCGCAGCCAGGGAAGGCTAGCAGGGCATCTTCCAGTGCACGTAAGGTTTCTACGTCGAGGTCGTTGGTCGGCTCATCCAGTAACAATACGTTGCCGCCACTTTTGAGTAGCTTGGCGAGGTGGACACGGTTTCGCTCACCACCTGATAACTGACCGATGCGTTTCTGCTGGTCGGTGCCTTTGAAATTAAAACGACCAACATAAGCGCGCGAAGGCGTAGTGTAGTTACCGACGGTAATCAAATCCAAGCCATCGGAAATTTCTTCCCATACGGTTTTGCTGTCGTCTAACGAGTCACGGCTTTGGTCAACGTAGGACAATTCAACGGTTTCACCCACCTTTAGCTCGCCTGAGTCTGGCGTTTCTTCACCCGTAATCAACTTGAACATGGTGGATTTACCCGCGCCATTAGGACCAATGACACCAACAATGCCACCTTGCGGTAGGTTGAAGTTGAGATCGTTATAAAGCAATTTGTCGCCATAAGCTTTAGTTAAACCGTTAGCGGTAATTACTTGCGTACCAAGGCGTGGGCCAGGCGGGATATACAATTCTTTGGTTTCGTTGCGCTGCTGGAATTCTTTGCTCGATAGTTCTTCAAAGCGCGCCATACGTGCTTTGGACTTCGCCTGACGTCCTTTAGTATTCGAGCGAACCCACTCCAACTCTTCTTTCATGGTTTTCTGGCGAGACTGTTCCTGTTTCTCTTCAATTTCTAGTCGCGCAGACTTTTGTTCAAGCCATGACGAGTAATTGCCTTCCCATGGAATACCATGACCGCGATCCAGCTCAAGAATCCAACCGGCGGCGTTATCAAGGAAATAACGATCGTGGGTAATGGCTACCACGGTACCTTTATAATCAACCAGGAAGCGTTCAAGCCAGGCTACAGACTCAGCATCCAGGTGGTTAGTCGGCTCATCCAGCAATAACATGTCAGGATGTTCAAGAAGCAAACGACACATGGCGACACGACGACGTTCACCACCAGATAGGTTTTTCACTCCAGCTTCCCAAGGTGGTAGGCGAAGTGCTTCTGCTGCACGCTCAAGCGTGTTATCAAGATTATGACCATCTGCGGCCTGAATAATCGCTTCCAATTCACCTTGGCGCTTTGCTAAGGCATCAAAGTCAGCATCGGCGTCGGCATAAGCCGCATAAACCTGATCCAGCTCTGCTAAAGCATCTTTGACATGAGTTACCGACTCTTCAACAATTTCCAGAACCGTCTTGCTGTCGTCAAGTTGTGGTTCCTGTGGCAGGTAGCCGATTTTAATGCCGGATTGTGGACGTGCTTCACCTTCAATATCGGTGTCGACACCAGCCATGATTCGTAATAAAGTCGATTTACCCGAGCCGTTAAGACCTAGAACACCAATTTTGGCGCCAGGGAAGAATGATAGGGAAATATCTTTTAGAATAGTTTTATTCGGTGGGACAATTTTGCCCACGCGATTCATTGTATAAATATATTGAGCCATTAATTAGAACAGGGTTGATCAAAGTTATGCGCATTTTACATTGCCTCACTGCACTAAGCCACCGTAGCAAGCTTGCAAAACCACTATCGCTCGCCTTTTTCACCGTCTTTTTAGCCAGTTGTACCGCCTTAACTCCAAAAGCGCCACCCTGCGTTGAATCAGCGGTACTGTATCGGCTGGCCGATATGCGCCAAATTAATCAGCCAGCCTTTAGCAAAGCACTGGCGTGCGACAATCTTGAGACTGTGGAACTGGCGTTAATCAGCTTGGGGCGGATCGGTGATGAACAGGCCAGCGACTTGATTCTGCCATTGCTTGAGCACTCTCATGCTAAGGTGCGCGAAACAGCGGCTTTTGCTTTAGGCATCAGTCTGCACAAGCCCGCAACCGCCAACTTAATCGAGCGGCTGCAACAGGAGAAAAACAGTAAAGTTCGTGCCGCCATGGTACTGGCGATTGGTAATTTAGGTGGTGAAGATTCAGTGTCCACCTTGGCGCGCCTGATTGAGCAGACTGAAGATGCTCAAGTTGCCAATGCCGCCATGCAAGGCTTGACTATCATGTCAGTGTTCCATCGTCATTTACTAACTGGTGATACTGAAATTGAAGTAGCACGAGTCATAGACCGATTGCGTGACAAAGATACGGCGTTAAAGGCTAGTTTTTTACTGGGGAGAGTGCCATTGCTAAGAGATCCCCATGTTCCGGATGTGATTAGCATAGTGCGCGATAAGAGTGAGTCACTGGATAGCGCGACACAGGCTTTTATTATTCGCGCTTTATCGAAACTGGGGCATAAAGACATTACGCCGTTATTGTTGGAAAAAATCGCAAGTAACGATAACGCTATTCAGATTGCCGCTGCTCAGGCTTTAGGAATTAGAACATTAACCAGCACCGAACATATCCAACTGCTAAATGATTTAGCCTTGGTAGAAAATCCCACTTTACAGGTAACAATATTGCAGTCTGGCAGACGCTGGATGACACCGCAAACTCTGAAAGCTCTCCGAAGCAGTGAGAATACATGGGTGGGGTCGGAAGCTTTCTTGGCGACCAATGACAAAGCGCAACCCGAGGTGCAGAAGTTAGTCAAAGCCTGGCTGGAATCGGATGATCCGAATCATCAACGCGCAGTCATTCAATACTTTGTTGAACTTGATATCCCACCTGTTTTAAAGCAATTGGCAGAAAGCAACAAAGACATTATTCGCATTGGTGCCCAGCGTGCCTTGAAAACCTATCAGGAGCCTAAAACCGAACCGATGGCGACGCCCACAGAGTTACCAGTCTTGTTGGAAAAAGGGCCAGCTAAAGTTAAGCTCACCACAACTCAAGGTGACATTGTCATTCGATTGTTTGAAGACACGCCTTACACATCGGCAAATTTTCTTCGCTTAGTAGAAAACGGTTTCTATGAAAACACCTACTTCCATCGGGTTATTCCCAACTTTGTAGCGCAGGGTGGTAGTCAACTGGGTGATGGCTCTGGTAGTGTCGGTTACAGTATTCGTGAAGAGCTGAATCAGCGCTCGAACCGCAAAGGAACCATTGGTATGGCAACCGCTGGTAAAGACACCGGCGGCGCACAATTCTTCTTTAATCTCGCTCCGAATTTACACCTTGATAGCAACTACACCGTATTTGGCGAAGTTATCATAGGAATGGACATTGTGATGTCACTTGAGCAGAATGATCAGATTGTAAATGCAAAGATAATAAATTAAGGGGTTAAATTGTCTAGTAAGGTTAAGGAAAAACAGCCGTGGATCGCTAGAGCTTTAATAGGCGTACCTTTGGTGCTGATGGGAATGTTATTTACGGCTTATTACGCTTATTGGAATAGCGGAAACCAGTTTGCACTACTAAGTCCTATTTATAATGGATTTATGAAGCTATTCAATAGAGCCGACAATCAATCAGTGGAAGAGTGGGGAGTAGGAGCATCGCCACCAGGTGTTATTTATGAAGATAAAGTAATATTCTACTTTCTATTAAGCACTTGTATTATCGCTTTTGTAACGATTGCCTGGGCGGCTTATTGTTATAAGAATAAGGAAATTAAAAACTCAGTAGCCTTTAATATTAGTATCAATTTAGTCATTATATTTTATGGTATAAAGTTGTTAACAAATAATGCGCTTGTTCTATGACCTAAAAGTAATTACTGGACTGTGTGGGGCAGTAATTAAACAAAACTAAAAGAGAGCTTTATGATGGAATTATTTACAATCGAGAACTTATTTACGTTGGGAATGCTGATTGTGTTACAGGCTGTTCTTGGCTTTGACAATTTGCTTTATATCTCGCTGGAATCAAAACGTGCACCACTGGAAAAGCAGAAGCAGGTGCGTCGATTAGGTATTGGGTTGGCGGTTGCTCTCAGAATCGTTTTACTGTTTGTTCTTATTGAACTCATCAAATATGTACAGGGCGAAATGTTTACGATTCCCTGGACAGGCGTCATCGAAGCCACTTTTACCTTTGAAAGTATGATTATCTTACTCGGTGGTGTTTTTATCATGTATACCGCGGTTAAAGAAATCTGGCACATGATGGCGTTGGAAATTGGTGAAGCTCATGAGCGAAAGCCCCAGTCAGCGGCAAAAGTAATCACACTTATTGTTTTGATGAACCTGGTCTTTTCTTTCGATTCAATTTTAAGTGCCATGGCATTAACCGATAACTTCTGGATCATGGCCATTGCGATTATTATTAGTGGCGTCCTGATGATCTGGTTGGCTGACACCGTTTCAAGCTTCTTACAAAAGAACCGTATGTTTGAAGTGCTAGGGTTATTTATCCTGCTAGTCGTAGGCATCATGCTACTATCTGATGGTGGCCATAAATCACATCTATTGTTGTTTGGTTATCCTATTGAGCCGATGAACAAAGCGACCTTCTACTTCGTTATTGCGGTCATGGTTCTGAGTGATATTGTGCAGTCCAAATATCAAAAGAATTTAATGCGGAAAAAAGAAGCGGCGGCTCGTGCTAAATTAGAACAGGAAGCTCAGGAAGAAATACTGTAAAACAATATTCATTCATGTATAGGCCCGCTTTGTGCGGGCTTTTTTGTGCACAGGTTCAAACTCCTGTTCATCGTCATCATTCTGTCGCGATACAGTCATGAATGAGTCAATTGGCTGTCATAACTGCTTTGTAATGTTGTGTCTTTTCAATAACACCTAACAAAAGGGGTAAACAATGAAACGACACAACACCATATTAGCGTTTTTAATCGGCGCCAGTTTATCGGCAGCCAGCCAGGCGGAACTGGTGATTTCAGAATATGTTGAGGGCAGCAGTTATAACAAAGCGATTGAGCTGTATAACTCAGGTTCTCAAAGTATTGACCTGGGTGCCTATGAGTTGAAGTTCTACTTCAATGGTAATACTGCACCAGGTAAGACGATATCTCTGTCAGGCTCGCTAATGGCAGGGGAAAATTATGTGGTAGCGCATAGCAGCTCAGCTCCTGCGCTGGCTAACTTGGCTCAATTATTAAATGGCGGTAGCTGGTTTAACGGAGATGATGCGATCACCGTAGAGATGTCAGGAACTGTGGTGGATTCGCTAGGGCAGATCGGAGTTGACCCAGGTAGCTACTGGGGAACCAGTTCTCTTAAAACGCAAGACATGTCATTACGTCGCAATAACTCAATGGCTGATGCAGATGCCTGGGATAGTTTTGATCCTGCATCTAACTGGATTGGTTCTTCAGTTGATGATTTTTCTGATGTAGGCTTATTCTCGGATGGAGGTTCACAACCGGGCGGTATTGAGCTGGGTGCCTGTAACGACAGTGCTACTTTTATTCATACCATTCAGGGTAATGGAAACCAAAGCAGCATGCAGAATAGCCAGGTAGTGGTGGAAGCCATTGTTGTGGGTGACTTTCAGAATTCTGAGCAATTAAACGGATTCTTTTTACAGGAAGAAAGCACAGACTATGATCTGGATAGCAAAACTTCTGAAGGGCTATTCGTTTATGAAGGTGGCTTTGAAGTACCGCTAGCAGTGGGTGATAAAGTCCGTGTGGCTGGAACGGTACAGGAGTTTGGCGGTAAAACGCAGTTGACTAATATTACTGATTTATTGGTTTGCGATTCAGGTATCAATGTGCAACCTCAAATTGTGAGCCTGCCGGTCACTAATAATAACGACTGGGAATCCTACGAAGGGATGCTGGTGAGTTTCAGTCATGAATTAATCGTTACTGAAAATTATAATCTGGCGAGATACGGTGAATTGGTCTTATCGGGAACGGAGCGCCTGTTTCAACCGACACAGCTTTATCGTCCAGGAGTGCAGGCACAACAAGTTGGAATAGATAATGGCCTAAATAAAATTATTATGGATGATGGGCAGACAGGGCAAAATCCTGCACAGGTAGTCTATCCGACAGGTGGTTTATCAGCTGACAATACGGTTCGTTCCGGCGATAAGGTTAACAGTCTGGTAGGAATTCTGGATGAAGCTTTTGCAGCCTATCGTATACAGCCTACCCAAGCTCCGTCGTTTACGCATATCAATCAGCGAACCAGTCAGCCTCAATTATCCAATTTAGGGAATCTTCGTCTGGCCAGCTTTAACGTACTCAATTATTTTAATGGCGATGGGCAGGGAAGTGGGTTTCCGACATCGCGTGGCGCGGATACGTTAAATGAGTTTAATCGTCAGCGCGACAAGATTATCAATGCCATTTTAGCCATGAATGCTGACATTATCGGCATCATGGAAATGGAAAATGATGGTTTCGGTGCAGACAGTGCGATTCAAGATCTTGTAAACGGATTAAACGCCAATTCAGGTGCAGGAGTGACTTACAGTTTTGTTGATCCTGGACTGAATCAAATTGGTACTGACGAAATTACAGTTGGTCTGATTTATAGAAACGAAACCATTGAAGAAACCGGTCAGGCTGTTACAACCAGTACATACCCATTTGATGCTAAAAATAGACAGCCATTGGTTCAAACTTTCCGTCATCTTGCCAGTGGGGAAGAGCTGACCGTTTCTGTGAATCATTTTAAATCAAAAGGCAGTTGTCCGACTGATGGTAGCCTCGATGAAGACCAGGGTGATTGGCAAGGTTGTTGGAACGCTCGTAGAACAGCTGCTGCGGAATATATGGCTCAGTGGCTTGCCACTAACCCGACGGGTGTAGCTGATAATGACATTGTAGTAATGGGTGACTTAAATGCCTACGCAATGGAAGATCCAGTTTATGAACTGGAGCAGGCTGGTTACATCAATATCGCGCGTCAACTGAAAGGGAATAAAGCTTATTCATATGTCTACACGGGTTTGGCCGGTAGTCTCGATCATGTGATGGTTAGTTCCTCCTTGGCGA
>Ga0209692_10001588_pt1 | contig 29955 bp, 16 predicted proteins | sample tdDd472_FD_187129 | JGI IMG/M metagenome (GOLD analysis project Ga0209692, IMG submission 187129) | Marine sediment microbial communities from the Atlantic coast under amendment with organic carbon and nitrate - tdDd47.2 (SPAdes)... | ecosystem: Environmental > Aquatic > Marine > Coastal >... | reverse complement strand
GTACATCCTTGTAAAATAAAATAAAATAAAGACGCACAGCAGTGCGTCTCTACACTATTTTTACCGACAAAATACGCCGTTCTCCTTTGTGTTACTTTGCGACGTACTTTGTTTTCCTTTGGGGTTAAATCTACGATTGTACATCCCTTATAACTTTATACTTTCTCCTTATTTCTTTCTACTTCAAACTTTCCTTCAAAAAGTCTGTCATCATAGTGTGCAGGTGCAATCTTGTTTGTCCGCCATAAATCCCATGATTGCGATTGGTATACAAATGCATCTGGAATTTCTTGTTGTTTTGCACCAATGCTTCCGCCAGCTCCAGTGTGTTTTGCATATGCACATTATCATCTGATGTTCCGTGTACCAAAAGGAACTTTCCTTTTAACTGATCGGCAAAATAGATAGGTGCATACTCATCGTATCCTTCAGGATTTTCTTGTGGTGTTCTTAAATATCTTTCCGAGTAAATGCTATCGTAATATCTGTAGGTAGTTACAGGAGCCACAGCAATACCCGCTGCAAACACATCAGCACCACGGAACATACATAGCGACGACATTTGTCCTCCAAAGCTCCATCCATACACCGCAATTTTATCGGCAGCAATAAACGGCTGTTTGCCCATGTACTTTCCGGTTTCAATCAAATCAATTGCTTCCAGATTCTGTATTTGCATGTAGGTGCATTTCTTAAAGGCTTCCCCTCTTGCGCCAGTTCCCCTGTTGTCTACACAAACCACTACAAATCCTTCCTGTGCCAGGTAATCCGACCAATCGAATCTGTAACGATCCAATACCTGCTGCGATCCTGGTCCACCGTAAAAAGTCAACAATGCAGGATACTCATTGTTCTCATCAAAGTCAACAGGTTTAATCATCCAGGCATTCAGTTCCACTCCTTCCGATGTGGTGAAGCTAAAGAACTCACGCTTTGGCAATTTGTATTCCTCTCTCCTCTTTTGCAGATCTTTATTGTCTTCCAGAGTTCTCACCTTTTTTCCCTTGGCATTGTGCAAAGTCACCAAAGTAGGCTGCTCGTTGCTCGAAAAATAGTTGATATAGTATTTGTGTCCCTTGCTAAAATTGGCATTGTTGGTTCCTTTATCCTGACTCAGCAAAGTGGTCTTTTTTCCCTTGCTATCAACAGAGTAAATCTCTCTTTGCAAAGGCGATACAGCTGCAGCCTGATAATAGAACAGTTTCTTTGCCTCATTGTATCCTAAAAATTGAGTCACTTCCCAGTCTCCCTTGGTGATTTGTCTCACCAATTCGCCTTTCATATTGTACAAATACACGTGGTTGAATCCCGATTTCTCGCTTGTCAGAATAAAATGTTTTCCATCTTTTAGGAAACTCAAGTCATCGTTGATATCAATCCATGCTTTGTTCTTCTCTTCGTAAAGCAAATGGGTTTTTCCGCTTTCCGCATTAGCCAATAACAATTCGTAATGGTTTTGATGACGGTTCATTCTCACCAAACTCAACACCTTTGGGTCTTGTGTCCATTTGATTCTCGGAATGTACTGATCGGTTTCTTCACCCACATCAATTGTTGTGGTATTGGCTTTTGCCAGATCGTAAACATGAACACTCACAATGGAGTTGTCCTCTCCTGCTTTTGGATATTTAAAGGTGTAATTCTCAGGATACAAAGCGCTGGCTTTCTTTTCAGGATTCATTCCCTTAAAAACGGTCATATTGAATTGCTTCACCTTACTCTCGTCGAAACGCAGGTAGGCAATTCGCTTGCCATCAGGCGACCATTGAAAGCCTTGCGAGAAAGAGAATTCCTCTTCGTAAACCCAATCGGGCGCACCGTTAATAATGTGATTGTATTTGCCATCGAAGGTAATCTGTGTCTCTTTTCCCTTTTGCAGATCTTTCACAAACAGGTTGTTCTTTCTAAAAAAGCACACTCTATCTCCCGATGGAGAAAAGTCTGCCAGCTGCTGTCTTCCTGTCGATAAAGCTTCGAATGTTTTCTGATCTCTATCGTACACATAAAATTCTGCAGAATAGGAGTGTCGGTAAATGTCTTCACGATTACCGGCTATTAATATCTTTCTTTCGTCTGCCGAAAATTCATAACTATCAATACTCTGAATTTGATCTTTTCCAATCTCAGCCAAATCAAAGATAAGTTCCTCCAACTCTCCCCTTGCATAGGAATACTGTTCAATCTTTAATCCAGATTTCAGAACTGTATAGCTCTCTCCGCTATTCATCGATCGCAATCCATATACCGAACGGGCACGAAATGTTCCCCTGTTGGTGATGTCCTCCAATTCGAAACTCTTTTGGGCTTGCACGCCCGCTACACACAGGAATGCCATTAGTAATAAGGTCAGTTTTTTCATTGTTTATTGTTGATGTTTGCTTATTTATTCTATGAATCCAGCATTTGATATTTCCGTCGCAAGGAACTGTATTTCTTTAATCAGCATTTTCTCGTGCGACAGATTTACCTATATGCTAATTACCCGGGGCGATGCCCCGGGCTATAATTATTAGAACCTTTCAGGCTCTTTACTTTCTGTCCTTTGTGAAATACTTCGTTTTCCTTTGTGGTTAAAAACACCCGCAATACAACTATTCCACTTTTAAACCATTTGACTTTTTGACCATTTGACTATTCGACTTTAGAAACCCGTATGTTCGTTTCTTTCAATGATCTCATTCTGCAGATCCTCACCCAGATCATTAAAGTAATCACTGTATCCGGCAACTCGAACGATTAAATCCTTGTAGTTCTCTGGATTCTTTTGTGCATCTTTCAAGGTATCCACACTTACCACATTAAACTGTATGTGATGTCCGTCCATGCGGAAATAAGAACGCACCAATTTCGTTACCTGTTCTATTCCTGCATCGTTTGCCATAAAAGAAGGACTAAACTTCTGATTCAATAGCGTTCCTCCTGTTCTCAAATGATCAATCTTCGAAGCTGATTTTACCACTGCAGTCGGTCCTTTGGTGTCTGCTCCCTGGAAAGGAGAAATCCCTTCCGATAGTGGTTTTTCTGCCAAACGTCCATCTGCTGACGCGCCCATTACATTTCCAAAATACACGTGACAGGTGGTTGGCAACATGTTTATGCGGAATACTCCCCCTTTTGCCGAAGGACGACCATTTACTGCCGAGTAGAATGTCTCGAAAATAGCTACAGCCTCATCATCTGCATAGTCATTATCATTTCCATATTTTGGCGTGTTGTATACCAAATCCGATCTCAACTCATTGTACCCTTCAAAGTTCTGATCCATGGCATACTTCAATTCTGCCAAAGAAAGCTTTTCTTTCTCGAACACATGTAATTTAATGGCACTTAGCATATCTGCCAAACTTCCCAATCCAACTCCTTGCACATAGCTGGTATTGTATCTTGCGCCACCTGCATTGTAATCTCTCCCTTTCGAGATACAGTCATCAACCAATACCGAAAGGAATGGTACTGGCAGGTAATTAGCATACAATTTCTCAATTACATTGTTTCCTCTAATCTTGATATCTGCAAAGTACTGCACCTGCTTTTGCCATGCAGCAAATACATCTTCATACGATTTAAAATCGGATACATTTCCAGTTTGTAATCCAATTTGCTTTTGGGTTCGCGGATCAAATCCATTGTTTAAGGTCAACTCCAGAATCTTCGCCAAGTTGAAATAGCCACTCAAGGAATAGTTCTCCGTTCCAAAAGCACCTGTTTCAACACATCCGCTACATCCTCCATTACGTGCATCTTCAATGCTCTTTCCTTGTCGAAGCATTTCCTGTACAACCGCATCGGTATTGAATATGGATGGCTGTCCAAATCCTGTTTTCAAAATTTTCAACGTGCGTTTAATAAAACGATCTGGATTCTTCTTGCTCACCTGAACCATCGAACTTGGCTGAAGCAATCTCATCTCTTCAATCACATCCAACAAGACATAGGACATTTCGTTCACCGCATCCGAGCCATCTTCTTTTACGCCACCCATGTTGATCAAACAGAAATCGGTGTAGGTATTACTCTCTTTGGCGGTTACTCCCATTTTTGGCGGTGCCGGATGGTTGTTGAACTTGATCCAAAAGGCATGCAACATCTCATACATGTCCTCTTTTGGCAATGTTCCACCCAAAACTTCCTTCTCGTAAAATGGCAACAAGTGCTGATCTAATCTTCCTGGATTAAAGGAATCCCATGGATTCAATTCGGTGATCACACCCAAATGAATGAACCAGTAATGCTGTAAAGCTTCGTGCATGGTTTCAGGTGCATGTGCAGGAACCCTGCGACAGACTGCTGCCATTTGTTCCAACTCTACTTTTCGCTTGGCATCTTTTTCTTGCTTAGACAAACGCTCCAATTCATCGGCATGACGCTCTGCAAACAGAATGATTCCATCGCAAACAATCTCCATGGCTTTCAATTCCTCTTGCTTTTCATAGGCTAAAGGATCAGTAAAGAAGTCCAGTGCTTCAATTGCCTGACGTACTTCTTCTTTCACCTCAAGGAATCCACGCTGGAACATTTTCTTCCCTAACACAGTATGTCCGGGTGCTCTCTGCTCCTGAAACTCGGTAAATACACCAGCTCCGTAGGCATTCAACCATTCATCGGTCATGTTATTGATCAAACGATCGCGATTGGTCTTTCCTTTCCAGAACGGAATGATGGTATCTCTGTATACATCAACCGTATCTTGCTCCACCTTAAACGACACCTTAGGTCTGTCATTCAAGATTTGTAAATCCTCCAAAGAGTGAATGCAAATCTCAGGGTAAGTCGGGCATGATTTTGGTGCTGGTCCACGTTCTCCAACAATCAATTCATTCTCGTTGATACAAATAGATTTATTGGCAAATATGTATTTAAAAGACAAAGCTCTCTTTACTGGTGTTGATACCATTTGTGCTTCATCCGATTTATAAAATTCAGTCATCAACAAAGCTCTCTCGTGAGAAATACTGTTGATGGCGTTTAAACTCTGCTCGCGTAATTGCTTTATTCTATTGTTCATCTTTTTTAAGTATCAAGTAGAAAGTAATAAGTATAAAGTAAAATCGTTTTGTAGTAATTCTTCTCCTTATTACTCATTCTCAATTAATTTTCATCCTCCAATGCAGACTTTGAAACCTTCTTGTTCAAATTGGGCTTTTGCCCATTCACAATCTTCTTCTTTCAAGGATGGAATATCAGGCATGTGATTCTCCTTATTGAATCGATCATACTTGTCTTTTCCTATTCTGTGATAAGGTAAAATGTGAACTTCAGGCTTCCAATCGTACTGCTTCAGGAAGTTTATCATTTGATTGATATTGTCTTTTGAATCATTACAATCCGGAATCATTGGATAACGGATAATAAGAGGCTGCTTTATTTGCATTAAATGATCGAGATTTTCAAGAATCTGCTTGTTGGAAACGCCGGTTAGTTTCTTGTGTTCTTCATCCTTCATGTGCTTTACATCGAACAAGAACAAATCAACATTATCGATGATTCTTTTCAAATGATCCAAAGCTGCTAAACCAGAAGTATCCACAACTGTGTGAATGTCTTTTGCCTTGCACTCCTTAAGCATTTCTTCTAGAAAATCAATTTGCATTAATGGTTCACCACCCGAAAAGGTAACTCCCCCTTCCGACTCATCGAAAAACAGAATGTCCTTTTCAATTTCCTTTATTAGCTCCTGTTTGCTGTAGGTTTGACCAATTTGTTTCTTCCTCATCAAACTTACATCGCCCAATTGTTCAGGCAATTCAAACTCTTCCACTTTTGCAGAAAAGCTTTCAGGATTGTGACACCAGATGCATCGCAATGGACATCCTTTCAGAAAAATTGTCGTGCGAATCCCTGGTCCATCGTGCACAGCATATCGTTTGATATCAAATACGATACCGTCCATATTTTAGACTTTAGTATGTTAGACATTAGCAACTGGTCATCATTTAAATGACAGTTCTATGGCTAGTAATAAAATGTAGATTGTTTTCCCTTAAATTATGGGACAGGCAAGTTTACTGAATCAACACATCCAGCATTCGTAGAGTCCTTTGTAGGTTCTGTTTTGTAGTATGAGGGTTATTTCATTCATATACAATATCCTTGTTTGGTAAAGCTATGAATTTTTTCGTTTTCTGATTGCCTTGTAGTTATTGCTGACGGTGATTTATAATGAATCTAAGTTAGTTGCATAAAAAAAGAGACACACTGTCGTGCATCTCTAATTTTATTTCGTTAATTAATTAATTTGTGTAATCGCTTATTTGAATTCAGTTTTCAACTGTTTCACCCAAGTCTTAATTCGATCATCGGTTAATGCTGCCTGATTTTCAATATCAAGAGCCAGACCTAAGAATTGATCGTTACGTAAAGCTGCTGATCTTTCGAAAGTAAATCCTTCGGTTGAAGTCAGACCAATCACCTTGGCTCCTCTTTCTTCCAGTGCTTTTGCTAAGATACCAATTGCATCTACAAAGTTCTCAGGGTATCCAACCTGATCACCTAATCCGAACAAGGCTACTGTTTTTCCCTTTAATTTCAGATCCTCGATAGCTGGCATGAACTCATCCCAATAGTTTGGTAATTCTCCGTCGAACCAGGTTGGAACACCTAGCACCATGTTGTCATAGCTAAGGAATGTTTCCTCATCAACCTCTTCAACATTTACATTTTCGATTTCAACTGTATCGCCAAAAGCTTTCTTGATTTTAGAAGCATTCTTGGCTGTTTTATTTGTATTGAAACTATAGAATAATCCTATTTTTTTCATTTGTTTTTGGATTTGAGTTTTGAAAAGAGAGATATGAGCTTTACACTCATATCCCATTTCTAAAATCTAATTGCCTAATCTAATAATCTAACAGCTCTTTTGCTGCCACATAAATTCTATCGTTATTCGGAAGAACTGCCTTCTCTAATATTCTATTGAAACCGACAGGTGTAAATGTTGATCCTACACGTTTTACAGGAGCATCCAATTTTTCAAATGCTTCTTCAGTAATTGTTGCTGAAACTTCAGCTCCAAAACCAGAGAACACCTTATCTTCATGAACAATCAATACTTTATTCGTCTTTTCAATCGACTGCAAAATAGTTTCCTTATCCAAAGGTACTAATGAACGAAGGTCAATTACCTCAACCTGCTTTCCTGTATCTTCGGCTAATTTATCTGCCACCTCAACACACATGTGTGTTGTATTTCCATAAGTAATAACTGTTAGGTCGGCACCTTCTCTTCTCACTCGAGCTTTTCCAAATGGTACTTCGAAATCTTCAGGTACAGCAGCCGATGCTTTAGGATCGTTATACAATGCCTTTGGCTCCATAAAAACAGTCATTCCTTTCGAACGCATACTTGTTCTCAACAAACCTGCTGCATCATCAGCATACGAAGGATAAACAATTCTTACGCCAGGAAAAGTTGACAGTGCACCTTCGATATTTTGTGAATGATACAATCCTCCACCAATATATCCACCTGATGCCAATCGAACTGTAATATTTGGTGAATACTGACCTTTTGTTCTCCAATATTCATGAGTGGTTTCAACAAACTGCTCCATTGCCGGCCAGAAATAATCTGCGAATTCAGCTCCCTCAACAACAATTCTTAATTTATCGTTGAAACGGCTCATTCCATTTGCAGTTCCCATGATATAATCTTCAGCAATAGGAGCATTAAAAACTCTCTCTTTACCAAATTCCTGCTGCATCCCTTTGGATACATTAAAAATACCACCTTTGTCTTTGTTGGCAATATCCTGTCCCCAAATGTATGTATCAGGATTGTGGCGGAACTCTGCTTTTAGAGTTTCATTCAATCCTTCAATTAACTTCTTATTGTTCCCGGTATACGTATGTAATCCCTCTGGATATTTTTCAGATACGTAAGGCTCTGGAATCACAAAATCATGAATGGATTCCGGACTTGGATCCGGTGCAGTTAATCCAGCTTTGTGAGCCTTCTTCACCTCCAGTTTCACCTCTGCTTCAATAGCCTGCAATTCTTCTTCAGTAAATCGCTTGTAACGAACCAACAGTCTTCTGTATTTTGCCAATGGATCGTATTCGGTCACATAATTCAACTCAGCATTATCACGATACAATTCATGCTTGTCTGAATTCGAGTGAGAACCCATACGAACACAATTCGCCTGAACGATTACCGGAGTTGAGGTTTCCAAAGCAATTTTCTTTGCTTCCGTCATCGCATTCATCGAATCAAATACATCTTTACCATTACAATGAATGATTTTCAGGTATTTTAATCCACGGAAGTTGTCCGCAACTTTTCTATTTGCTGTTTGATCTTTCTTTGGTACTGAAATTCCATATCCATTATCCTGAAAAACAAAAACAACTGGCAATTGCTCATTAGTTGCTCCGTTTATCGCTTCGTAAACATATCCCTCAGAAACAGAAGATTCTCCCTGAGAACTGAATACCACTCCTTTATGATCGTATTTCTTAACTGCTCTTCCTAAACCTACCGCATGTAAGGTATGATTTCCTGTACAAGAAGAAACATTGTGAACATTCCATTCCGGCTTTGCAAAGTGATTCGACATGTGTCGTCCTCCACCTGCAACATCATTATCTTTTGAAATTCCATTAAAGATAATCTCCTCTGCTGTCAATCCAGCAGAAATGGAAGTCAACATATCTCTATAGTATGGAAAAAGATGATCATTTTTTCTATCAAATACTTGCCCAATAGCAAGCTGAATTCCATCATGACCAGCGTAAGGTGCGTGATATGACCATCCGATTGCCTGCTTCAGGTAGTTTGGTGCTTTTTCATCTAATGCTCTACCCAGAGTCATCATGTGATACCAACGACCTAATAACTCTTTCGAGGTACCTTTAATACTAAATTTCTTTGATTCGGTCATTTTGTTATTGTTTCCAGTCTTAACTGAGGTTAATTCTATTGTCTCCATAATTAAATCGATCTGTTGATATCAAATTCTTCAAGGTAATCTGCTATTTTTCTTAGGAATGCTCCACCTAAAGCTCCATCTACCACTCTGTGATCGTATGAAAGAGAAAGGAACATTTTCTGACGTGCCACAATTACATCGCCAGCTGCTGTTTCCAATACTGCTGGTTTCTTTTCGATTGTACCAACAGCCAAAATAGCTACCTGAGGTTGATTAATGATAGGTGTTCCCATTACATTCTTGAAAGAACCAAAGTTTGAAATCGTAAAAGTTCCTCCCTGAATATCATCAGGACTTAATTTGTTATTTCTTGCATTATCAGCCATTTGATTCATATCATTGGCTAATCCAATTAGATTTTTGTGATCGGCATTTTTAACTACCGGCACAATTAGATTGTTACTTGGTAAAGCAACTGCTACTCCAATATTTATATCTTTTTTAAGAATGACATTATAACCATCGACAGAAGCATTCACTCCAGGGAATTCTCTAAGAGATTTGGCAACAGCTTCTATAATGATTGGCATAAAGGTCAGCTTGGTTTTCTCCTTTTTAAGGAACTCATCCTTAACCTTATTTCTCCAATTCACCATGTCAGTAACATCGGCTTCTACCATGGCAGTAACGTGTGGCGAAGTTTGCTTCGACATTACCATATGATCCGCAATGATTCTTCTCATGCGATCCATTTCCACAATCTGATCTTGCGCACCAATTGACGCAGATACTTTTTGCTTCTCTTCTGTTTTATTTGCTTTTGGTGCAGAAACTTCCGGGCTTGCAACTTTAGCTGGTGTGCTAACTGCAGAACCATTTCGTTGAGCTATATAATTCAAAATATCTTGCTTTTGAACTCTCCCATCTTTACCATGACCTTGAATTGAATCCAATTCCTGAACAGATATGTTCTCGCTAGATGCTATACTCTTAACCAATGGAGAATAAAAACGATCTGATTGATAGCTCTCGGCTGATGCACCGACAGAACCTACGGTTTGTTCTACTACTTCTTCTTTTGGAGCAGCGCTTTCTTCAACAACAGACTCTTCAACATCATCGGCATCTCCTAAGGCGATTATTGCAACCACTTCTCCAACTGGTACAACATCATCTTCCTTAAATCTGATTTCAATTACTTTCCCATCTACCGGACAAGGTATTTCAGAATCCACTTTATCGGTTGCAATCTCAAAAAGCATATCATCCTCTTCCACCTGATCATTCAACTTCACGAACATCTTCGTGATAGTAGCCTCTTGTACACTCTCGCCCAATTTTGGCATTAGGATTTCAAAGCTAGACATATAACTTATAGTTTAATATTTATACTCATATTTAAATGTATCGATACAAATATAAAAATTTATTCTTATTTAGACTGATTTAACTTAGAATATTTTGCTATCTAGACATTGCAATTTTTTATGAGTCAATTGATTTCCTTTATAGGAAACAATTTCATTTGAAAAAAGTTATCGATTTCTAAATAATTCGAGCTAATTTTGAGGCTGAAAATCCTATTTATACCATGAAAGAATTCAATTGTAATTTTAATATCAGCGCAAGCCAGGAAGAGGTGTATAATGCCTTTACCAATTCATTTCAAATAGAACTTTGGACAGGTTATCCTGCCGTAATGGATGACAAAGTTGGAACAGTATTCTCTTTGTGGGAAGGCGATATTACTGGTTGTAATCTTGAAATTGTTAAAGATTATAAGATTGTACAGGAATGGTTCTTTGGAGAAACCGAACATCCATCGATCGTTACAATTGTTCTTAAGAAGGCAGGTAATGCTACTAAAATTGAACTAAGTCACACCAATATTCCAGACGAAGCTTATGAAGAAATCGTTGAAGGCTGGGAAGAGTATTACTTAGGTTCGATGAAAAACTTCTTAGAGTTTTATTAATAGATTTTTTAGCTGAAAGTCATTAACTATTGGCTAAAAAAGAAAGCGCAAATACAGTAATGTATTTGCGCTTTTTCTATTTTATTAAAGTGTGTTATTCTACGATAATCACCTCATCGAAAATTTCAATTTTATCTCCCGGACGAATTTTTGCTCTTTTTCTGGTTTCAACTTCTCCATTTCGAACAACAATACCATCTTCTACAAATAGTTTTGCCTGAGCACCACTTTCGCTGATATGAGTTGCTTTAATCAATTTTATCAACTCAATATATTCTGTTTCAATTTTAAACTTTATCATATCCGTAATTTTAAGGATGACAAATGTAAGGCAAATCCTTCTTTAATGAAAGAAAAGGTAAGCAATTGCAATTGCAGCAATTATACCTGCAAAATCAGCAATTAGACCACATGTAACTGCATACCTGGTATTCTTAATGCCTACAGCTCCAAAGTAGACTGCAATAATATAAAAGGTAGTATCTGTAGCTCCTTGTAATGTCGATGCCAATTTTCCAACAAAACTATCAGCTCCATGTGTCTGCATTGCATCCACCATCATTCCACGAGCACCACTTCCACTTAAAGGTTTCATCATCGCAGTTGGCAAAGCTTCTACAAAATCAGGATCTACCGAAAGGAAAATACACAACTGTCTCATTCCTTCAACCAATAAATCCATTGTACCCGAAGCTCTAAATACTCCAATGGCAACCAATATTGCAATTAGGTAAGGTATAATCTTTACTGCAATTGAAAATCCTTCTTTAGCTCCATCAATAAAACTCTCATAGACATTTACTTTTTTACGAACCGCTAATAAAATGAATGATATAATAATGGAAAACAAAAAGACATTACTTACTACCTTAGATATTGTGGTGATCTGTTCCTTTTCCAGGCTTGAAAAATAGGCAATCAATGCAATAATAAAAGCAGTTAATCCACCTAAATAGGCTAATATCACCTTATCCCATAGTTTTATTTTCTGAACAATAGAAACACTAATTAATCCTGCAATGGTAGAAAAATAGGTTGCCAGCAATATAGGAATGAAGATATCAGATGGATTTACGGCTCCCAGTTGTGCACGATAAACCATTATAGATATTGGAATAATTGTCAAGCCCGAGGTATTCAACACCAAAAACATAATTTGAGCATTAGAAGCTCTGTCTTTGGTTGGGTTTACCTCATGCATCTCTTTCATTGCTTTTAAACCCAACGGAGTTGCTGCATTATCCAATCCAAGCATGTTTGCAGCAAGGTTCATCATTATTGATCCATGAGCCGGATGTCCCTTTGGCAATTCAGGAAATAACTTATTGAAAAATGGTCCTATCAGTCGGGAAAACACCTTTATAATTCCACCCTTCTCTCCTATTTTCATGATACCCAACCAAAGCGTCAAAACACCTGTCAGTCCAAGGGAAATGTCAAAACCCGTTTTTGCCATGTTAAAAGTAGAATCAATCATGGCAGGAAACACATCCATGTCTCCCCAGAAAATAAGTTTGATTAATCCAACTACGAAAGCAATCAGGAAAAAGAAAATAAACAGATAATTTAAAGCCATAGTGTGTTTTGATAGGATGTATAATGCAAAATTACTTTTTGCTTTGCTTAGTTTGAATCATTTTCAGTTTTTCTTTTGGATATTTTTCTTTCGACTTCAATTTTGATGCTTTTTGGTAATAGAACCTGGCTACCGTTAAACTTCCTTTATCGAAGGCGTCATCCGCTTTATCAATTAAATCATTGTACTCCTTGTCTATCTTCTGATTCTTTTTAGAATTTACCAACTCATCAATCTTATCAAGTTGAGTTTTTGGATATTTCTCCAATGAATTCAATCGTATTGCTTTTTTGTAATAAAATTTAGCAACAGAATAATGATCAGCAGCCAATTCCTTATCTCCTTGTGCTATCAACTTTCTATACTCTTCGGAAAGAATTGAATATTTCCCATCACGAATCAGTTTATTGATCTCCTTCAATTGCTTTTTAGGATACTCTCTTTCAAATAAATTCAATGCTCTTTCGTACATCACCTTAGCAACTGTATACTGATTAGATTTAAATGATTCATCTCCTTTTGCAATAATATTGGCATATTCCCGCTCTTTCTTAATCGAAAGCTTATTTTCAAAATTTGTAGGATTATTAGCAATTGCTTCCTGTTCCGATATTTTTAATGCCTCTAACCTTTTCTTAATTTCTGCTAATTTCTCCTTTGGATATTCTTCTTTAGGCTTAATTTCAAGAGCAGCTTTGTAATGATGACGAGCGACATTGAATTTCTCATTACTGAAAAAATCTTCTGCTTTTTCTAATTCTTCACTATACTTTTGGTCCAATTCCTTTTGTTTTCTTTCAGCAAGTGCCAATCGTTCCAAAATCACTTCAATTCTCTTAATTTGCTTTGTAGGATAAGTCTCCTTTGGTTTTAAACTTAATGCTTCCTCATACTTGCCAATCGCCAAATTATATTCTTCACTAGTAAACCTTTCATCAGCCTCTTTAATTAGTTCTGCGTACTGATATTTAAGGGTTAACTTCTCCTTGTTTTTTCTCTCAATTTCAGCAAGAATTTCATCAATCTCCTCTAGTTTTCCTTTTGGATATCTTTCTTCAGGTTTTAATTCCAAGGCTCCACGATAATCCTGTGCAGATGATTGCCACCTCTCCGATTCAAAGAATTTATCTGCAGATTGAATTAATGATAAGTATTTCGCATCATTTGCCTTTTGTTCAGCCAATAATTTCGCTTTCTCATCAGCTTGTCTTTGCAGCTCTCCTAGTAATTCATCAATTTTCGAAATTTGTGATTTTGGGTAAGATTCATTTGATTTCAAGCTTAAAGCTTCACGATATTTAGCCTTAGCATTAGTGTAATTTTTTTCCTCGAATTGAGAATCTGCCGATGCAATCAAAGCTGCATGCTTTTCATCCAAAGCTTGCTTCTCTGATGCCAAACGTGCTGCTTCATCAGCCTGTCTTTGTTGTTCTGATAACAAATTATCAATCTTCGCTATTTGCGACTTTGGATAAACTTCCTCAGCTTTTAAAGCCAATGCTTCTGTATAGTTTGATTTTGAATTGGTATAATCTTTAGCCTCAAACTGAGAATCAGCGGATGCAATTAATGCTACATATTTTTCATCCAAAGCTTGTTTTTCTGCTGCCAAACGTGCTGCTTCATCCGCTTGTTTTTGCTGGTCTGCCAACAAAGCATCAATCTTGGCAATCTGCGATTTTGGATAAGTTTCTTCTGCCTTTAATGCCAAAGCATCAGTATAATTTGATTTTGAAATCGTATAGTCTTTGGCTTCGAACTGAGTATCTGCTGAAGCAATTAAATCTGCATACTTTTCATCTAAAACTTGCTTCTCTGCTGCCAATCGAGCTGCTTCATCTGCTTGTCTTTGTTGTTCTGATATCAGTTCATTTATCTTTGCTATTTGCGACTTTGGATAAACTTCCTCAGCTTTTAAAGCCAATGCTTCTGTATAGTTTGATTTTGAATTGGTATAATCTTTGGCTTCGAACTGAGAATCTGCTGAGGCTATTAATACTGTATATTTTTCATCCAAAGCTTTCTTAGCTGATGCCAAGCGATCAGCCTCATCAGCTTTTCGTTGTTGCTCTGCCAACAATTCATCAATTTTCAAAATTTGTGACTTTGGATATACTTCCTCAGCCTTTAAAGCCAGAGCTTCCGTATAGTTTGATTTTGAATTGGTATAATCTTTAGCTTCGAACTGAGAATCTGCTGATGCGATTAAAGCTGTATACTTTTCATCCAAAACTTGCTTCTCTGCCGCCAAACGAGCCGCTTCATCTGATTGTCGTTGCTGTTCTGCCAACAATTCGTCAATTTTCGAAATTTGTGACTTTGGATAAACTTCCTCAGCTTTTAAAGCCAATGCTTCTGTATAGTTTGATTTTGAATTGGTATAATCTTTAGCCTCGAACTGAGAATCTGCTGATGCGATTAAAGCTGTATACTTTTCATCCAAAGCTTGCTTCTCTGCCGCCAAACGAGCCGCTTCATCTGATTGTCTTTGTTGTTCCACTATCAGTTCATCAATCTTCGCTATTTGCGACTTTGGATAAACTTCCTCAGCCTTTAAAGCCAAAGCATCCGAATAATTTGATTTTGAATTGGTATAATCTTTAGCTTCGAACTGAGAATCTGCTGATGCGATTAAAGCTGTATACTTTTCATCCAAAGCTTGCTTCTCTGCCGCCAAACGAGCCGCTTCATCTGATTGTCGTTGCTGTTCTGCCAACAATTCATCAATTTTCGAAATTTGTGACTTTGGATATACTTCCTCAGCCTTTAAAGCCAGAGCTTCCGTATAGTTTGATTTTGAATTGGTATAATCTTTAGCCTCGAACTGAGAATCTGCTGATGCGATTAAAGCTGTATACTTTTCATCCAATGCTTTCTTTTCTGATGCCAAACGTGCTGCTTCATCAGCTTGTCTTTGCTGCTCTGTCAACAATTCATCGATCTTTGAAATCTGTGACTTTGGATAAGCTTCTTCCGTCTTTAATGCCGAAGCATCCGAATAATTTGATCTTGAATTTGTATAATCTTTAGCCTCAAACTGAGAATCTGCGGATGCGATTAAAGCTGCATACTTTTCATCCAAAGCTTGCTTCTCTGCTACCAAACGAGCAGCTTCATCAGCTTTTCTTTGCTGTTCTGCCAACAAATCATCAATCTTTGCAATTTGCGACTTTGGATAAACTTCTTCAGCTTTTAAAACCAATGCTTCCGTATAGTTTGATTTTGAATTGGTATAATCTTTAGCCTCGAACTGAGAATCTGCTGATGTGATTAAAGCTGTATACTTTTCATCCAAAGCTTGCTTCTCTGCCGCCAAACGAGCCGCTTCATCTGATTGTCTTTGTTGTTCCACTAACAATTCATCAATCTTTGCAATTTGTGATTTAGGATAAATTTCTTCCGCTTTTATTTCTAAAGCATCTGTATAACTAATTTTAGAAGTTGCATAATCTCCAGCAGTAAATTGAGAATCTGCCAAAGCTATTATGGCTGCATACTTTTCATCAATCGCTTTCTTCTCTGCTGCCAAGCGTGCAGCTTCATCAGCTTTCGCCTGCTCTCCTGCCAGTAATGCATCAATTTTAGCTATTTGAGCCTTAGGATAAGCTTCTTCTGACTTTATTGCCAAAGCTTCATTGTATGCTAATTTCGATTCTTCATATTTCTTTCCTCTGAAATTAATATCTCCCTTTTGAATTGCATCTTTATATGCCTTTTCTCTTGCCAATCTCTGAGCTTCAAGTTCTGCTGCTCTCTTCCTTGCTTCCTCCTCTGCTCTTTTAATTGCATCTCTAATTTGAGAGTCATAGTCTCTATCGTAATCAAAATCATCCAATTCTTTATCATACATGATCATTCCCATTGGTTGATCAAATATCGAAAGGTCTAAACCTTTATATGCTGGAAAGAGTGAAATTTTAAACTTAAATGGAGGAAACTGACTATCTCGACTCAACACTTCAATAGGAACAAAAGTTGAAATACTTACCTTCTTAGTAACAAATCCTTCTTTAGAAAATTCAAAAATATAATCATTCCCAAATTCTAAATCATAATTAAATTTCCCACTATTTTCGATCATTTTTGCATCAGCTTTTTCCGCATTTTTATAGATCGTAATAATTGTATTTTCTAGAGTTCCATGTTCTATGATTATTTTACCTGTTACCGAGTATTTTTCTTGCGAAAAAGTCATCAATCCACATAATAGCAGATAAAAAAATACTAATAATTTAAATATTGAGGGTAGGTTTATCCTAGTAATATTCATGTTATTTATTCTATATTTTAAATAAAGAAGTTTAGAGAAATATATTTCACTATGTAATCAACGCAGTAATATACAATCTTATTATTTCTGTAATATAATCTATTTATATACAAAAATAAATATTGAAGATTATGCTCGCATATCTTCCCACATGTAAAGTTAAAATTTTGCAAGAGAATAAGAACATGATAAATAAAATAAAGCTGCCCGCAAATGCAAACAGCTTTATAAATTAAAAGTGAATTGTGAAGAGTAATTATACTAATAGGGCTTCTAATGAATAATTAGAAACATGGTTTTTCAAAATTCTTTCTTCCTCTGCTAAACAAATTCTTTCTCTGGTTTTTTCACCTATACTATTGTAAAACTGAGCCATTTTTCGATATAAAGCAGTTGTACACAAATGATAATTTGCATACTCACTCAACTCAATAGCTCTGTTAAAAAATTCTTCAACTTTAAGAATATCATTGTTTTCAGCATAATATTTACTTAAAGCCGAGTGGTAATATATTTGTAGATAGTAGTTTTCTGATGTTTTAATTGCTGCCATACTCTGAAGCAAAAACTCCACCTGATTTGATTCTATTTTAATTCCCAATGCCTGTTGTGCAAAAATCTTAAAGCATTGCAAAATACGATAATTTACAGACCATTTTTTTCCTGCATTTTTATAATATAAATGTTCTGCATCATCTACTAACTGAAGAACTTTATGATATGATTTCATATATATCAATGCAGTGCACAGAATCATCTCAAACTCTCCATCAACAGATCCGCTTTGTTCATAATTTACAAAAGCCATTTCTCTGTAATAAAACAACTTATACAATTCAAGATCTTCAATATCATTCTGAATAAAATAATTATACATTAATATTCCTGCAAATCTTATGGCTATTGTATATCCAGTACATGAAGAATCAGCCTCTTCTGAAGTTAAATCAACGTAATATTTATCAGCATTAATTGTATCTCCGTTATGAATCGAAGAAATCAACATCAATCCTAATGATCTTAATCTTAAATCTTTATCTGCTGAATTGCCAGCAACAACTTTTAGCAATCGAGTATTATTTTCATTTAAAGAAAACTTTTTTCCAAATGAGCGAGAAAATAATTTACTTATTCTCTTATTCGATGATAATTGCTCTTTAAACTCTTCCAAATCATCACCAATAAAACATGTAGAATTAAGAATCGTTTCTAAAACAATTGGATCTGATAATGTATCCTCGCTTAGCCTTAATAAATCTTCTAAAACCAATTTCTCTTTATTGAAAAATTCAGAAGATAGAAGATTTGAGATTAATCTATTTTTTAAGTCATATCCTTCGTATTCCTCATCAACCTTACATATCAATTCAAAATTAAGACCTCCATTTGCTTCAATTAAACTGATACCAATTAATGATTCAAAAAGCACTTCATTGGTAATTTTTACATACTTACAGTAACTATTAAATTCATTTGTTGATGTATATTCAGATATAATTCCGTAAGAAATCAACTCCTGATAAGCCAGATAATAATTACCTGCTGTTTTCAAATGCACAGGATATCGATCTCTTAATTCCCATTTTTTTGCTGCAGTGCCATTTTTACCATGCTGTATTAAATCTAATATCCCATGAAGAATATCCACCTTTTCTTCAGAATAGCGTGCATAAAAAATCTTATTCTTGATATATTCCTGCATCAATTCCTGACCTTCATCATTTTGATATCCTCTTTCGGGAGAATACAACTTAACAAATAACTCTAAGAAAAAAGGATTAGAAATTGTTCGTTTGTGAGTATATGACAACTCTTCTATTTTTAAGCCCGAAGAATATTGTTGATTTATAGTTTTATCAAGTACATACTGTATTTCTCTTTGATTTAAAACGCCCAAATTAGCCTCATTAACTCTCTCAAGATCATTATTTAAATCGAACCAACAGTTTTTTAGATCGTTACCACTAACGACGAACGGCATTGCAAATTTTCCCCAAGTTGAATTCCTAGACGTTATAATAAGTTTTACATTTCCTGAATCCTTATAATTCAAAATGAATTGCTTCAACTGTAAAAACAGTCGCTCTAACTTCAAATTATCATAAGTAATTTCATCAAGAGCATCAATTACAAAAATGATATTGCTTTCACAATCTTCAGGGTGATCTAGAAAATATTTTAAAGAATCTTTCTTGGTAAATCTCAATTGATCTTGAATCCAGGAATCAAGTTTAAAATCTGCATTTAGAAAACTTATCATCATTGACGCATTCAAAAATAGAACCACGTCTTTACTGTTTTCTTCAATCCATTTTTTTTCAAACCATTTTGCCAACATGGTAGATTTTCCATATCCCCCTGATGCAACAAAACTTAAAGCTGTATTTGAAGAATTTAAAAATCGCTGAATTCTCTCCTCCGAATCATCTCTGTTTACAACCGCATTAAATGGAATCCCCGATTGCCCAACAATCATATTGTAGGTTTCCTTACTAAAAGAAAATGCCTTCTCGTAGAATTCACTCCAACTTTCTTTTGGCTTTTCATTCGTTTGAGATTTTACATCGAAAGCACTGCTAAAATGTTCCCAGTTCTGATAACCAAGGTAAGCAGATAATATATTTAGAGTGTATTTTCCTGGTATTGTATTCGATTTTAGGAAACCAAACAATCGTCGAATTGTAGTAGTGCTAATTCGTTTGCCTGTTTCTTCACATATTGTATCGGCAAGAAATTTACAATCTTTTGTATAGACTAAATCTCCTCCAAATTTTTTAAGAATCTCTTCTTTTACTATTTCTATCATTGTAGTGGTGCTTTGATAGTCAAAAACACCATGAAATTACTCAAGAAAATTAGGCAATTCAATCACCAATTGCCTATTTCAACATACCAATTTCCGATTACGTAATTTGAGTTTGTAATTGCGTAATTCTATTTACTCGAATTTGGCAGAAAATGAGCAATATTCTTCAAATTCTTTAAAAATTCAGCTTTTTTCCCTTCCGACACATCTAATTCTTTACCGTTAGCTAGTAAAACTTTACCACCACGCCCTTTAACGTATTGTTTTACGTAATTTAAATTGACTAGATACTTACTGTGGATTCTACAAAAACTATCAGCGGGTAAAATTTCTTCGAACTTTGAAAGGGCTTTAGAAACCATAACAACATCTTCACCTTTTAAATAAAAATTGGTATAACTTCCGTCAGCACAACAGTAGATAATCTGATCAAGCTCAACCATTTTCAAACCATTTGAGGTAGGAAGGACTATCTTTTTATGTAAGTTATTTAAACTATCATATAGCACTTGAATTTTCTCATTTAAGTCGATATCCTGATGATTTTCCTTATATCTTTTTACAGCATCCTGCAATTCTATATAATTTATAGGTTTTAAAAGATAATGTATGGCCGAATATTGAAAAGCTTTTATGGCATAATCATTAAATGCAGTAGTAAAAACAACTTCAAAGTTACGTTCTTGCACATTTTGCAATACTTCAAACCCATCTCCATCAGGCATAGAAATATCTAAAAAAACCAGATTAGGCTTTAAATTATTTATTGCTTCAACACCTGTTTTAACGTTATTTGCAAAACCAATCACCTCAATACCTTCACAGTATCTTTCCAAAAGTTTATGAAGAGTAGATTGACTCTTCATCTCATCATCTATAATTAAAGTTCGAATCATTGTAGTAATAGCGTCTTTAAAGTCTCCTAATAGATTTAAATATACAAAAAAAGCACCCAAAAAGGGTGCCTTAATTAAACATTTGTCAATTTATTATTCATTTATTCCTGCAAGATCCAATACGAAAGCATATTCCAAAGCTGCTTCATGCAATCTTTCAAATCTTCCAGAAGCTCCACCATGTCCAAAATCCATATTTGTTTTTAGTAATAGTGGATTTTTATCCGTCTTCATATCTCGTAATTTTGCGACCCATTTAACAGGTTCCCAATACTGTACTTGAGAATCATGTAATCCTGTTGTTACGAGCATTGCTGGATAATCTTGATTTTTTACATTATCGTATGGAGAATAGGATAACATATAATCGTAATATTCCTTGTCTTTAGGATTTCCCCACTCATCGAATTCGCCTGTAGTCAACGGAATTGACTCATCAAGCATAGTAGTAACGACATCAACAAAAGGAACAGCGGCAATTACTCCTTTGTACAATTCTGGTTGCATGTTAACAATTGCTCCCATTAATAATCCTCCTGCACTGCCTCCCCAGGCAAATACCTTATCTTTTGCTGCATATCCTTCTGCTACCATATGTTCGGTACACCTGTTAAAATCGGTAAAGGTATTTTTCTTTTTCAAAAGCTTACCATCTTCATACCAGTAACGTCCCATTTCCTGTCCACCACGAACATGGGCTGTAGCTACAACAAAACCTCTATCTAATAAACTTAATCTTACCGTACTAAAATAAACATCGGAACTAGATCCGTATGATCCATAAGCTGATAACCAAAGAGGATTTGTACCTTTCTTAAATTTATCTTTACGATAAACTAAGGAAATTGGAACCTTTGTACCATCATCTGCAATAGCCCATGTACGTTTAGCCTCGTAATTGTCCTTATTAAATTCACCTAGAACTTCTTGTTGTTTCAATACCGTTTTCTCCTTGCTTCCCATGTTGTAATCAATAGTAGAAGTTGGAGTAGTTAACGAAGTATATCCATATCGCAATACATCTGTTTCAAATTCTGGATTGTTTGAAATCCAGGCACTATAAGTTTCTTCACCAAAATCAAGATAATGTTCCTTATTTGTTTCCCAATTTCTGATTCTGATTTGATTCAAACCGTTCTTTCGCTCACTAACTACAAGATAATTACGGAAAATCTCAAAACTACTCAAGTAAACATCCTCACGATTAGGAATTACCTCGATCCAATTTTCTTTCTCCGTTTTGGCAATAGGAGTTTTCATTAAGCGGAAATTCTTAGCCTGATAATTGGTTCTGATATAAAAATGATCTTTATAATGAGATACTCCATATTCCAAATCTCTTTCTCTTGGCTGAAGAACTTTGAACTTACTATTTGGTTTGTTTGCATCAATAAACCTGTACTCCGAAGACACTGTGCTACTCACACCAATCATGATGTACTTTCTCGATTTCGTCTTGTAACAGAACGTATAAAAAGTATTATCTTTTTCTTCATAAACCAATTCATCTTCATCTGCAGATGTACCTAGAACATGCTTGTAAACCTTGTGAGGTAATAAGGTTTCAGGATGTTTAGTGGTATAAAAAACCGTTTTATTATCATTCGCCCAGGTTACACCTCCTGTAGTATTTCCAATCTCATCTTCGTAAACTGTATTGTCAACCAAACTTTTAAACTTGATTGTATACTTTCTACGGCTAAGAGTATCCTCCGAATAAGCTAAAATCTTATTATTTTCGCTTACAGAATAATCACCAATACTAAAATAGCTATAAGCTTTTGCCATCTCAGGAACATTTAACATGATTTGCTCCTTAGCATCTAAATTCTCTTTCTTTCTGCAATAAAGTGGGTATTCTGCATCGCCTTCGGTTCTGCTATAGTAGAAAAATCCATTTGATTTAGCAGGAACCGATTCATCTGTTTTTTTAATTCGAGCAACCATTTCATCAAACAATTTTGTTTGAAATTCTTTGGTATGCTTCATTACAGCATCGGTATATTCATTTTCTGCTGTCAGATAATTGATAACCGCAGAATCCTCTCTCTGATTTAACCAATAATAGTTATCAACTCGAGTATCGTTGTGAATTGTTAGTTCCTTTGCTATTTTCTTTGCATCAGGAGCATCAGGCATATTTGCCTTTTGATTACAAGCAACTGCCATAAAACCAAGGGCAGCCAAACTTACTATTGTTCTCGCTTTCATGTTTTGTAAAATCATTTATAGGTGTAGGTTAAAAATCATCAAAAAAGAAAAATTCGATGATCTGATTCAATTGAACCAACTCCCAATTTAACAAAAACATTTAAGCTATCAATAATTTTTAGATAGAAAGCTTATGTTTACGATTAAAGCTAAAATATTCACGATGAAACTACTTTCAAGTAAGATATAGCCAAACGTATTTTATAGTATTCTATTTCCTCATTCATATACAGATAGAGTTCCTTTATATTTTCGGAATAGTTTAAAGATCTGAATGCATTACCTATTTGATCCAATTCGGATGATGTGAAAAATTCAGACAAATCAACATCAGCTCCCTTTTCATAAAGTGATGCCAAATGCGAATAAATGGTGACCGGATTTGCCTTTCTAATACTGGCAATTTCATCAACAGAAAAACCTTGCTTATAATATTCGTAAGTTTTATAGAAAGATTCTCCACTCTTTTTAGCTTCTTTATTTTTAGCCTGAGCAAATTCCAATATCTCATTAATGAATAACTCACCATACAATTGGTACTTTCTAACTCCCACCCCCGATATCAATTTCATCTCGAACTCACTTGTAGGCTCTTCCTGAGCCATTTGCTGTAAAGTAGCGTCTGAAAAAACCAGATATGGAGCAATATTTTCTTCTCGAGAAATCTGAAGTCTTAGTTTTCTCAATGCCTCAAATAATCCTTCCCTGGCAACTTGCTTCTCTGTTTTTACAATTGGTTTTACTTCCGGCTCAGATTTCATAGATGCCAAATGAACCAAATTCACCAATCGTTCTCCAAACAGAACTTCTTTTCCCTGTTCTGTCAATTTTAGAGCATTGCCATTTTCGTAAGCCACTGATATAAAACCAAGATTCAGTAACTGAAGAAGATATTGTTGCCAATCGGAATGGGCTATATCTTTTCCAGCACCATATGTCTTGATTTTATTGTATCCCTTATTTATAATTTCTTGACGAGAAGATCCTCTTAAGACATCAATTAAAATTCCTGCAGCAACTTGTTCTTTCAAACGCACGATTGCTGAAAATGCTTTTTGTGCAATAATCGTTCCATCGAATAAGCGAGGTGGATTTTTACAAACATCGCAATTGCCACAATCTTCTTCTAAATGTTCTCCAAAATAACTTAAGAGTATTTTTCTTCTACAATTCTGGGCATCGCAAAACTGTTGTATTCTTTCCAATTTGGCGTTCGAAACTTCTTTAAGAGCTGATTCCTCAATAAATCTTCTATGCACAATCACATCCGAAAAGCTATAAAACAACAAGGTATCCGCTTTTAAGCCGTCTCTACCTGCACGTCCAATTTCCTGATAATAAGACTCGATATTTCGTGGTAAATTGTAATGAATTACCCAACGAACATTTGACTTATCAATACCCATTCCAAAAGCAATAGTTGCACAAATTATCGGCACTTCATCATTGATAAAATCTTCCTGTCTTTGTGCACGCTCATCAGGTGATAAACCTGCGTGATAATAAGCCGCATTTATGCCAGCATTTCTCAATTTCTCGGCTAAGCCTTCGGTTGCCTTTCTGCTCAAACAATAGATAATTCCCGATTGATGCGGACGTTGTCTTAAAAATCCAAGTATCGATTTAAACTTGTCTCTGCCGGGAGCCACCGTTAAACTCAAATTTGGTCTGTCGAAGGAAGAAATAAATTTCTCAGGATTTTCTAAATTCAACTGACTTAATATGTCTTTTTGCGTTAAGTTATCCGCTGTAGCGGTTAAAGCAATTACTGGCACATGCGGAAATTGCTTCTTCAAATAAGACATTTTCGCGTACTCAGGACGAAAATCGTGTCCCCAAACCGAAATACAATGCGCTTCATCGATAGCAAACAAGTTGACTTTCATCTGCAAAAGCAAATAATAAAATTCCTGGCTCACTAATTTCTCGGGTGATACGTACAAGAGTTTTATATTACCCGCAGTAATGTTCTCCAATACCTTGGCTTGCTGCTGAGATGTTTGAGAACTATTTAAATAATCCGCATAAACACCATTGGCTCTTAATCCTTCCACCTGATCTTTCATCAATGCTATCAATGGCGAAACCACAATGGTAACTCCTTCCATGATTAAAGCTGGAATCTGATAGCACATCGATTTCCCTCCACCGGTAGGCATAATTACCACGGCATCGTTGCCTTTAAGCACCGATTGAATAACCTTTTCCTGCAATGGACGAAACTGATCGTATCCGAAATATCTTTTTAATGCGTGTTTTGCTGCCGACATTGATGAAATTTGATTGGGAAGACAAAGCTAGCACAATTAGAGGGAAGAATGAAGAAGATTTTATCAACAAATTGAGTAATTACTATCTTCTATTGATTATAAAACATGAAATATTAAATATGCTTTTGCAACATATTTAGCCCATTAAAAAGCTGATAAAGATCATATCAAAAAAATCACGGAAACCATTGCAAAAATTTACATTTGCAGCGAAATACAAACACAAAAACACAACCTTTTAGAATGAACGCAATTAAGTCGATTAAAGAGACGGATTTTTTGAAGAAGCGACGCTACGAAGCTGTCATGTTTCTTCTTACATTTTTCGGAATTTTTGGATACATCGGTCATACGATGGGCGTTGCCAATATGCTGAATACCATCATGAATACTGCATGGGATTTGTTAATGAATACCGTATTCTATATTATGGGAATTACCGTTTTATCGGGAGCATTAGGCAAGCTTTTAATTGAATTTGGAGTGGTTCGATTACTGGAAAAAATTCTTGCTCCACTTATGAAACCATTATTCAATCTTCCTGGTGTTGGCGCACTTGCGGGAGTATTGACTTTTTTATCGGATAATCCTGCTATTATTAGTTTGGCTAATGATAAGAATTTTAGCAAATACTTTAAAAACTACCAATTGGTTTCTTTAACCAATTTTGGTACTGCTTTCGGAATGGGATTAATTGTAATCACTTTCATGTCTACCCTAAAGATTCCTGGAAATGATGAGAATTTATTTATTCCTGCCCTTATTGGTCTTGTTGGTGCATTGTTTGGAGCTGTTGTTTCAACTAGATTAATGCAACGATTGATCAAAGGAAACATTCCTGTTCGTAAGGATAATGATTTTGAAGGTGCAACTGAAAAAATTAGCTTCAAATCGGAAGGTAGCGTATTCCTTCGTTTCCTTAACTCTATCTTAGATGGAGGAAAATCGGGAGTTGACTTAGGTCTTGCTATTATTCCTGGTGTTTTGATTATATCAACCATGGTTATGATGCTAACTTTTGGACCAAAAGATGCTGCTTTAGGATACCAGGGATTAGCTTATGAAGGAGTACCTATATTGCCTGAATTGGCTGGATATGTATGGTGGATTTTCGAAGGCTTATTCGGATTTAAACATCCAGAATTAATCGCATTTCCGGTGACATCTCTAGGTGCGGTTGGAGCGGCTTTATCATTGGTAAAAGCATTCCTTGCTAAAGGAATTATCGATGGAAACGTAATTGCCGTATTTACTGCAATGGGAATGTGTTGGAGTGGTTACTTAAGTACACATACCGCAATGTTAGATACCTTAAATTATCGTGAGTTAACATCAAAAGCACTGCTATCACATACCATTGGTGGTATACTTGCAGGTACTTTTGCTCATTACCTTTATGTATTGATAAGCATGTTTATCTAAAAATATTTCACACCTTTTACTTCGAGCCATTCCTTAGAGAATGGCTCTTTTTTTGCTCAATTAATGCCTTTTTCTATCTGTTAAGTCAAGATTAACTCTTTCATTAACCCTTAACAATTACTTTAGAGCTATATTTTTACACATAAATTTACACTAATGACAATTCTAAAGAAATTAAGCTATCTCTTTATTTTTTTCACATTATCGGCTTGCAATGCTTGTAGTGATTCAAATAATGATTCTGATAACTCATCGAAAAACTCTTCAGAAGTTCCTGCTGGAAAGTATTCTGCCGTTTTTGGTGGCGGACCATTCTACTCGGGTGGAATGGAAGTAATGGAAGATTTAAAATCATCAGGTTTTTCAACTGTGATTATTTGGACCATACATATTGGCGCTGATGCTAGTATGAATTTTAACGACACACCTATTATCAATGCAGAAGGTGAATACATAGGAGATCCAGAATGGAAAACCAGATTAGCTACCTTAACAACTGAACCAACTTCGGTTGACAGAATAGAACTTGGGGTTGGCGCATGGGGAGCTCAATCGTGGGAAAATATTAAAAACTTAATTGCTACCGAAGGAATCGGTCCTGACACAAAACTTTACAAGGCTTTTCAAAAATTACAAGATATTACTGGTGCATCTGCAATTAATTACGACGATGAAGTTACCTTCGATGTTCCTTCAACAGTTGAATTTAGCTTAATGCTTGCAGATATAGGATATAAAGTTGCGCTATGCCCTTTTAACGAAGATGAGTATTGGAAAGCGGTTTATGAACAAGTAGAAGCAAAACAGGCTGGAACTGTTGACCGAGTTTATTTGCAGTGCTACGCTGGTGGTTGGAAAAACAAACCTTCTCAGTGGAATCAATATTTCGGAGACTTAAAAGTATCCTACGGATTGTGGTGTCGAAATGGTGAAAACTGCAGTAATGGTGATAAACCAGCCATTATTCAAGAAAAAATCTCTAACGAAAAAGAGAATATCGATGGTGGATTTATTTGGCTGTATGATGATATTCAAAAATGTGCTGCTTATGGAAAAAGCAGTTCCTATGCAAAAGCAATCAATGACGGGTTAGAATAATAGTAGAAAAAGGGAAATTCAACTCAATGAATTTCCCTTTTTTATTTTAGATTCTATTTTCTTAATCCATAGTTACAACCGTTATTCCCGATCCTCCCATTTGAATTTTCTCATCTCTAAAATGTCGAACCAAACCTACAGTCTGCAAATATTCGCGAATCAACTGACGCAAAATTCCAGAGCCAGTTCCATGTAAAATTCTAAATTCTTTCACCTCTAGCATAATTGCCTCATCAACATGATTCATTACAATTTGTAATGCTTCATCGCCTCTCGTACCTCTAACATCCAAATCCTGTCTAAAATTCAGTTTCCTTTTGGAGATTCTCTCTTGAACCAATGCTGATGTTTGATTGTATGTCTTCTCTTGTTTCTTAACTTGTGATTTAGAAACTTTTGTAAGACGCTGAATTTTAACTGTTGTTTGTATACTTCCAAATGCAACAACAGCATTTTTATTATTGATTTCAATCACTTCTCCAACAGAAGTTTGACTATCTAGTTTTACATTATCTCCTTTCTCAATTACACCAGGGTTGAATTGTTTCTTGGCTTTTACAACTGGCTTACTTGCTTTAACCTGATTTACTTCCTCTTTAGCTCCTCGATTTTTTTTCTTTTCGCGATTTTGAAGTTTCTGAATTTTTCGGTTGATTCTCTCCTCTTCCTCCAGTTCAGACTGAGTTAATTCAACTTTCGTCTCTTCAAATTCCTTTCTAACTTTTCTGGTTTTTTCTTTTTCGGCTTTACTCTCTTTAATCTCGCGAATGGTTTTTTCTATCGTTTTATTGGCGTTCTGAAGCAATTGTTTCGCCTCTTCCTGTGCCTTTTCGATAATATCTTTACGCAGTTTACTGGCATCTTTTAGCTCTTTATCGTATTGCTCAACAAGCTGGTTGAGTTTCTTATCGTTTCTGCGTATTTTATCTCTTTTACCTTCCCAATATCGCTTATCGCGAACAATATCACGCAAGTGTTTGTCAAAATTGATGTGATCTTCACCAATTTTATCGGTTGCCGCTTTTAATATTTCTTCCGGTAAGCCAATTTTTCTTGCAATTTCAAATGCAAATGAAGAACCTGGCTTGCCAACCTCCAATTGAAATAAAGGTCTCATTTGATGCGAATCGTAAAGCATAGCTCCATTCTCAATTCCGTCAGCTTCCGAAGCAAAGTGTTTTAAGCCGGAATAGTGAGTAGTGATTACACCACGAACTTGTTTACGATTCAACTTATCTAATATCGATTCGGCAATCGCGCCACCCAATGCAGGCTCCGTTCCTGTTCCAAACTCATCAATCAATACCAAAGTATCTTTATCTGAATTACGAAGGAAATGTTTCATGTTCATCAAGTGAGAACTGTAGGTACTTAAGTCGTTCTCGATAGATTGCTCATCTCCAATATCAATGAAAATTTTGTCGTAAATACCAATCTTTGATTCCTCTTCCATGGGAACCAAAAAGCCACACTGAAACATGTACTGTAACAATCCTACTGTTTGCAAACAAACCGATTTACCACCGGCATTAGGACCTGAAATCAAAATAATTCTCTTATCATCGTCAATTTGAAGATTTAAAGGGATCACTTTTCTACCTTCATTTTTCAGGGTAAGATATAAAAGCGGATGTGTTGCTTTTTCCCATAACAGAGTTGGTGTATTTACCATTTTAGGCAAAAGTGCATTCACTTGAATGCAGAACATTGCCTTTGCCCTGATAAAATCGATATTTGCTAAAAATTCGTAAGCGCGAAATAAATCGTCGATATATGGTCGAAGTTGAGCTGTAAACTCTTGTAATATTTTAATAATCTCACGACGTTCAGCATACTCCAATTCTCGAATTTCATTGTTGGTTTCAACAATTTCGGCAGGTTCAATATAACTGGTTTTTCCTGTTGCCGATTCATCGTGTACAATCCCTTTGATCTTACGTTTGTGACCTGCAGGAATTGGAATTACAATTCTACCATCACGAATAGAAAGTGCTACATCTCTATCCACCCAACCTTCACGTTGTGCCATCTTTAACATAGATTGCATGCGCTTTGATATGTTCGATTGCTTCTGAATCAAAGAGCTTCTAATTTGCTGTAATTCGGGCGATGCATTATCCTTTATTCTTCCATTCTTTGTGATAATACCATTGATTCTTTCAAAAATGTACGGATACATTTTTACGTTACCAGTTAATTTCAAAAGATATGGATAGTCATCCTCATCCTTCTTTTCAAAAAAGCGAAGAATAGCCGAAATTGACTCCAAGGATCGCTTTAGATTATACAATTCTTCTAATTCCAGATAAGTTCCATCAATTCGAACTTTTTCCAAACTTCCCCTTACATCAATAAAGTATCCAATCGGAAAACTCTCCTCTTCCTGGCAAATGGTCTTAAATTCGTTGGTTTCGTTCACCAAACGATTTACCGTTCTGTGCGAATTGGAAAATCGAATTTCATCTACTAAATCGCGACCAAGCGAACTTAGACATTGCTTTTTAACAAGTTCTCTAACTTTATCGAACCTTAGTTTTATTTCAAAATTATCTGGATATATCACG
>Ga0209692_10001582_pt1 | contig 30062 bp, 24 predicted proteins | sample tdDd472_FD_187129 | JGI IMG/M metagenome (GOLD analysis project Ga0209692, IMG submission 187129) | Marine sediment microbial communities from the Atlantic coast under amendment with organic carbon and nitrate - tdDd47.2 (SPAdes)... | ecosystem: Environmental > Aquatic > Marine > Coastal >... | reverse complement strand
TCAGGGCGAGGTGACGGCGGTGTTCGAACTGGCCCCCGGCCATGCCGCCCGCGCGGTGCTGGATGAGGCCGGTCTGCCGGTGGCGGACGAGTTGATCCTGCGCCGGATCAACACGGCGGATGGCCGCAAGACCGCCTGGGTCAACGACCGGCGCTGCTCCGGCGAGGTGCTGCGCGCGCTGTCCGACACGCTGGTGGAACTGCACGGCCAGCAGGATGATCGCGGTTTGCTGAACCCGCGCGGCCACCGCGCCATGCTGGACGCCTTCGCCGGTCTCGACGTGGCCGGCGTGCGCGCCGCCTGGCGTGCGCTCCAGGCGGTGAGAAAGGCGGTGGAGGAAACCCGGGCGGCGCTGGAGGCGGTGCGCGCGGAAGAGGATTTCCTGCGCCATTCGGTCGAGGAACTGGACCAGCTTGCACCGCAGCCGGGCGAGGACGCCGATCTCGACGCCGCCCGCCGCCGGATGCAGGGCGCCGAGCGGATCCGCGACGACGTGGCCCGCGCCTTTGCGCTGCTGGGCGGTAACGGGGCCGAGGGTACGATGGCCGAGGCGCTGCGCTGGCTCGAAGGGGTGACGCAGGAGGCGGGCGAGGCGCTGGAGGCGCCGATCGCCGCGCTTGGCCGGGCGATGATCGAACTGGGCGAGGCGCAGGACGGGGTGGAGCGCTGCCTGTCGGCGCTGGAGTTCAGCCCGGCCGATCTGGAACAGGCCGAGGAGCGGCTCTTTGAGATCCGCGCGCAGGCGCGCAAGCACGGGGTGCAACCGGATGATCTGGCGGGATTTGCCGACACGTTGCGCGCGCGGCTGGCGGCGCTGGATGCCGGCGAGAGCGACCTGGAGGACAAGCGCGCCGCGCTTGAGGCGGCGCAGGCGGCCTATGACGCCGCCGCCGGGGCACTTGGTGCGGCCCGCAGAGAGGCCGCGCAAAGGCTCGACGCGGCGGTGATGGCGGAACTGGCGCCGCTGAAGATGGAGCGTGCGGTGTTCGAAACCCACCTGTCGCCCGCCGAACCGGGGCCGGAGGGCACCGACGCGGTCGCCTTCACCGTCGCCACCAACCCCGGCGCGCCCGCCGGCCCGCTGAACAAGATCGCCTCCGGCGGCGAGCTCAGCCGCTTTCTGCTGGCGCTCAAGGTCTGCCTGCGCGGCAGCGACAGCGGCGTGACCATGATCTTCGACGAGATCGACCGCGGTGTCGGCGGCGCGACCGCCGATGCGGTCGGCCGCAGGCTGGCTGCGCTGGCCTCGGGCGGGCAGGTCCTGGTGGTCACCCATTCGCCGCAGGTGGCCGCCCGCGGCGCGCATCACTGGCGGGTCGAGAAACGGGTCGCCGAGGGCGTGACGCTCTCCACCGTGACCCCGCTGCCCCGTGCCGCGCGCATCGACGAGATCGCGCGCATGGTGGCTGGCGATACCATCACCGACGAGGCGCGGGGCGGCGGCCCGGGCGCTGCTCGAGGCCTGAGGCCGCGGGGTCGCCCGCCGTCGCCTCAAAGATCGGGTCATTTCCACAGCGCAACCTGTCGGCCCGGCACGCGAATCCGGGTTTTTCCACAGCAGCGGCCCCGGCCCCCCGGCATATGCCTTTTCGCCGCGCGCGCATTGTCCTAAACAGGGGGGGACGCCAGCGAAGGCACATGATGGTCCAACCCCGCCGCCCGATCCTCGTCCAGCAGTTCGACCAGGCCGTGACCGCCTGCCGCGACGGCTGGCATGTGCTGCGTCATCGAGGTCCCAGCCAGATCCAGTTCTGGTTCATCGCCCTGGCCATCGGCGTCGCCGCCGGATTTGCCGCCCTGGGGTTCCGCAAGGGGATCGAGCTGCTGCAGGCCTGGCTTTATGGCACCGAGGACGTGCAGCGCCTGCACACCTATGCCGAACACCTGCCGTGGTACTGGATCCTGCTGATTCCGGTTGCCGGGGGGTTGATCGTGGGGCTCATCTTGCACCGTTTCACCCCGGACGGGCGGGTGCGCGCGGTCGCCGATGTGATCGAAGGTGCCGCGACCAGTGACGGGCGGGTCGAAACCCGGGCCGGGCTGGCCTCGATGGCGGCCTCGCTGATCACCCTCAGCTCCGGCGGCTCCTCGGGGCGCGAGGGGCCGGTGGTGCATCTGGCGGGCGTGATCTCGACCTGGATCTGCACCCGCATCGACGCCGACGGCATCACCGGGCGCGATCTGCTGGGCTGCGCCGTGGCCGCCGCCGTCTCGGCCAGTTTCAACGCGCCCATCGCCGGGGCGCTCTTCGCGCTCGAGGTGGTGCTGCGTCATTTCGCCGTGCACGCCTTTGCCCCGATCGTCATCGCCTCGATCGCGGGCACGGTGATCAACCGGCTGGAATATGGTAATGTCACCGAATTTGTCCTGGCCTCACCTGGCGCGCTGCAATTCTATGTCGAGCTGCCCGCCTTCCTGATCCTGGGCCTGATCTGCGGGGGGGTCGCGGCGATGTTGATGCGCGGCATCTTCTTTGCCGAGGACATCGGCTGCCACCTTCAGGCCCGCATCGGCCTGCCGCGCTGGCTGCGCCCGGCGGTGGCCGGGGGGCTGCTGGGGGCGCTGGCGATCTTCTTTCCGCATATCATCGGGGTGGGCTACGAGACCACCAGCCTGGCGCTTTCCGGGGTCTTCACCCTGCGCGACGCGGTGGTCTTCGCGGTGATCAAGGCAGTTGCGGTCTCGATCACCTTTGGCGGGCGCATGGGTGGAGGGGTATTCTCGCCGTCACTGATGGTCGGCGCGCTGACCGGGCTGGCCTTCGGGCTGGTCGCCACCGGGTTGCTGCCCGAGGTTTCGGGCACCCACACGCTCTACGCGCTCGCCGGCATGGGGGCGGTGGCGGCGGCGGTTCTGGGGGCGCCGATCTCGACCACCATGATCGTGTTCGAACTGACCGGCGACTGGCAGACCGGGATCGCGGTGATGGCCTCGGTCAGCCTCTCGACCGCGCTGGCCTCCCGGCTGGTCGACCGTTCCTTCTTTCTGACCCAGCTGGAGCGGCGCGGCATCCACCTGGCCGCCGGGCCCCAGGCCTACCTCCTGGCGATGCTGCGCGCCGGCGCGGTGATGCGCCCGGCCTCCGACCCCCGCTGCGCCGACGAGGGGCCATGCCGCGAGATGGTCGAGCAGGGGCTCTGCATCGAGGCCAGCGCCACGCTGGAGGCGGCGATGCCGATCTTCGACCGCGCCGAGGTGGACTTCCTGCCGGTGATCCTGCGCAGCGCGGGAGAGACGCCGCCCGAGATTCTCGGTGCGCTGTACCAGGTCGATGCGCTCAAGGCGTACAACCGCGCCCTGGCGACGACGGCGGCGGAAGAGCATTCCTGAAAATTCAGAAACAATGGACACCCCTGTCAGGGACCGTTTCCACGGACCCGGCAATGTCGCCATGCGATCCGGCGGTTTCCCGCGCCCCGGGCGAATTTCCTAGCTGACCCCGGCGAATCCGTTAATAATCGTTAATGATTTGTTACCAAGAAGTTAACATTCGGTTAACGAGAGCGACGTCCCGATGACGCAACTCAGGAGAGATTTCATGACCAATCCCGTTTTTTCCCCGCTCCCCCAGTCCGTTACCTTTACCTTCGGGGAAGAGGCCGCAGCCAAGTTCACCGGTACGGACGGTGACGACGAGATGATCGGAACCGGCGCCGATGACCAGATGAACGGCGGCGACGGAGACGACGAGATCCGCAGTTTCGGCGGCAACGACAGCCTGCGCGGCGGCAATGGCGACGACGTGCTGCGCAGCGCCGGCGGCGACGACGAGCTGCGCGGGCACCTGGGCGACGACACCCTGCTTGCCGGGCCCGGCGACGACATCCTCTGGGGCGGCTACGGGCAGGACCGGCTGGTCGGCCATGGCGGCAACGACCGGCTCTATGGCGAGTTCTTCGCCGACCAGCTGTTTGGCAACGACGGCGACGATTTCCTGTCCGGCGGTGACGCCAACGATATTCTCGACGGCGGTCCGGGCAACGATCGCCTGTTCGGCAATGCCGACAACGACACGCTGTCGGGCCGCGACGGCGATGACGAGTTGAACGGCAATACCGGCAACGACACGCTCTCCGGGGACGACGGAAACGACACCCTGAGCGGTGGGCAGGGCGACGACACCCTGCGCGGCGGCGTGGGCAATGACACCCTGCGCGGTGACAACGGGGCCGATATTCTCAGCGACCGCTACGGCGTCGACAAGCTGTTCGGCGGCAAGGGGCGCGACGACCTGAACGCGGTGGATACAGTCCTCGGTGCCTCGGACGTACTGCGCGGCAACCGCGGCAACGATGCGCTGAGCGGCGACGACGGCGACAGGCTGATCGGCGGCGCTGGCAGCGATGACTTCTTCGTCTACGTGAAAACCGGCGGCGCAGTGGTGGAGATCGCCGATTTCAACCTCGACCGCGACGAGACCCTGAGCCTCTTCGATACCGCCGGCAAGGGCTTCACCGCGACAGACCTGGCCGATGACGTGACCCTGGCCGACAGCGCGGACGGCGCCGTGGTGTCCTACGACGGCACGGCGGTGGCGCTGATCACCGGCGTCACCGTGGCGGAGCTGGACGCCGCCAGCGACTGGCTCCTGCCCAGCGCCTGACCCCGCGCGGCGACATTTCCGCGACATTGATGACAGACAGAAACAATCCCGTCCAATGGTCGGGATTGTTTCTATTTGGACACGCGTCTCGGCGCACTCATCCTGGCATTGAGGAGAATTTTTTGAAATTCTCCCTAAAGATGTGCAAAACGGGCCTGCTTGGCGTCGGCCGGCTCAACCGTCACATCCGGCAAAAGGACCCTGCCCATGCCGCTGTTGTCCCGCCGCGCGCCGATCATTGATCTTGACTTGTTTCCCGTCCCCGCCGCGGGCCCCTACGTGGGGATCGGAACCGATGCGGACGACCTGCTGATCGGCACCGGCGGCGAGGATGAGCTGAGTGGCCGGGACGGCGACGACGAGCTGCGCGGCTACGGCGGGGACGACAGCCTGCGTGGCGGGGCTGGCGACGATTTCCTGAACGGCGCCGGCGGGAACGACACGCTGCGCGGTCACCTGGGCGCCGATATCCTGTCCTCCGGTCCCGGCGACGATTACGCCGAGGGCGGCTATGGCAACGACACGATCTGGGGCCATGACGGCGCCGACCGGCTGTTTGGCGGCTTCGGGGATGACGCCATCGGTGGAGGAATCGGCGACGACCGGCTGTTTGGCGACGACGGCGCCGATGTCCTCACCGGCGACCTGGGCGACGACCTTCTCAAAGGCGGCATCGGCGCCGACAGTCTGGCGGGCGACGACGGCACCGATCGCCTACTCGGTGGAAAGGGGGCCGATGCCCTCGATGGCGGCCAGGGCGACGACCGCCTGCGTGGGCAGGCCGGCGACGACGATCTGCGCGGGGGTGATGGCAACGACAGTCTTTGGGGCGGGGCCGGGAACGATTACATCCATGGCATGCGCGGCGATGACGTGATCCGGGGCGGCGCCGGCCGCGATGAGCTGATCGGCGGCGAGGGGATCAACCTGCTGCGCGGCGACGGCGGCGGCGACAGCCTCTCCGGCAACAGCGAGGATCGGTTGCTGGGCGGCCACGGCGCGGACCTGCTGATCGGCGGTGGAATCCTCAGGGGCGGCAGCGGTGGCGACGAGCTATACGACCGGTGGGGCAACGATACCGTCTTGCGCGGTGGTGGCGGCGACGATTTCCTGTTCTCCGGGGTCGTCGTGTCCTCCACCGCGCCGACAGACCGCCTGTTCGGCGGCGCCGGCGACGACAGTTTCCTGGCCGACAATCACGACGAGCTGACCGGCGGTTCCGGCGCCGACGTATTCGTGCTGGGGTTGCAGCCCGGCAAAGGCATCGCCGAGATCCTCGATTTAAACCCGGGCGAGGGCGATACACTGTCGCTGTTTTCGAACCTGACCCCCGGCAACCCGGTGGAGGAGGGATCCGCCCACCTCGGGGACCGCGACCAGTTGGAGCACATCTTCTGGCGGACCGAGGATCTCTCCGACGCGCTGACGCTGAGGGCCGATGGAGCCGGTACCGGAACGATCCTCGCCACCGGTGGCGAAGATCTGGTCCAACTCCACGACATCACCGTCGTCGCGCTCGAGGCCGCCACCGGCTGGCTGCTGCCCTATTCCTGAGCGCCTGACGCCGCCCCGGCAAACGATGACGCCCCGGCGATGGCCGGGGCGTTGAAACCTTGCGCGGCGCTGCCTGACGGCTCAGATCTGCTCCACCTTCACGTTCTCGCCGGTGTAAAAGGCCAGGTGATCCTTGATCTCGGCCACCGCCTCCAGCGGATCCTCGTAGGTCCAGGCGGCGTTCTCCGCCACCGAGGATTTGTTGACGATGGAATAGTAATGCGCGTCGCCCTTGTGCGGGCAATGGGTCACTTTCTCGGTGCGGTCGAGAAAGGCCATCGCGATATCCGCGCGCGGGAAATAGATCACCGGGGCCAGGTCGCCCTCGCTCAGCTCCAGCGCGTTGCTCGTCTCGCCCAGCACCGCCCCGCCGGAGCGCACCGTCCAGAGCCCCGGTGCCCTGCGAATCCTGATATGCTCAGCCATCTGTCGTCCTTCCCCTGTGTTCCCGTTCGTCTCTTTGATTGGCCGCGCTTTGTAACATGCCGGTGTCACTCCCGCCACGCCTTGCACGCGAAGGGTCCGTTACGTCCTCTCTCGCAAGCGTCAAAAAGGGGCGGTGGCCTCCTCCAGCCAGGCCCGCGCCGCCGGGCTCACCCTCGGGCCGATCTTTTTGGCGACCTGCGCATGATAGGCGTTCAGCCAGGCCCGTTCCTCCCCTGTCAGCATCTCCGCGACAATCAGCCGCCGGTCGATCGGCGCAAAGGTCAGCGTGCGCCAGCACAGCATCTCGCGTTCGGGATCGCCGCCGGGCAGGGGGGCGGCCTGCTGCACCACGATCAGGTTCTCGATGCGGATGCCAAAGGCGCCCTCGCGGTAATAGCCCGGCTCGTTCGACAGGATCATCCCCGGCTCCAGCGGCACGTCGCTGATCCGGCTCAGCCGCTGCGGCCCCTCGTGCACGCTCAGATAGGCGCCGACGCCATGGCCGAGCCCGTGGTTGAAATCCTGATGCGCCAGCCACAGCGGCATCCGCCCGATGGCCTCGATATGCTGCCCGGCCAGCCCCCCGGGCCAGCGCAGCCGCGACATCGCGATCATGCCCTGCAACACGCGGGTAAAGGCGGCGCGCTCCTCGGCGCCCACCGTGCCGATTCCGATGGTGCGGGTGATGTCGGTTGTCCCGTCAAGGTACTGCCCGCCGCTGTCCAGCACCAGAAGATGCCCCTCCTCCAACCGGCTGTCGCTCTCCTCGGTCACGCGGTAATGCATCACCGCGCCGTTCGGCCCGGTGCCGGCGATGGTCTCGAAAGAGATGTCCTGCAGCGCGTTGTCGCGGCGGCGGCAGTCCTCCAGCCGGGTCACCACGTCGATCTCGGTCAGGCTGCCGGGGGCCTGCGCGTCGAGCCAGCACAAGAGCTCCGCCATTGCCGCCCCGTCGCGCAGATGTGCCTCGGCCGCGCCCTCGATTTCGGCCGCGTTCTTGCGCGCCTTGGGCAGGGCGCAGGGCTCGGCCCCAAAGGCTGCCTTGTCGCCCAGCACATCGGCCAGCCGCTGCGGCGCGGTCGATTTGTCGAGCCGCACCGGCCCCTCCAGCGCCGCCAGCCGGTGCAGAAACTGCGCCGGCTCCGATACCGTGACGCCCTCGCCCAGATGATCGCCCAGATCCTTCAGCTTCTGCGCAGCCATGAACAATTCGACCCGCCCGTCGTCGTGCAGGATCGCAAACCCATGCGCCACCGGGTTGCGCGGGATGTCGGCGCCGCGGATGTTCAGCAACCACATGATCGAATCCGGCAGGGTGATCGCGGCGGCCCGGTGACCTGCCGCGCGCAACCCCTCGGCCAGACGCGCGCATTTCGAGGCGGAAGATTCGCCCGAAAATTCAAGCGGATGCGGTTTCACCGGCTGCATCGGCGCCGGCGGCTGATCCGCCCAGATCCGGTCCACCAGGTTCTCGCAGCGAACCAGCTCTATGCCCGATCCCTCCAGCGCCTCGCTTGTCCGGGTGATCTCCGCCACCGTGTGCAGCCAGGGGTCAAAGCCCACGCGCCCGCCCTGCGGCAGCTGCTCGCGCAGCCAGTCGGAAAGCTGCACCTCGGGCCAGGGCACCGGGGTGAACTCCTGCGCCACCTGCCGTTTCACCTGGGTCCGGTAGCGCCCGTCGATGAACACCCCCGCCACATCCCGCAGCACGGCGCAGAACCCGGCGGATCCGGTGAACCCGGTCAGCCAGGCCAGCCGCGCGTCATGCTCGGCGACATATTCGCCCTGGTGCGCATCGGCGCGGGGGACAAGGAACCCGTCCAGCCCCTCGGTCTCCAGCTCTGCCCGCAAGAGCGCCAGCCGCGGCGGCCCCTGGTCCGGGCGCGCGGTCACGTCGAATGTCTGGAACATGGGGCCTCCTGCCGGTTTCATCCTGCCTGCGGCGCGGATCATGGCCGCAGCCGGCCCGACTGGCAAGGGCACGGCAGGGATGCGTGACGTCCCGCCGGAAGCGGCGCATCCTTTTGCCTTCTTCTCGTTGCGAAATACTCCCGCCGGAGGCAGGCCAGCCTCAGCTGGCCTTCTTGATCCCCATGATCCGCGCCCGGGCGCGCGGATCGCTGTCGAACAACGCGGCGAGTTGTTCTGTCATCGCGCCGGCCAGCTGATCCACATCGGTGATCGTCACCGCCCGGTCGTAATAGCGCGTCACGTCATGGCCGATGCCGATCGCGAGCAGTTCCACCATCTTGCGCTTCTCGACCATGGCGATCACGTCGCGCAGGTGCTTTTCAAGGTAATTGGCCGGGTTCACGCTGAGCGTGGAATCATCCACCGGCGCGCCGTCCGAGATCACCATCAGGATCTTGCGCTGCTCGCGCCGCCCGACCATGCGCCGATGCGCCCATTCCAGCGCCTCGCCGTCGATGTTCTCTTTCAGCAGCCCCTCTTTCATCATCAGCCCGAGGTTGTCGCGCACCCGGCGCCAGGGCGCATCCGCGCTCTTGTAGATGATGTGGCGCAGGTCGTTCAGCCGCCCCGGCTGTTGTGGCCGGCCATCGTTCAGCCAGGCCTCGCGCGCCTGCCCGCCCTTCCAGGCGCGGGTGGTGAAGCCGAGGATCTCGACCTTGACCTGGCAGCGCTCCAGCGTGCGCGCCAGCACATCGGCGCAGATCGCCGCGATCGAGATCGGCCGCCCGCGCATCGAGCCGGAGTTGTCCAGCAGCAGCGTCACCACCGTATCGCGGAACTCGGTATCCTTCTCGCGCTTGAAACTCAGCGGGGTGGTCGGGTTGGCCACCACGCGGGCCAGCCGTCCGGCATCCAGCGTGCCTTCCTCCAGGTCGAACTCCCAGCTGCGGTTCTGCTGCGCCTGAAGCCGCCGCTGCAGCTTGTTGGCCAGCCGTCCGACCGCGCCCTTCAGCGGGTCCAGCTGCTGGTCGAGATAGGCGCGCAACCGCTCCAGCTCGACCGGTTCGGCCAGATCCTCGGCGGCGATCTCCTCGTCATGGGTGGCCAGGTAGACCCGGTAATCGGGGTCGGCCTCAGACGGCGGCGGCGGCGCGGGCGGCTCCAGCGGGGCCTCGCCCTCGGGCATCTCGGCCTCGTCGCCCATCTCCTCCTCGGCGCTGTCGTCCATGCTGACCTGGGCCTGGGCCTGATCGTCCTGGTCGTCCTGGCTCTGCTCGGGGTCGGCGTCGGCGGCCTGTTCGTCGTCGTCCTCCTGTCCGGCGCTGTCGGGATCGGCCTGTTCCTCGGCGTCTTCCTCGGCCTCGTCCTGCTGGTCCTGATCCTGCTGGTCGGGATCCTCGCCCAGCTGGTCGCCATAGCCCAGGTCGCTGATGATCTTGCGGGCAAAACGGGCGAATTCCGACTGGTCCGAAAGCTTGTCCTGCAGATCCTCCAGCGTGCCGCCGGCCTGCTGTTCGATGAAGCCGCGCCACAACTCCATCACGTTCTGCGCGCCGGCGGGCATCGGCCGCCCCGTCGCCAGGTGCCGGATCAGGTAGCCGGCGGCGGCAGGCAGCGGCGCCTCCGAGGCCTCGGTCATGCTGTCATAGCCGCGCCGTAGCGCATCGTTGCCGATCTTGGCGTCGATATTGCCGGCGGTGCCGGGCATGTCGCGCGCGCCCATCGCCTCGCACCGGGCGGTCTCCATCGCCTCATAGAGATCGCGCGCCATGTCGCCGGGCGGGGAATAGCGGCTGTGCACCGCCTCGTCATGGTACTTGCGGTGCAGCGCCAGCGCATCCGCCGTGCCGCGCGCCAGCAGCACCTCGGCGCGGGTCATCCGGCGGCTGACCTGCGGCAGCCGCATCGAGTCGCCCGACAGCCCCGAGGGATCGACCGTGTAGCTCACGGTCAGTTCGGGGTCGTCGGCCATCACCTTGGTGGCCTCGGCCAGCGCCTTCTTGAACGGATCGGCGGGGTTGTCGGAAGGTTTGCTCATGCGGGGTCTTGTCCGGTCGCTTGCATATCCGCGCAACCTAGAGCCATTCGCCAGCCTTGACCATAGGGGGGCGGCGGATTCCGGCCCGCAGGCCGGGCGATACCCTGTCCCGGCGGGCTTCGATCCGCGACCGTACCACCCGGATTCCGGCGTCAGCCGGTCGCGAGCGCGATCAGGTGATCCACATGCACCTGCAGCGCATCGACCACCGGGAATCCCGGTTCATACCCGTAAAACGCAAGGCCGAGATCGGTCCCCGCCAGAACCACTGCCTGCGCGCCGCGGTCCATCATCTCCTGCCCGGCGGCAAAGAACAGCGCGCGCTGGTCCTCGGTGCAGAGGCCCGACAGGGCGCTTTGCACATAGGCCTCGTGCACCGCGTCGGGGTCGGCGGGGGCCAATGTGCGGGTGGTCGGCATCTGCCCGTAAAGTCCGCTGGTGGTCACCTGCCGGGTGCCCATCAACCCGACACAGCCCAACCCCTGCGCGGCGCAATAGCCATCGACCGGGGTCACCGCGCTGATCAGCGGCAGCGGGCTGATCGCCTGCGTTTCGGCATAGCAGAAATGCCCGCCAAGCGAGGTGATCGAGCCCACATCGGCCCCGGCGCCCTTCAACTGCTCAAGGTGGTTCGCATAGACCCGCGCCTGCGCGGCGCGGTCGTCTGCACCGGCATTGGCGGCCAGCGTGTTCACATCCGCGTGCGCGATGGTCAGCTCCAGCGGTTTTCCCAGCCCGCGGAACCCCGCCACCAGCCGCTGATAATACTCCACCGTCGCCGCCGGGCCGATGCCCCCGATCAGGCCGATATGCATGGGAAAGCTCCTTCTCGTGCCGCGCCAGCCTAGGGGCAACCCACGCCAAACCGCAAGCGCAGGGCCGCACAGAAAAAGGGCGCCGACCGTCCCCGGCCCGCGCCCATCTTGTCCGTGTCCCTCGACCGGGCGTTACACCAGAGCGGTGCTCGCCGCGCTTTCCGGCAGTTCCTCGTCAAAGCAGCGCTGGTAGAATTCCGCCACCGTCTGGCGCTCCAACTCGTCGCATTTGTTGAGGAAGGTCAGCCGGAAGGCATAGCCGACATCGCGGAAGATCTCGGCATTCCAGGCCCAGTTGATCACCGTCCGCGGGCTCATCACCGTGGACAGATCGCCGTTCATGAAGGCGGTCCGCGTCAGGTCGGCCACCGTCACCATATGGCCGATGGTCTTGCGGCCCTTCTCGGAGTTGAAATGCGGCGCCTTGCCCAGCACGATCATGGTTTCGGCGTCATGGCTGAGATAGTTCAGCGTCGCCACCATCGACCAGCGGTCCATCTGCGCCTGGTTGATCTGCTGCACCCCGTGATAAAGGCCCGTGGTATCGCCCAGACCGACCGTGTTGGCGGTGGCGAACAGGCGGAAACAGGGATGCGGCGTGATGATCTCGTTCTGGTCCAGAAGGGTCAGCTTGCCGTCATGTTCCAGCACCCGCTGGATCACGAACATCACGTCGGCGCGGCCCGCGTCGTATTCGTCGAACACGATGGCCACCGGGTTGCGCAGCGCCCAGGGCAGAATGCCTTCGTGAAACTCGGTCACCTGCTTGCCGTCACGCAGCTTGATCGCATCCTTGCCGATCAGGTCGATCCGGCTGATGTGGCTGTCCAGGTTGACCCGCACGGCGGGCCAGTTCAGCCGGGCGGCGACCTGTTCGATATGGGTCGATTTGCCGGTCCCGTGATAGCCCTGGATCATCACCCGGCGATTGTGGGAGAACCCGGCCAGGATCGCCAGCGTGGTGTCGGGATCGAACTTGTAGGTGGTGTCGATCTCGGGCACGCGGTCGCCACGTTCGGCAAAGCCCTTTACCGTCATGTCCGTGTCGATGCCGAACACATCGCGGACCGAGATGCTCTCGGTGGGTTTCGTGCCATAATCCATCGTGCCGTCCGCCATCTGCCAGTCCTTGATCCCTCATCGTGTTCGCACTCTGGTGCATCATATCGCGGGCAGAGGCAAGGGGAAGGCTTGCGGCGGCGAAACCCCGCGTCACCCCGCCGCGCGCGCCGGGGGGATGCGCGGGGGCGGTGCTCACGCCGGTTTGATGCGCGGGGCGGGGCGGAATGGCCTATGTTTGGCCTAACGCGCCGCCATCCCGCAGGCCGAAAGGAACCCGCCATGCACCGCCGAACCTTCCTGACCGTCACCGCCGCCGCTGCGGCCGGAGGCCTCGCCCTGCTGCGGGCCGATCGTGCCCCCGCCGCCGAAGAGGTCTTCGAGATCACCCGGACCGAGGCCGAATGGCGCGCCATGCTCACCGATCTGCAATATGCGGTGATGCGCGAGGAGGCCACCGAACGCGCCTTCACCTCGCCGCTCGACAAGACCTACGACCCCGGCCTCTACCACTGCCGGGGCTGCGACCTGCCGCTCTATTCCTCCGATCACAAGTTCGACAGCGGCACCGGCTGGCCCAGCTTCTATCAAGGCCTGCCCGACGCCATCGGCACCCGGCGCGACCGCAGGCTTCTGATGGTGCGCACCGAATGCCACTGCCGCCGCTGCGGCAGCCACCTGGGCCATGTCTTCAACGACGGCCCCGCGCCCACCGGCAAACGCCACTGCATCAACGGGGTGAGCCTGGTGTTCAAACCGGCCTGACGCCCGCGCTCCGCGCCGCCCTCAGTCCTTGAAGTTGCGGCTTTCCTTGATCTGGTCCCAGGCCCAGACCACCTCCTGCAGCTGCTCTTCCTGGCTGCGGTCGCCGCCGTTCATGTCCGGGTGCAGCACCTTGATCAGCTTCTTGTAGGCGCGCCGCACCTCGGTCTTGGTCCAGCCGTCCTTGGCCTCCAGGATCTCGATCGCACGGCGTTCGGTCGGCGGCAGGCGGCGGCTCTTGGCCTGTCCGCGTCCGGGGTTCTGGGTGGCGTTCTGGCCCAGCACCTGGTGCGGGTCCTCGATCCCCAGCCGGGCCCAGGCCCGCGCCTCCGGGTCGCCCATTGGGCGGGTGGCGCGCTCCCACACCTTGTCCTTGCTCTGCTGCGCGTTCAGCTCGGCCTCGGTGGTGCCCTCGAAGAAGTTCCACTTCTGGTTATACTCGCGCACATGCTGCTGGCAGAACCACAGGTAGTCGTCCAACACGTCCGGCGCCTTGGGCGCGCGGAACTTACCGGCCTCCTTGCACCCTTCGTGAGCGCAGACACGGGTTGAGGTTTCCGACGCCCCCGACATGCCGCGCCGCCCGCGGGGATTGCGCTTCTTGGCGGAAGATACGGACATATCGAAGCCAAACGGATCCGGTTTTGACATCGCGCTGCTCCTTTGCGACGGGGCGTTCTGGACTCGGACGCCAGAGTTTAATCTAAGTGGCGGGAGATAGAAGAGGGGGCGGCGGTTTTTTTGCCGGATGAGCGGAATATGGGTGTAAGTGACGAAATTGAAACCCGGCTGCGGGAGGCATTCGCGCCGACCGCGCTGGAGGTGATCGACGAAAGCGAGAGCCATCGCGGCCATGCGGGGTATCGCGATGGCGGCGAGAGCCACTTTCGCGTCGCGATCCGCGCGCCGGGCTTTGCCGGGCAAAGCCGGCTGCAACGGCACCGCGCGGTGCATGCGGCGCTGGGCGCCGATCTGGTCGGGCGCATCCACGCGCTGGCGCTCGACATCGACGGCTAGAACCCGGAACGGCTGGAATCCGGCGGCGCTTCAGCTTTCGCTGCTGCCGTCCCCGCCGCCGTCCTCGTTCCGCGCCTTCCTGGCCCGTGCGGTCAGCGCCGCACCAAGCCCGGTGCTGTCTTCGGTATCCTCTACCCCGTTGTCCTCTGCTCCGTTGTCGTCATCCGCCCGCACCGCCGGTGTTTCCTGCAGCGGCGGCTCGCCCGGATCGGCCGGCCAGGGCGCCGGTGCGCCGGGTTCGGGCGGCGCGGGCGCGGTGGGGTCGGGAGCGGCGACCAGCGGTGCGGCGGCCGGGTCCGGCGCCTCGATCAGCCGCGGTTGGAACGACTCTTCCACGCGGTCCACCGGGCGCCGGAACACCAGAACGTTGCGCCAATGGGTGGTCGATCCGGTCAGCCCGCTGCGCTCGTCGCTGGGCAGCAGCTCGGCGCGCAGGTACTCCCACCCGTCGGCGCCCATCTGGTTCAGAACGGTCTCGACCGACAGCGCAAAGCGCGCCTCGGGCGTCTTCACACCCTTGGCCTTGCGGCCCTTGGCGGGGGCCGGAACCACCTTGTATTCATAGCGGGGCATTGGGTTCCCTTCGATGATCGGCGTCAATCTAACAGCTTGCCGCGCGGGGAAAAGGGGGCTTTGCGCCGCGCCACGGCGTCAGGGCAACGGGGCGGGCACCGGGTGGCGGAAATGAAAACGCCCGGGCCGTTCACAACCGCCCGGGCGTCTGGTCGTCATCTTTTCGCGGTGCTCACTCCCAGCAGCCCACCAGCACGGTCATGCCCAGCGCCAGCTTGCTCAAATCGTCCGGCGGCAGCGGCGCGCCCGCCAGTGCCTCTTCCGCGATCATCACCCCGGCCTCGGCCAGCATGGCGCGGATCACCCCGGTATCGGCGGCAAAGCTCACGTCGTCGGGCAGGCGCTGGCCGTCGGCGGGCACAGGCAGCAGCAGGCCCAGAACCCCGCCGCCAATGTCCAGAACCGGCCCGCCGGCATCCCCCGGCAGCGGCGCAAGCGCCAGCCGTGTCAGCCCTTCCTCACCCTGCAACCCCTTGAGGTCGGCCACGGTGCCAAAGGTCAGCGTCGGCGCGCCCAGCACCCCGCCATAGGAATAGCCCGAAACCGCGACATCCGCTTGCAGCCGCGGCGCGCCCGGACGCAGCCGCGCCACCGCCATCGGCGCCAGCGGCACCTCGGGGCGCAGCACCGCCAGCCCGGCGCCCTCGTCCAGCGCCACCACCCGCGCCGGATAATCGTGGTCCAGCGTGATCCGCGTGCAGCCCTGCACCGCCTCGGCCGCGGTCAGCACGGTGCCGGCGGCGTCGATGTAAAAGCCCGAGCGTGACATCTTCGGCTTGCGCACCGTCAGCCCCGAGATCAGATCGACGCTTTGCGGGGCATCGGCCCCGGCGGCGGGGTCGAGCACCCCTTCCAGCCGCTCGAAACTGGCCTTCATCTCGGTCAGAACCCGGTTGCGGCGATCCTCGTCGCCCGCCGGCCAGATCAGGGTAAAGCCCTTGATCTGCCCCGCCTTCAGCTCCGCCTGGGTGTAAGAGACGATGCCCCGGCCGCGCCCCTCGAGGGTAAAGCTGTCGCCGTCGCGCGACCGTGGCCCCTCCAAGGGGACGATCTCCAGCGTCTGCATGATGTCGTACAGACCATAGAGCGTGGCCCGGTCGCCTGGCTGGCTGATCAGCAGCACCCGCACCCCCAGGTCGCCGGTGGCGTCGTAATGGGCAAAGGGGGATTCGTATTTTGTGAAGCGCACCGCGCCCATCGGCATCTGCAGCGCGATCCCGGCGCGGTCGTCGGTATGGGCGCGCATGCCGACACTGATCAGCGGCGCGTTGTATTCATCCATCAGCGCCTGGCGCTGGCGGGTGGTCAGAACCCCGGTGGGTTCATAGCCCCGCGCGCTCTGCCAGTCCGACATTGCCGCCCGCGTGCCGCGGCCAAAGGCGCCGTCGATTGTCGAGGCATAGAATCCGGCCGCCTGCAGCGCCACCTGCAACGCGCGCCGCTCATCCGCGCTCAACAGCCGCTCGCCGCGCCGCGCCTCGGCGGGGGATTCGTCCGCCGGCTGCGGCTCCGGCTGCGGTTCGGCCTGCGCCAGCTGTGTCTGCGGTGCGGCCTGGGTGGTCAGCGCGTTGTCGCCCACCGGCCAGAACTGCTGGCCGAAATTGCCCGAATCCACCACGTAGCTGTCCTGCGGGATCTGCCCCTGAAGCCGGTAGACCCGCAGCACCCGTTCGGCATCGGGCCTAGTATAAGGCCCCAGGGCGATGCCGTACCAGCCGCCGCCCAGGGCGAACCCGTTCACGTCCGCAAGACGGCTGGCGAACTGGCTGGCGCGCTGCTGCGCGGTGAGCAGGCTGGGATGGGCCTCGACCTGGACCCAGGCCGCCTCCTGCGCCAGCGCCGGGCGCAGCAGGGCAAAGGTGAGGAAAACAAACGCGGCAAACACTCGTTGCATTATCGCTCTCTTATTCTGGCAAACTCGAATATTTCTGGCACATAATCAGGAAACATGCCCGTTGGCCATGCCTTTAAACCCGCCGATTTCCCCCTGTTGCGCGTTGACCCCCGTTCGCCGGGGGCCTAGGAAAGGCGCGCCTCGCACGGTACAGGAAAGACCCACGCCATGAGTGACAAACCCGCGCCCCCGCGTTCCTTCCAGGAGATTATCCTGCGCCTGCAAACCTACTGGGCGGGCAAGGGCTGCGCCGTGCTGCAACCCTATGACATGGAGGTGGGCGCCGGCACCTTTCACCCCGCCACCACGCTGCGCGCGCTGGGCTCGAAATCCTGGGCGGCGGCCTATGTGCAGCCCTCGCGCCGGCCCACCGACGGCCGCTATGGCGAGAACCCCAATCGGCTGCAGCATTATTACCAGTTCCAGGTGCTGATCAAACCCAGCCCGCCGGACCTTCAGGCGCTCTATCTCGGCAGCCTCGAGGCGATCGGCATTGACATGGACCTGCACGACATCCGCTTTGTCGAGGATGACTGGGAAAGCCCGACACTGGGCGCCTGGGGTCTGGGATGGGAGGTCTGGTGCGACGGTATGGAAGTGTCGCAGTTCACCTATTTCCAGCAGGTCGGCGGCCATGACTGCAAGCCGGTCTCGGGCGAGCTGACCTATGGGCTCGAACGCCTGGCGATGTATGTGCTGGGCATCGATCACGTGATGGACATGCCTTACAACGACCCGCAAGCGCCGATCGCGATGAAATACGGCGACGTGTTCCGCCAGACCGAACAGGAATACTCCCGCTTCAACTTCGACGTGGCCGAGACCGAGATGCTCCTGCGCCATTTCGAGGACGCTGAGGCCGAGTGCGAGGCGATACTTTCGCATCCGCACGAGGATCCCAAGACCGGCAAGACGATCATCATGGCGCACCCGGCCTATGACCAGTGCATCAAGGCGAGCCACCTGTTCAACCTGCTCGATGCGCGCGGCGTGATCTCGGTCACCGAACGGCAGGCCTATATCGGCCGGGTCCGGGCGCTGGCCACGAAATGCGCCGATGCCTTCGTGCTGACCGAGGCAGGGGGCGCGGCGGCGTGAGGTCGCCCGGCGCGGAGATCCATTCATGAACGGCAAGATCATCGCCTCCCTGATCGTCCTCTGCGCGCTGATTGCGGGCGGGGCGATCTATTACCTGCAGGTCTACGGCTATTACTACCGCGTCACCCCGACGCCGGGGCAGGACGTGCAGCTTGTCGCCACCGCGACCGGGGCGTCCGAACCCATCGCCTATGCCGATTTCCAGGCCATCGACGCCGACAGTTCGCCGATCCGCTACCGGTCCTGCTTCACTACCGGTCTGTCCGCCGATGATCTCGCGGCCACCTACATCGAGCTTGACGGCGGAGAGCCGCGCGTCGCCCCCGGCTGGTTCGATTGCTTCGACGCCGAGGCCATCGGCAAGGGGATCGAGGCCGGAGAGATCCGCGTCTTTCTTGCCCGCAAGAACATCGCCTATGGTGTCGACCGCGTCACCGCCATCGCGCCCGACGGCCACGGCTGGGCCTGGGAAGAGCTGAACGATTGCGGCCACAAGGCCTATGACGGCACCCCGGTGGGCGAGGAATGCCCGCCCCGGCCCGAACCCGGCGGATGACCCGCCCTTGCCAATCGCGCCCCTCCGCCTGTATCCGCTGACCGACCGCCTCTCTCGAACCCCCGAGGATCCCCGATGCCCGACCTTCTGATCGAACTGTTTTCCGAGGAAATCCCGGCCCGTATGCAGGTCCGCGCCGGCGAGGATCTGAAAAAGCGGATGACCGACGGGCTGGTCGAGGCGGGCCTCACCTATCGCGGCGCCACCGCCTTCTCGACCCCGCGCCGGCTGGCGCTGGCCATCGAGGGGCTGCTCGCCGAATCGCCCGCCCTGCGCGAGGAACGCAAAGGCCCCAGAGTCGGCGCCCCGGACAAGGCGGTCGAGGGGTTCCTGCGCGGCGCCGGCATCACCCGCGACGATCTTGAGGAACGCGACACCCCCAAGGGCGCGGTCTATTTCGCGACCATCGAAAGGCCCGGCCGCCCCGCCGCCGAAATCGTCGCCGAGGTGCTGGAGGCGACGATTCGCAATTTCCCCTGGCCCAAGGCGATGCGCTGGGGCGCGGGCAGCCTGCGCTGGGTGCGTCCGCTGCATTCGATCCTGTGCATTCTGACCGACGAGAGCGGCGCGCAGGTGGTGCCGATGGATGTGGACGGGATCAAGGCCGGCGGCAGCACAGAGGGTCACCGCTTCATGGCGCCGGGCCGGTTTTCTGTCACCTCCTTCGATGATTACGAGGCAAAGCTCAAGCGTGCCCACGTGGTGCTTTCGCCTGCTGAGCGCGCCGATCACATCTGGGCCGACGCCACCAATGGCGCCTTTGCCGCCGGGCTCGAGGTGGTCGAAGATGCCGCCCTCCTGTCCGAGGTGGCGGGGCTGGTGGAATGGCCCGTGGTCCTGATGGGCGAGATTGGCGCGGATTTCCTCGACCTGCCGCCCGAGGTGTTGCAGACCTCCATGCGCGAGCATCAGAAATTCTTCTCGGTGCGCGATCCGAAGTCGGGGCGCATCGTGAAATTCGTCACCGTCGCCAACCGCGAGACCGCCGATCACGGGCAGACCATCCTTGCCGGCAATCAAAAGGTGCTGGCGGCGCGGCTGTCGGACGCCAAGTTCTTCTGGGAAAACGATCTGCGCGTTGCGAAATCGGATCTTGGCAGCTGGACCGGCGCGCTGGAAAACGTGACCTTCCACAACCGCCTCGGCAGCCAGGGCGAACGCATCCGCCGGATCGCCGCGCTGGCCCGCGACCTGGCCTCTGCCGTGGACGCCGACAAGGGCGCCGCGCAGCTGGCCGCCGATCTGGCCAAGGCCGACCTGTCCTCGGAAATGGTCTATGAATTCCCCGAACTTCAGGGGGTTATGGGCCGCTATTACATCGCCGCCGCCGGTCACGCCCCCGAGGTCGCCGCCGTGGCCGAAGAGCATTACTCGCCCCTTGGTCCTTCCGACGACGTGCCCACCGCGCCGCTCTCGGTGACCGTGGCGCTGGCCGACAAGCTCGACACGCTGACCGGCTTCTGGGCCATCGACGAAAAGCCCACCGGCTCCAAGGACCCCTTCGCCCTGCGCCGTGCCGCGCTGGGCGTGATCCGGCTGGTGCTGGCCAACGACTTGCGGCTGCCGCTCGACCGCTACATCGACGCCCAGGTCCTGCGCCACAAGATCCACCTCAACCGCGACGCGGACGAAAGCCAGCTTGCCGCGCTGCGCGACGTCAACGACGAGATCGCCGAGCACGGGGTCTTCGGCGCCGCCTTCCGCGCCGTGCTGGCCCGGCTCACGGGCGACCCGGAGGTCGACACCTCTGACCAGTCGCTGCTGCGCTCCATCGGCGATCTGGTGCCGGACCTCTCGACCGACCTGATGGCCTTCCTGCAGGACCGGCTCAAGGTCTACCTGCGTGACCAGGGCCTGCGCCACGACGTGATCGACGCCTGCATCGCCATGCCCGGCCACGACGATCTGAATCTGCTGGTCAAACGCGCCACCTCGCTCGGCGCGGTGCTGGGCACCGAGGACGGCGAGAACCTGATCCAGGGCTTCAAGCGCGCCCACAACATCCTGACCCAGGCCGAGGAAAAGGACGGGGTGGAATATTCCTTCGGCGCCGATCCCAAGTTCGCCGAGGCCGAGAGCGAACGCGCGCTCTTCGCCGCGCTCGACGCCGCTCAGGCCAGGATCACCCCGGCGCTGCAGGCCGAGGATTTCCCCGAGGCGATGGCGGCCATGGCCGCCCTGCGCGGGCCGATCGACGCCTTTTTTGAGGATGTACAGGTCAACACCGACAACGAGACCCTGCGCCGCAACCGCCTGAACCTGCTGCACCAGATCTGCGCGATCTGCGGCCAGGTGGCGGATCTCACCCGCATCGCCGGCTAGCGGGCGTCACCCCAAGAAAACACCTGCCCTCCCCGCGCAAGCGGGGACCTTTCGCCTGCGGCACCACGACGGCGCGATCCCCGATTGCGCGGGGGGGGACAGGCGCGCGCGTCGCCGCGTCCGCGCCCTTGCCGGCCCGCCCATCCCCCTTGCGCGCGGCGCGCGCGGGCCTATGCTGCGCACATAGCGATAGGTGCCGCAGTGCAGAATGATCCCCATACCACCCTGGTGACCCCCGATGCCCCGATCGCCATCGGGGCGCATGGCGGGCGCGCCAAATGCCTTCAACGTCTGGTCCGTCTCGATCTGCCGGTGCCGCGCACCGTCGCGCTCTCTTTTCTGGCGGTCAAACGCATCGCGGCGGGCGAGATGCCCGACATCGCCGCCGTCGACGATCAGTTCCCCGCCGGCGCGCTGCTCTGCGTGCGCCCCTCGTCCGAGGATCCCGACTGGGGCGGGCCGGGCGCGGTGCTCAACATCGGCATGAACGACGCCCAGTACGAAAAGCTTTCCCAATCCCTCGGGCCCAAGGCCGCCGCGGCGCTCTATTCCCGCTTCGTCCAGGGCTATGCCACCCATGTGGCCCGCCTCGATCCCGACCTGTTCGACAGCGACCCGACCGAGGGGCCCAAGGGCCTGCAACGCATGCTGCGCGCCTACGCGGACGAGGCCGACGAACCCTTTCCGCAATCGCGCACCGATCAGCTCAGCGGCGTGCTGCGCTCGATGGCCCGCGCCTGGGAGGGGACCTCGGCCCGCCTGCTGCGCCAGGCCAAGGGCGCGCCGGCCGATGCAGGTCTCGGCCTCGTGGTGCAGGAGATGATCCCGGGGCTGGGGCAGGGCGAATGCGGCTCCGGCGTGCTGCAACTGGCCGACCCGATCACCGGCCTGCCGCAGATCACCGGCCGCTATCTCAGCCAGAGCCAGGGCCGCGACGCACTCGGCGCCGGTGTCGCGGCGCTCTACCTGGAAAAGGATGCGCGCGGGCCCTCGCTCGAGGAACTGGCGCCCGAGGCCTTCGAGGCGCTCAAGCGCGACGCGGCGCTGATGCGGCGCAAGCTGCGCGAAGAGATGCAGGTCGAATTCGTGATCCAGGACGGCGCGGTCCACATCCTTGACGGCGTGCGGATCCAGCGCAGCCCGCGCGCCGGTTTGCGCATCGCCGTCCGGTTGGCCGAGGATGGCATCATTCCCCGGCAAGAGGCGGTGATGCGCGTCGATCCGCATTCGATGACCGAACTGCTGCACCGACAGGTCGCCCCCGATGCCCGGCGTGACGTGCTGGCAACCGGCATCGGCGCCAGCCCCGGCGCCGCGACCGGGCGCATCGTGTTCTCCGCCAACGCCGCCCAGGCCAGCGCCGCGCGGCGCGAAGCCTGCATCCTGGTGCGCCGCGAAACCGCCCCCGAGGACGTGCGCGGCATGCATGCCGCCGCCGGCGTGCTGACCGAAAAGGGCGGCATGAGCAGCCACGCCGCGGTGATCGGGCGGGGCCTCGGCTTGCCCTGTATCGTCGGCGCCTCCGAACTGATCTTCAACACCCGCGACAAGATGCTGAAGGCGCCCGATGGCCGAATTCTGCGCGAGGGCGACATCGTCACCATCGACGGCGGCACCGGCCAGCTGCTCGCCGGGGAACCGGCGATGCTCGAGGCCGCGCTCGACGACGCCTTCCAGACCCTGATGGGCTGGGCGGATGCCGCGCGCGACATCGGCATCCGCGCCAATGCCGACACCCCCGCCGACGCCCAGACCGCGCGCAACTTCGATGCCCAGGGCATCGGGCTGTGCCGGACCGAGCACATGTTCTTCGAACCCGGCCGCCTGACGGTGATGCGCGAGATGATCTTCGCCGACACCAGCTCCGGGCGCGCCGCCGTGCTCGCCCGGCTGCTGCCGATGCAGCGCGAGGATTTCATCCAGCTGTTCCGCATCATGGAGGGCAGCCCGGTCTGCATCCGCCTGTTCGACCCGCCGCTGCACGAGTTTTTGCCCGCCACCCGGTCGGGCCAGCGCGAACTGGCCGAGGCGCTGGACCTGCCGGTCTCCGATGTCACCCGCCGGATCGAGGCGATGGCCGAATACAACCCGATGCTGGGCCTGCGCGGCGTGCGCCTCGGCGTCACCGTGCCCGAGATCTACGAAATGCAGGCCCGCGCCATCTTCGAGGCCACGCTCGAGGCCAGCCGCTCGGGCGATCCGGTGGTGCCCGAGATCATGATCCCGCTGGTTTCGGCCAAGCGCGAGGTGGAGCTGATCAAGGCGCGGGTCGATGCGGTCGCCGCCGCGGTCCGATCCGAACGGCGCCGCGACTTCGCCTATCGGCTCGGCGTCATGGTGGAAACCCCGCGCGCTGCCCTGCGCGCGGCCGAGATCGCGCCGCATGTCTCCTTTCTCAGCTTCGGCACCAACGACCTGACGCAGATGACCTACGGCCTCTCGCGCGACGACGCCGGGCGCTTCATGTCCGACTACGTGCGCAAGGGGGTCTTTCCCGAGGATCCGTTCCACGTGCTCGACACCGAGGGGGTGGGGGAGCTTCTGAAACTCGGCGCCGAGCGAGGCCGCGCCGCCAATCCGGACTTGACGGTGTCGATCTGCGGCGAACACGGCGGCAACCCCGAATCAATTGCGTTCTGCCGCGAGGCGGGCTTCGACTATGTCTCCTGTTCGCCGTTCCGCGTGCCGGTGGCGCGGCTGGCGGCGGCCCAGCTTGCCATTGCCGAAGCGATCGGCGCGGAGGGTGACGAAACCCCTTGATCCTCAGGCGGTTGCACCGCGCCGGCCAGGGTCCGCGAGGCCGCCGATCCGTTCACGATCTGCCCGATTTCCGGGCGGAACTGGACTTTTCACGACATCCGGGCTAATTGGCCCTCTGCGCCGGCCTGGGGGGGGCCTGCTCGAACGCCCGTGTTGTGAGGTTCCTATGAGACGACTCCTGACCGTTGCCGCCGTGGTTTCCACGGTGCTCGCGCCTTTGGCCGCATCGGCCGATACCGGCCTCAAGGGCCTCTTCCAGCGTGAGCAATCCAGCCTGAACACGGTGCCCGGGACCCGTCTGCAATCCATGCTGACCGGCACCCGCCCGAAAAAGAGCAAGGCCAAGCCGCTTCCCTTGTCCTTCTCCCGCGCCTGGGTCGATGCCCAGCCCGAACCGGAGGGCGGCGACAACTGGAAATGCCTGTCCGAGGCGCTCTATTTCGAGGCCCGCGGCGAAACCGTAAAGGGCCAGTTCGCCGTCGCCGAGGTGATCATGAACCGGGTCAAGAGCGCCCGCTTCCCCGACAGCCTCTGCGGCGTGATCCGCCAGGGCACCGGCAAGCGCTATCAGTGTCAGTTCACCTATACCTGCGACGGTCACGCCGAGGTGATCGCCGAACCCCAGGCCTTCGAGCGCGTCTCCAAGGTCGCCCGCGCGGTGATGGACGGGGTTGCCGGCGACCTGACCGGCGGCGCCACCCATTATCACACCTCCGCTGTAAAGCCGCGCTGGGCCCGCGTCTACAAGCAGACCGCCCGGATCGGCGTGCACATCTTCTACCGTCACAACTACCGCACGGCGTCGAGCGAGTAGGCGCCCGCGCCGCTTTCCGTCGCTGGCACGGCGCATCCGGGCCTGTTACAAGGGCGCCCGCAGCCTAAACCTCGGGCTGACGACCGACCCGACCAAAGGCCCAAGCCCATGAGCACCGAAATCCGCCTCGCCTTCGCGCATCCCTCCGAACGCGCCGCAGCCACCGCACCGCGCGGCCCGCTCGACCGGATCTCGGTGCGCGATCACGTGGTCGAGGTCGAGATCGGCGCCTTTCAGGCCGAACGCGGCACCACTCAGCGGGTCTGTTTCAATGTTGTGGTCGAGGTCGAGCCGCTGACCGGCCCGATCAACGACGATGTCGACCGCATCCTGTCCTACGACCGGGTGACCGAGGCGATCGCGCATGAACTGGCGGACGAGCGTCTGAACCTGCTCGAAACCCTGGCCGAACGCATCGCCGAGCGCATTCTGCTGGAACCGCAGGCGATCCGCGCCTTTGTCCGGGTCGAGAAGCTTGATCGCGGTCCCGGCGCGCTGGGGGTCGAGATCGTCCGCGCCCGTACCCAGATGGCGCATGGCCCCCTGGTCGAGGACGATCGCCCGCATCCGCGCCTGGTCTACCTCTCCAACGCCGCCATCGCCTCGCCCAACCTCCCGGGCTGGCTCGACCAGCTCGAACGGGGCGACCGGCCGCTGGTGCTCTGCGTCGGCGCGCCCGGTCTGCCCGCCCCGCGCACCGGTCACCGCATGACCCAGCGCCGCATCGACCTCTTGGCCATCGAACAGAACGCCTGGGTGCTGGCCGCCCGCGATGCCCGCTGCGTCGTGGTCGCAACCCGGACCGAGCTCGACTGGGCGATGAAACACGGCCAGATCAGCGTATGGGCGCCGTCCAAGATCGTGCTCGACGCGGTCGATGGCCCGGCGACCCAGCCCGGTGACGCGGTGGCGCTGGCGGCATGGTTCGCCGCCACCTTCGCCGCGGAGGAGATGCTGGCGATCGGTGTCGATGCGCCCACCGATCCCGGCCTGCCGCTGCGCAGCGTCCCGGTGGAGCAGGCAACCCTGTGACCTTCTACTACCGCCCCTTGGTCCAGCACGGGTCCGCCCGCCCCGACGACGCGCTGCCGCTGGCCGGCGGTCCGCTCTGGTTCACCCATGTGGAGGCGCTGGCGCGCGGCCACGCGCCGCAGGTGATCCCCGCCGATGACCTGCCCGATCACGACCTGGCCCCGCTGACCGCGCCGCGCGCGCCCCTGGCCGGGATGGCAATGGACCGCCCCAATATCATGGGCATTCTCAACATCACGCCCGACAGCTTCTCCGACGGCGGCAAGCACCACGATGCCGGGGCGGCGCTGGCCGGCGCCCGCGCGATGATCGCCGCGGGCGCCGACATCCTCGACATCGGCGGCGAATCCACCCGCCCCGGCGCGTTGGAGGTTCCGGTGGACGAGGAGATCGCCCGCACTGCCCCGGTGATCGCGGCGATCCGGGCCGAAAGCGCGATCGCAATCTCCATCGATACCCGCAAATCAGCCGTCGCCGCCGCCGCGCTCGACGCCGGGGCGACCCTGGTCAACGATGTCGCCGGCTTCACCTACGACGCGGCCCTCGCCCCGCTCTGCGCCGAACACTCGGTACCGGTCTGCGTCATGCATGCCCAGGGCGACCCCGCAACCATGCAGGACGATCCGCACTACGGCGACGTGCTGCTCGACGTCTACGATTTCCTCGCAACCCGCATCGCGACGCTCGTGGCGCAGGGGATTCCGCGCGCCCGCATCCTCGCAGATCCCGGCATCGGCTTTGGCAAGACGCGCGACCACAACCTCGCGCTGCTGCGCGGCCTCGCGCTGTTTCACGGGCTGGGCTGCCCGATCCTGCTCGGGGCCTCGCGCAAGCGGTTCATCGGCACCATCGGCGGGGAACCGCGCGCCGAGGCCCGCGCCCCCGGCTCGATTGCCGTGGGGCTTGCGGCGCTGGCGCAGGGGGTGCAACTTCTGCGCGTGCATGACGTGCGCGACACCATGCAGGCCGTAAGGCTGTGGCAGGCCGCGCGGGACAACTGAGCGACAAGGGAACCCGGCAATGCGCAAACTGTTCGGAACCGATGGTGTGCGGGGCCAGGCCAACATCCCGCCGATGACCGCCGACATGGCGCTGCGCATCGGCGCGGCGGCGGGGCGCTATTTCCGCCGCGAGACCGGCGGCGTGCACCGGGTGGTGATCGGCAAGGACACCCGCCTGTCGGGCTACATGTTCGAAAACGCGCTGACCGCCGGGCTGACCTCGACCGGGATGAACGTGCTGCTGCTGGGGCCGGTGCCGACCCCCTGCGTCGGGCTGATGACACGCTCCATGCGCGCCGACCTCGGGGTGATGATCTCGGCCAGCCACAACCCGGCGGAGGACAACGGCATCAAATTCTTCGGCCCCGACGGCTTCAAGCTCTCCGATCAGGCCGAGATCGAGATCGAGGCCCTGATCGAGGCCGGCGTCGAACCGGCGCAGGCGGCCAACATCGGCCGCGCCAAGCGGATCGACGACGCCCGCTTCCGTTATGGCGAACGGGTCAAATCCTCGCTGCCGCGCGACCTGCGCCTCGACGGGCTCAAGGTGGTGGTCGATTGCGCCAACGGCGCCGCCTACCGCGCCGCGCCGGAAATCCTGTGGGAACTGGGCGCCGAGGTGGTGCCGGTGGGCACCAGTCCCGACGGGCTCAACATCAACAAGGGCTGCGGCTCGACCCAGCCGCAGATCGCCGCCGAAACCGTGGTGGCGCATGGCGCCCACGTGGGACTCTGCCTCGATGGCGACGCCGACCGCGTGGTGCTGATCGACGAGACCGGAACCGTGGCCGACGGCGATCAGGTGATGGCGCTGCTGGCCGCGCGTTGGGCGGCCGAGGGCCGACTTGCCGGCGGTGCGCTGGTGGCGACCGTGATGTCGAACCTCGGCCTGGAACGCTTCCTCACCAATCAGGGGTTGCGGCTGGAGCGCACCGGGGTCGGCGACCGCTATGTCGTCGAACGGATGCGCGCGGGCGGCTTCAACCTCGGCGGCGAGCAATCGGGCCACATCGTGATGACCGATCATGCCACCACCGGCGACGGGCTGATGGCCGGGCTGCACGTTCTGGCCGAGATGGTTCGCTCCGGCCAGCCGGCCAGCGCCCTGCTGCGCCAGTTCGAGCCGGTGCCGCAGCTGCTCAGGAACGTGCGCTTCGCGGGCGGGCAGGCGCCGCTGGAAATGGCATCGGTGCAATCCGCGATCACCGCGGCCGAAACCGCGCTCGACGGCAAGGGACGGCTGCTGATCCGCAAGTCGGGAACCGAGCCGCTGATCCGGGTGATGGCGGAATGCGAGGATTCCGGGTTGCTGACCCGCACCGTCGATTCCGTGGTCGAGGCGGTGGCCGACGCGGTCTCGGCCTGATCCCGGGTTTTCCCTTTGTACAGAATCGGGGGACAAACTCCCTGTTTTGCGAGGTGGGCGATGGGTAAGGGCTGCGCGCGCTCCGTGAACGGTCGAAACTGCAGGAATTTACCCGCGCAGGCGGGGTACCGGTTTGGGGAGTTTTCGACGGGTATTGTACAATCTGAACCTTTTCCCGGCAGAATTGGCGGCAAAGCGGTTAATCGCTTTTCCAATTCACACAAAGACGTGATCAAGACCCGCTGAAATCCCTGTAGTCTCTGCGGTCGTCCACAATCCCGTTAACACGCCTGAATTTCCCGAATCGAGAACAGCGTTTCAGCGCCCGACGAACAGCCGTCGCAGCGCGCCGTACTGGCTTAAACCCACGCCGCACAGGATCAGGACCAGGGCGGCCAGCAGCGAGGAAGGCAGCGGTTCGGACAGCAGCCACGCCCCCAGAACTACCGACCAGACCGGGACCATGTAATTGACAATACTCAGGAAAACAGGCCCGGCGCTGCGCACCAGCGTGACCCGCAGAAGGTTCGCTCCGGCTGTCGGGACCAGCCCGAGAAAGGCCACTGCCCACAGGGTTCGGCCCTCGGGCAGAGCCGGGATTCCCTCGACGATCAACGCCGCCGGAATCACCCCCAGCGCGCCGATCAGAAGCAGAACCGCCGACAGCCCGATCGGGTCCACCGGCGGCAGGGTGCGCATCTGGATCGAGCTGACCGCATAGCAGGCCGCCGCGCCCACGCAGGCGACGCGCCCTGGCATTTCCATGGAAAGTCCAGAAGATTCAAGAGCTTGACTGCCAATCAGCAAGCTCACCCCGGCAAATCCGATGCCGAATCCCAGGATCCGCCGAAGCGTCATCCGCTCCCCCGGAACGAACAGATGCGCCAGCGGCAGCACGATCAAGGCGACGCTGGCCATCGACACCCCGGCAAAGCCCGAGGTGACATATTGCTGTCCCCAGGCCAGCAGCATGAACGGCACGGTCGAGCTGAGAAACCCGACAGCGAACAGGCTAAGCCATTGAAATCCCGTCGGGGCCGCTGTAAACAGCCGCCCGCCGCGCAGCCCCCACACGGCGCAGGTCAGCGCCGCGCCGAATGCGATCCGCGACGCCGCCAGCCAGAACGGCGTCAGCCCCTCCAAGGCCAGCTCCATCACCAGGAAGGTGCCGCCCCAGATCAGCCCGAGAACGCTCAGCATGATCCAACTTCTTGGCGTTATATCAGGTAATTGGACCATGAACGTTCGGTGGATAACCTTGTTGATAAAAAAGGGCCCCGGCGCACGGCCGGGGCCCCTGGGTCGTCTGTGTCACCGGCCCCCGCGGGGCCGGCCCCGGATCAGTTCTTTTCCTTGTCGACCATCTTCCCGGCCGAGATCCACGGCATCATCTCGCGCAGCTTCTGGCCGACCTGCTCGATCTGGTGCTCGTCGTTCAGCCGGCGGGTGCCCTTGAAGAACGGCTGGCCGACCGTATTCTCCTGCATGAAATCACGCACGAATTTGCCGGTCTGAATGTCGCGCAGGATGCCCTTCATCCGCGCCTTGGTCTCGTCATAGGGCAGCACCCGCGGACCCGAGACATACTCGCCATACTCGGCGGTGTTCGAGATCGAGTAGTTCATGTTGGCGATGCCGCCTTCATAGATCAGATCGACGATCAGCTTCACCTCGTGCAGGCACTCAAAGTAAGCCATTTCAGGGGCATAGCCGGCCTCGACCAGGGTCTCAAAACCCATGCGGATCAGCTCGACCAGCCCGCCGCAAAGCACCGCCTGCTCGCCGAAGAGGTCGGTTTCGCATTCTTCGCGGAAGTTGGTCTCGATGATGCCCGAGCGGCCGCCGCCGATTGCCGAGCAATAGGACAGGCCCAGTTCCAGCGCCTTGCCGGAGGCATCCTGATCCACCGCGACCAGGCAGGGCACGCCGCCGCCCTTGGTGTATTCGCCGCGCACGGTGTGGCCGGGGCCCTTGGGGGCCATCATGATCACGTCGACGCCGGGCTTGGGCTCGATCAGGCCGAAATGCACGTTCAGACCGTGGGCGAATGCGATCGCGGCGCCCTCTTTCAGGTTGTCATGCACATATTTGCGGTAGGTTTCGGCCTGCAGTTCATCGGGCATGGTGAACATGATCAGGTCGCACCAGGCCGCCGCTTCGGCGATGCCCATCACCTGCAGCCCCTCGGCTTCGGCCTTCTTGGCGCTGGACGAGCCTTCGCGCAGGGCGACGACAAGGTTCTTGGCGCCCGAGTCGCGCAGGTTCAGCGCATGGGCATGGCCCTGGGAGCCATAGCCCAGGATCGCCACCTTCTTGTCCTTGATCAGGTTGATGTCGCAATCGCGGTCATAGTAAACGCGCATGTCGTTTCTCCGGTTCTGGTTTGGTTGCCGGAAACATGCCCGCGCCGGACAGTAAGAGCAGCAACAAAATTTGATCTTTCTTGGTTCTATGTTAGAAA
>Ga0209692_10001580_pt1 | contig 30070 bp, 48 predicted proteins | sample tdDd472_FD_187129 | JGI IMG/M metagenome (GOLD analysis project Ga0209692, IMG submission 187129) | Marine sediment microbial communities from the Atlantic coast under amendment with organic carbon and nitrate - tdDd47.2 (SPAdes)... | ecosystem: Environmental > Aquatic > Marine > Coastal >... | reverse complement strand
CGAAGAATATAAAAATTCTAATTATTAATCCTATCTACTGACGGTCTACTCCATTGATTATAATTAGAATTTTTATATTCTTCGTATAATTCATAGAATAGAGGTTGTGAAAACATCCACCATTTCAATTCCATTATAGTGTAAGTTGGTGGTTTATGTCCCCGATTTTCAGAATTTCTTATTTGACGGGTGTATGTAACTTGAATCATTCCTTCTTTTCCGTTTCTGTATTCTTTACCGTGACTCTTATTGCATTCTATACAATCATATCTGTATCCGTCTTTTTGATGCTTATCTTTATAAAATTCCGTAATAGGTTTACTATTTCCGCAGTCTCTACATACCTTTGTTTTCATTTTTCGTTGATTTAGTTATCTGCGTTGAAGTAAGAGATGTACAGGAAATGGTCAACGCTTCCACTTTCGACAGGTCATGACTCCGTGTCTATCCTGTACAAATATAGTTAAAATTTCTTTATACGTTTCTTGCTGCTATTTTGTTTATGCTTATCTATCAGCGACATTCTTATCGCATCGCACTGAGCTTTTTCAGTTCTACCCCACATAGCTTCGAATATAATCTCATTTACTTTCCAATCTTCAAATTCTATTATATCATTCATCATTTAGTATATTTATTTCCTATAATTTCCCAATACGTTTGTATTTCTGATGATAATAGCCATTCGTAGTCTTCTATATCATCTATTGTACGTTCTTCGTATGGAAGGTTATTATATTCTTCTATAAGTTTTTCACGTTCTTTTCCTGTTTTACCCATTAATTTCCATGCCCATTTACCTGCATACCACTCCCATTTATCAGAGAATCTAAGTATGTCATATGAATATATTTCAGTTCCGTTTTTATCTTTTATTCCGATACTCTTAAATGCCTTATATCTTTCAGTGTCTCCTGTGTTAAATTCTCCACGTAATACTTCTATTAGTATTTTGCCATTTTGATCTACTATAGCATTATCTATGTATTGTTTTAGTTTAGTATCGTATACTTTATATTTAATTTCCATAATAGGTGAATTATTTAAGTAATAGTCCGCAAATATGTAATATTTAGGTTATTATCCAAAATCTCCTGAATGATTTAGCTGATAATCCTCCAAAGTAGAGAATATCTTCGTATATTTTAGCAGTCACTATTGGTGATAGATCTACTTTATATCCGTGATTACATCTCAGGAATCCTTCACCTTTGATTTTATCCCCGACTTTCACTTCTATTCCGTTTACGTCTCTTGGATATTCCATTATATTACCCAATTAAAAATGATTAAACATATACATATTCCAGTCAACGCTCCATAGAAGAATGCATTATTCCTCTCCTCCCTTATTGCTCTTTCTACTTTCAGATATAGAGTATTCTCGGCTGTTTTTCGTATACCTTCAGAATCTAAGTGCTATCGTCTTGTAATGATCCTTATTGTATTTATCAGTTCTTTATAATGTTTCATTCTCCCTCCTTGTTATAAAAATTACATATACATATCAAGTTCGTAATCCTTAATATCTGTTTTATTAATTTTGTAGTTTTCTTTAAGCTCTTTGATTAGTTTAGGAATTTCAGAACATTCATAATATTCCAACATTTCTTGAGCTTGGGCTATATCGTACAGTATATCCTTCTTTAGTCTTTTCTTCTCTTTACTCATGTTATATATATGCTATTTAAATTCCGCAATATGTGGATTATTCATCTTCTAACTCCATAAATTGACAAAAATGATTTCTACTCCAAGTTCTATATTCTCCTTGAAACCTATCATTATGAGAGGTTGTTGTAAATGTTGGATTTCCAAGACGGATATATCCTTCTTTCATTTTTTCGTTTACTCTGTCTTCAAAGTCACTTGGAGACTCTAATGCTATAACTATAAATTCTTTCATCCCTTCTCCTCCAGTATTTCGAAAGCTTTAGTGAAAGCAGCTTCTTCTGCTTCATCTCGATTTCTCCACGCTCCAATATATGTAGCACCATGTACTTTAAAACTTAATATAGTTTCAAAATGGCTACACCTCCTCTTTGCATTCTCGTATTCTTTTGGCAGATATTGTATGTCATATGCAAATTCCCATTCGTCACTACCAATATCTTCTTTATATGCAGATATATAAATATCATTCTCATCGAAGAAGTCATAAAGATGTCTTAATTCCCATCCATTAATGTGTAGTCCACTCATAATCCACGTATCTGGATGATCTATCCACATAATATTATCATCACGTTTTTGATTATGAAACTCTATAAGCTTATTCCATGCTTTAGGATACTTCTCTTTTATGTTATTCCAATTCATCCTTCTTTATGTTTATTGATTATCCATTATTTTCAATAATATTTCTCTTTGAATCCATACGCGTTTCTGCGGTATTCTGTCATCAATTAAAACTAATTCATATTTACAGACATTATTTACATTTATTTCTTCAGTAACTACTTTATACTCTTCTCCTTCAAATAACCTTGATGTGCTTGTTCCTATTTTTACTGTAGAACCTAATAAAAATTGTGTATCATACAACTTCTCTATTTCTTCAGCTACTTGTTCGAAATCATGATCATGAATTATATTACCATCAAAGTCGTTATTTGACAACAGACTACTATATTTCTCTAGTATTTTAATTATTCTATCTTTCATGACATTGCAAACTTTTTAATTAGATCACCTAAAGCACCATGTTTCGTGCTTTCTGCATAGATAGACCACCTATCTTCGTGAAAGTATAAATAGAAGTTTTCTTCTGTGCAATTTTGTTTCTTAGCTCCTTCTATAAAATTCTCTACGTTTTTTATAGCTTCAGCTTTTGTGTATAATGTACCAGGTACATACATAAATGGATATTTTTTCTTCATTTCCGTAAGATGTTAATTATTTAAAATGAAATACTTTGCTATTAATGGATAATCTGGAAATGCTTTTCCGTTATATATCCATCTAAGTGAAAAATATACTATTTCCACCCATATAAACGCCAATAATATAAAAAATAGTGGCACAGAAAATAATCGTTTTAAAAATCCTTTCATAACATACGAATTATATAATACACATTGCGGTTAATACACTAATAAAAGCCAATACCTCCACCCACCATATCTTATTCTTAATATTAAAAATCATCATTAAGGCAGATCCTACAATAAAAGCTACAGTAATATACCAAAGACCATACTCCACCCATATACCAATAATAGCTAATGCTACACCTCCATATGCACCTGTCATATGGCATATTTTAAGTAGTTTGGAGTCTTTAAATGCCCTGGCTATCCCTACAAGTATAATGAGAAATGCTGCTGGTGTTATCCATACATTAGAGGCGAGTATAGCTATAGGGTAGGCAAATCCTATCGTGAATAGTGTGAATAGAAAACCTAATTTCACAGGTCTTAGCCTATAGTAGCTATCGGATATTGATTTTTGTACCCCGAAGCGTATCCATATGAATGTTATATATGATATGAATACTATTGTTGATGTTAGTATTAGTGCTATTTTCATAATTATTAATTAAAATTATGATTAGTAACTAAAGGATCTTCAGCTTCTTCTCCCCATGCCGAAACGATAATATATCCGTGATCTACTTTAGCAAGAAATATTGGATCATCTTGCACAAAAAATCTTCTTTCATTCTCCTTTTCTTCCTCTTTTTTTATGTCTTCACGTAACTCATCAAATGCTTCTTCTGGAATAAAAGGAACAAGCTCAAATTTATTGTTAATCCTCATTCCCGCTTCATCAATTAAGTTCTTTGAAGCTACCATTACATAACTTGATTCGAAACTTCTCTTATCATATTCCTTAGTAATTTCTTCAGGAAATCTAAAATTATTTATACGCATATGTGGCAATCTGACCATTGGCTCTTTCGATCTACTATCAAAAAAATTATAATGTTTTTCGTTATAAAGAAAATTTGCAACTTCAGATTTGTATTTCCTTAGGAATTCACCATATTTACCAAAAAGAACAGAATCAACATGTAATGAATGTGACAAATGATCACCTTGTTCATTTGTAAAATCATCAATTGCCGAACTGGTGTTGTCAATTATATTACTTAAAAATTCTTTATTTTCTTTATTTATATCTAAATGAAATTGATGTTTCTTTGCAGTAATGGGATCTAATTTAAACTCAACAATCTCTTTTTGTTTTTCATAAGGTATAAAACCTGTATATCTGTCTGGTGTAGTAATAATTAATCCATACTTAGCACATATTTCATATAAAGCATCCTCTGTTATAAACTTTTTAGTAGGGTATACTACCTTATAATTTTCAATTGCAGCAATAAGCTGTTGAGCTTTTGATATATTAGCTGAATTGAATTTATTTACGGAAATAGAGTTCTCAAAACCTTTTTCTTTAAGTTTTAATGCTAAATCTCTCCTCTCATCATCATTGACTTCACTTTGAAAATGAGTGATACGTTTAAGGAGTTTAGATTGTTCAGAAGAAAATTCCTGATGAATTTCTTCGATAATTGGATTCTTGGCTACTTTTTCCATAGTTCTATTCGTTTTTTCTCAATAATATCTAACATTAAATCATATCCTATATCTTGTAAGGCAATTTTTACATTATCTTTTTCAAGTATACCTCCTGAGATTAATTTTTTAAAATCTTTCTCATCAAATAAAATTCTTACCTCATCTTTCATTTCGTACATATATTAGGGCTTCCGTACATATTAGTACAATAGCCTCGATTTACCATTGGTCTTATCTTTCCACATTCAGGACAAGGAGCACCACTGTCAGTAGCTTCAAAATCCTTATATTTAATGTGAGTAGTAGTATTTAGTTCCTTATTGTAATTCTTACAATCTTTATTATTGCATTTATATAATCCCACAAATATGTATTATTTATTTAATTTCTCAACTGCTTCATCCAAAAACTTTTGATACATCTCTTCCGTAGTATAATCTTCAGGATAATTCATATACCTCCAATTATCACTAAGCCAAGGCTCTGCATTTCTAAGAAGCCAATAGCCAAATCTTATTGCTTGTGTATCTATTATATTTTCCATAACATATGAATTATTTATATCCTTTTTTCCATTTATGACTAATGAATGTCAGTATTCTTCCACAATTCCACATTAAATATCCTACAAATGCAAACAACACCCAATATCTCTCATATTGATATGCAGTAATACATCCTATTATGGCTATTATTATAGCCAATTCTCTATACATTATTCTATGTTGTAGTTCTGTCATAATTAATTAATTTATTTGCTATTTGTTTTATTTCATCACTATATGATTCTTCGAGATCAGATCCACTACTATTTAGTGGATGATCTTTACTTATAACATCTAAAGCTACTTTCTCAAGCATATCATATTCAAAATCTGATATTACTGGTGTATTTTTAACATAATACAAGTATCTATGAGCCATAACTATGTTTTCTATCTTGTTCATGGGATAAAGATACGAAATAAATTCTTAACTTCCAAATATTTTAGCATAAAAATGCCAAGTATTTTTCAACACCTGGCATTCCAACAAACATCCAACACATCACACTAATTGATTTCCTTTAGTTCTTTAGTCTTTTTATTTAAGAACTCTTCCTCTTCCGACAAATAACGTTTGTAAATTTCTATATTGGATTTATGTTGCTCAATCTCCGCCTCTATCCTTTTCTTCTTATGATCATCCTTTTCCTTCAATTCATAACCTTCTGGCACACCATTTAAGCTTGTAACATATTCATTCCATACCTCTGGAAAGTTTAAGCTGTAATATCTAAATCTTCTTTCGTTCATTCTTTTAACTTTTAAATTATTTATATTTATGTTTCCGCAAAAGGTTAATCAATGAATGTGCCAATTACTTTCTATTGAGTAAATCTGCCAAATTTGCATAAATTACACCTAGCAATAGTGCTATAATGGCAATCGCTAATTGATCTATGTCTTTTTCAACGAAATAGGACACGACAAATTTAATGGTTGCTATCGCTACAATAATTAGGATTATTATATCAAATGGTTTTAGTCTTAGATTGAATGTAAACATTATTCTTCTTCTACTTTAAGTTCTTTGTCAAACACTTCTTTATATAGAGCTTTAATATTAAGTACTTCTTCTTTTGCTGCTTGCTCTTTCCAATATAATTTAGTCAGTTCACTGATACAGTCTCCGTAATGACCTATTTTAGACTCTAACAGTTTATTTAGCGACTGTCGTGCTTGATATCCTTGGTCTGCTGCTTCATCTGCTGCTGATTCAAAAGCTCTTCTGTCTCGTTTTCGAGCAATAGGCTTATTTAATTCTTTTAATGCATCTTTTCCTAAATCAAGGAATTTTTCATATAGACTCTTCTCTTTCATAATATTCTTCGTTTTTTATTAATATTAATTTTTATTGGTTTTATGTTTGATATTGTTATTCTTCGTTTTTTTAATGGTTCATTAAAACACTCTTCCCAAGTATAAGGAAACATTCTTCTATAATCTATCGGATCAACATATCTAACTACTGGTTGATTTCTCATATATTCAGCAACATCTTCCAATGTTTTTTCATCAAAATCACCACTTTTATAAGGATCGGCTGCTGCATAGTATTTTATATTAGATTCCTGCAAATATTGATATATTCCCTCAATTGGGCTTTTACCATATTTTGCTATTTTTCCGCATTCATCAGCATGATAATTACTTAATCTACTTCCATCATAAAATTCAGGAGATGGAGAATAATCTATTTTACTTACGTCTATGTTAAACATATTCTCTTCAGGTTTATTCTCATGCCATTTGATTTGACTTATAAGACTCCAATCTTTAATCAAAAATTTCCATATACCTAAAACTCCACCTACATTTAATTCTATATATTCTAATTCTTTTACATAAGTAACTATTTCATAAATTCCTTTATGGACAATTGTTCCATCTGACAATACACGATCCGTTAAAAACTCCACATAAGTACCTACACTCCATTTAGGTTTAGATTCTGCTAGGGTTAAATCTTCTTCACTTAACCAATATTTTATTCCTTCAGGAAATGTTTTAGTTTTAACATCTACAAAATAATCTCCATTTTTATCTATATTACAAATATCTCCTTCGTAATAAAACCTCTTCTGATTTCCACATTCAGGTATTTTGTTAGAATTTATCGTAACTCTATCTCCTACTTTGAATTTGGGTTTTAAGTATTCTTTCATAAACATTGGGTAATCTACACATCTACTTGGAGTATTAAATTTTAATTTTTCAACCAAATCAGTCATAGAATTATTATAATATAACTTTTTATCTCCACTATCATAAAAATAAAATAGTGCATCATATCTCACTTCATAGGTATCACCATTTGTTAATCCATTATCACAACATATTTTAACAAAATTAACAATATCGTCAAACTCTTTTATTTTTACTATAACATTAAAATCCATATCTTTAAGTTTTATATTGCAAATATACGACATTTTTCCGCAAAAACAAAATTATTTGTGATTTATCTTACATTTATTTTTTTGTCAATAACTTTATATATCTAAATTTGTATTGAGTGAAATAATTTTTGTAACTTCGCCTTATATAATTAATATTAATAATAAAGATTATATAATATATATTTTTTCTTTAATATAATTCATTGTTACGGGAACATATATAAGATAATTTTTAAATATATAATAAAAATAATATAATATGGGCAAACTACCTAAAATCAGAAAGAATCTTGAATTAAAGCAGAGAAGTATCTCAAGGGTAAGAGATTTGAAAGAATTTTTATATAGTAAAAGAGCTTCTTTGACTCAGGAAGAAATACAGACTATGGTTGATTCTGTAGCTCAGGATGTTATGGAGTATGCTTATTCTTTAGGCTGGGATGCAAGAAATGAGATATACGAATGTAGACGTTCAGCTATTAATGCACGTATTATGGCAGCATTTAATGATTTCTACAATAGAAGAGTAGGAGATGTTCCAGTAAAAATTATGGAAGAAATGCGTTATATCTACGATATAGCTTTGATGAATCGTTATTTCAATGAAGATTTACCACTAATAAGACAAATCGAAAACAGGGTGCAGTTTTAATTCTTATATTTGCATCTGAAAATCAATCAAATAAAATTATGAAAGAGTACGCCCCAAGAATTAGGCTTAGTGATGTGGAGTATGATCACATCATGAGTAGGAGATTGGATAAGGGAAGTAGAAATTTAATAATAGGAGATTTGCATGCTCCATTTATTTTAGATGGATATCTTGATTTTTGTTTAGAGATATACAATAAGCATAATTGCACTAAAGTCATATTTATAGGTGATATAATAGATTCACACTTTTCAAGTTATCATGAGACAGATGCAGATGGAATGGGTGCTGGAGAAGAATTGGATAGAGCAAAAGAAATGATTAAAGTTTGGCATGATACCTTTCCAAATTCAATTGTATGTATTGGTAATCACGACCTTATACCTTTAAGGAAAGCTCAAACGTCTGGTTTATCTAAACAATGGATCAAAACTTTAGGAGAAGTATTGGGTACTCCTACTTGGGAATATGGTGAAGCTTTTTATATTGATGATGTGATGTATTGTCACGGCACAGGTAAGAAAGCTAAAGGTAGAGCAAAGAATGAGCTTATAAGTGTAGTTCAGGGACATTATCATTCAGAATCATACGTAGAGCATTTAGTTGGTAAATATAGACATATATTTGCTATGCAAGTTGGTTGTGGTATAGATAAAGATTCTTATGCTATGGCTTATGGTAAGCATTTTCCTAAGCCTCATATCAATGTAGGAGTAGTACTTGAAGGTGGAACATTACCAATTTTAGAATATATGAAACTATGATTAGCATACTAATACCTTACACAACAAAGAACCCTCAGTGGGAACATAATGAACTTAGATATTGTCTTAGGTCATTAGCAAAGAACTTGGATTTCGAATATGATGTAACTATATTCACAGACGGGGATATTCCATTTTTGCGGAATGTAAACATAGTAAAAGTAGATAGATATTATCCTCCTGGATTAGCAGAAAGACTATTTAACGGAACGAAGCACTATGAACAGTTCTATGATGTATTAAATAAGCTTAAATTAGCGTCTCAGAGCGATGATCTTCAAGAGGAGATACTTTGGGTGTATGATGATGTTTTATTGCTTAAAAAACAGTCATATGATGAGATAAAGACTATTTATGCAGGAGATAGTGTTAACCGCAAGAAGGATTATTGGATGAATCCAAAAGGTAACAAATGGAAACGCACTATCTTCAGAGCAATAGATATAGCAAGAAACTATGGTGAGGTATTTCTATATGAGACACATTTACCACGATACTACACAAAGACTAATCTTCAGAAGATGTTCAAACAGTTCCCTGTTGAGGCACAAGAAGTACCATATGCACCTTCTACCACTTATTTTAATATGTTTTATGATAAGCCTGACTATAATTATAGAGATCCTAAGATAGATGATCAAGTAGATAACCCTATTAAAGCAGGGTTTTATGGTGGAGGTGGTGGAGGAATATGTGATATGTTTCCTTCACGTACAGATGAGCAAGTAGCTAAACATACTCAGAACAAGATATGGGTAAACTATAATGAGGCAGGAATGTCAGATGCTTTAAAGAATTGGATAAAGAAACAATTTCCTAAGAGATGTAAATATGAAAAATAGCTATCTTGTATTTGGTAATAGATATTGTGGATGGGATGAAATAATAAAATGGATTCTTGACCATAAAGATGTATCATATCATGTTACAGATGTAGAACACGCTAAAAAAGGCACTATGACTTCATGCGATGGCGATACTGTATTTTCTTATTATCCAGAGACAAGCTTAGTGTATCATGAAGATATATTGTTTAATTCTAACTTAGCTACATATCGAAAGACAATAATAGTCTACAGAGACATTAAAGATGTAATCGCTAAAATACTTAAGAATACAAGAATTAACATTGATAAGGTCGTAAATAAGCAAGTATATTTATTTGAAGACTATACTGACGAACTGATAGGAGAATCAAGTAAAATTCATGAGCCTTATTTTATGCCTATATTCTATGATAAGTGGAGATATAATATAGATTATCGTAATGATATAGCAAATCAATTAGGATTTGTCAATACTTACAAAGACGCTATAGAGCGTGAATATAATCTTAAGGATAGACAAAAAGTGAGATACATAAGACAGATAACACAAAGAGTAAAAGAATTGAATAATAGGATATGAAGATAATTGTGTATACAGCCAACATAGGACACTATGATGACTATAATCACGTCTACGTTAAAGATAAGAATGTAGACTTTATTTATTTTACAGATGAAGATGTTCAGCTATGTGGTTGGAAAACTAAATTAATAGAGAAACCTCACGAAGACAATACTAAATCAGCAAGATATTTTAAATGTAATCCTCATCTTGTATTGCCTGAACATGATATTAGTGTATGGATAGATGCAAGATTTAATATCAAGTCTCGTAATATTAAATCATTTGTAAGTGAACATTTTGGTAAAAAAGATAAAATAGCTTGTTATCCACATCTTAGAGATATAGAAAATGGATGTTTATATATAGAAGGATTTGTGTGCGGAGGGGCAAGTTTAGATGATGAGCAAGTAATTTTAAAACAATTAGAGAGATATAATAAAGAAGGATATCCTCGCAAGAATGGATTGTTTGCCACAGGAATTATTATTAGACGTAACAATGAACAGGTTAATAAGTTTAATGAGATATGGTGGAATGAGATTCAGAGAGGCAGCAAGAGAGATCAGATATCTCAGATGTATGCTGCTTGGAAAGCTGATGTGAAAGTTAAACCAATAGAAGGTTCTGTTTACGGAAATAAATTAGTAAATAAAAAATATCATATACATAAACAAAATGGATCAAGAGCAAGTATATAATGTAATTGTAAAATCATTAGAAGAAGGTAAACCGTTATGTATCAATAGACTTGGAGATGGTGAGTCTTTATTGATACATACGGGAGAAGATACGCAACCTAAACGTCTTGATTGGTTTTTAAATAATCAGTTTGGGTTTGTGATGGAACGCAAATATGTATTAGAAATTAAACAGTTTGTACTTGATGGATATTCTAATGCAGATATAATAGGGATGCCTACACCTTTTCATAGAGAGTCGTGTGGTGCTTATTGGGCTGTAGCTGAAGAGAAGTTAAATAAATTAGCTCCTAAAACTATTAAAACACCAACATGTAGTATAGACGTGCACTCTGAGTTGTTGCAAAGTGGATTACTTGGTAAACTTATAGAAAGTCAGAGTGATTTAATTTATGTATCATGTAGAAATTTAACTAAAGGATTTAAGAGTAAGTTTAAGTTAGATAATGTTTATGCTTATCATTTAACGGAAGAACAGAGATATGCCATAAATAAAGTTAAGTCTGAATATTATCCTAAACAATATAATGAAATTATTGAATTTATTAATAATACAGATTGTAAAGGAAAACTTTGTTTGGTTGGAGCAGGCCTTCTCGGTAAATATTATTGTTGGAAATTTAAAGAAGCTGGTGGTATCGCTATTGACATAGGAAATGTTATGGATAAATTTGCAGGACTTATCACAAGAGGTAAAGGTAAGGGAGCTGGTAATATTGACAATACTTATAAATTGTAAAAAAAATGAATAGCATATTTTTTGCTATATTTGCATTAGAGTTCAGTTTATGAAAGAAAATAAATCCCATACTATTTGCATTGCCTTCAGCACATAGATGCGACTGGACTCTCTTTGTATTTAGTGTGGGTATTTTTATAATATGAAAACAAAGAAATGTATTAAGTGTGGAGAAGAAAAATTTATTAATCAATTTGATAAAACTAAAAATACTAACGATGGTCATATTGGCAAATGTAAAATTTGTGTAAGTAAATATAATAGAGAATATAGAAAAAAACATTCAAAAAAAATAAAAGAAGAAAAGAAAATTTGGTATTATAATAATCTAGAACAACAGAAAATTAAGAGAAAAGAACGTTATGAAAAAAATAAAGAAAAAGAATTAGCTAAAAATAAAGAATATAAAAAGAATAATCCAGAAAAAGTATCTGATATGAAAAAGAATTATCATAAAACAAGATACAAAAATGATTTAATATATAAAATAAAATGTGATATAGGTAAGCGTATAAGAAGCGACATTAAAAAAGGTGGTTATGCTAAAAAGTCTCGTACATATGAAATACTCGGTTGTAGTTATGAATTTTTCATGGAATATATAGAAAATAAATTTTTAAAAGGAATGTCTTTCTGTAATCATGGGAAGTGGGAGTATGATCATATTATTCCAGTATCATATGGATTAACAGAAGATGAAATAATAAAATTAAATCATTACACAAATTTTCAACCTTTATGGAGAAAAGATAATCGTTCAAAAAGTAATAAAATCATAGAAGGAATACAATTTAGAATATTATGATAACAACAATAATTTTTTCAAAAAACAGACCTATGCAATTAGATTGTTTGCTTAGGTCAATGAATGAGCATACAGATGGTGTATTCCATAAATATGTGTTATATACATATACAGATGATAAATATAAACAAGGATATGAATATATAAAGAAATATCATCCTAATGTGAGATTTATCAAAGAAGATAGTATGAAGAATCAGGTATTAAGCTTATTATCTGGATATCTAACATGTTTTATGTGTGATGATCAGATAATGTTTAAGAAGCAGCCAGACATACCAGAATTAGGAGAAAAACAATCTTTTGCTTTAAGATTAGGGAAAAATATAGGTGAGCCACACAATAGATACCCATTAGGATTAGATGGATATGTATATAGAACTGAAGATATAAAACCATTAATAGAAACTATAGCTTTTAATAATCCCAATAGATTAGAAAGTAGATTACAAAAACATAAACATGGATGGGATGTGTTGTATCAATATCAATGTACCATTACAATTCCACACAATAGAGTTAGCGATAAGTCGCATTGTCATTTTAGTGGATTATTTTCAGAAGAATTACTTAATAAATATTTACTTGATGGTAATATTATAGATTATCATAAAATGGACTTTTCTAATTTAAAAGATGTTCATGTGGAGATAGATTACGTTTTTAAGGATAGAGAAATTAAATAATTATGGATTATATATCGAAAAGTGTAAGTAAAGCAGAATATGATTTCTATAAGAATATAATACCTGCAATGGATATTATATTTGATGTAGGAGTTCGTGATGATTTGGTTTTTCATCACATAAACCCTTTTGCAGATATTCATTTATTTGAACCTGACATTAAATGGGCTAAGTATTTAAAAAGTGAATTAGAGAAACTTAACTATGCTGTTAAAGTTAATAATTTTGGATTAGGGAGTAAGGAGGAGACTAAAGAATTGCATTATAGATATGGTAGTGTGATGAAAAGAGATATTCCAAGGTTTAAGGATATGCATGAAAGCTATGAGATAAAAACACGTACTTTAGATGATTATTGTAAAGAAAACAAAATAGAAGAGATAGATTATTTGAAAATAGATACTGAAGGATATGATTTTGAAGTAATTAAGGGTAGTAAAGAGATGTTAAATAAAATAAGATTTATTCAATTTGAACATTTTCCAAATTATTATAATGGAGAAAGTTTAGATGATATATTTAATTACTTTAAAGGATGGAATATATATCTTATAGGTGGTAAACCTAAGAATTATCTTGCTACAAAAGAGAAAGTAAATTTAAAACAGGTAAAATGAAAACATGGACTTTATCATATCCCAGGAGTGGCGTAACATATACTCGTTATATGATAGAATACTTAACTGGTAAACCTACGAAAGATGCTATGGCTATTAAGATAGTCGCCAGAGAACAAAAAGCAATGATACATGATGGAGAAGATTATGTAGCTTATAAAACACATTTATTTGCTAATATACATCCTAATGACAGGATAGTATTTGTATTACGGAATCCTAAAGAATGTTTAGTAAGACATAATAAAGGTAAAAGGGAATTAAGTAAAGAATTTTTCTTAAAGCAAGTGAGCAGTGAAGATGGTACATATTGTGGTTTATTAAAATTCTATGATGAACATAGTGGAGAGAAGATGTTGATACACTACGAAGACTTAGTACAATCACCAATACTACAAATGAGTCGTTTGAGAGATTTTTTTGGTTTAGATAATGAGATGTTCAATGAATATTTAAAAGATCCTAAGAAGCTTTCAGAGGATGCCTTAAAATGTTATCCTAAAAGTCAAACACGAGGTAAGAGTATTATTCATCATTCTAAAGAATTGAGTAGATGGGTGAAGATAGCATTAGACAATTTAATTAAAAAACATAAACCACAATTGTGGGATAAATATTTAAATAGATATGCAGAGGTTTGATATAATAAATCAATACATAGAGAAATACAAATACATATCTTATCTTGAGATAGGAACACAACATAATAAAAGTTTTAATCAAGTTCATATACATGATAAGGTAGGGGTAGATCCTGATCCTAAATCTGGAGCAAGTTTTGTTATGACTTCTGATAAGTTTTTTAAAGGACTATCTAAGGGTAAGAAGTTTCAGCAAATTTTTATCGATGGGCTTCACCATCATGAGCAAGTTTATAGGGATGTCATAAATTCTTTAGAACATTTAGAGGATAATGGAACGATAGTGCTTCATGATATGTTACCTACCACAGAAGCTATGCAAGCAGTACCTCGTGTTCAAAAAGAATGGACAGGTAACTGCTGGAAAGCATTTGTTAGATTAAGAAAGGAACGTGATGATTTAGAGATGTTCGTTATTGATACGGACTACGGATGTGGGGTGATACGTAAAGGGAAGCAGAAAGTACTTGACGTATTAAATTGGGATGTTAATTATAAAGAATTTGATAAGAACCGTAAAAAATGGATGAATATCATTTCTATTGATGAGTTTTTAAAGAAGATGGGCAATAAGAAGAAGATTAAAGAACGTAAGATTAATGATTATAGGGTATATCAATTTCAACCATATGCTATAGATGGAAATTATGGTGCAGAGATAGAGCACTATGTTAATTTAGTTCCTAACGATAATGATTGGATTATAATATCAGATTATGATGTTATGTGTTTAACTCCACAACATATTCATAAAGTAAGGGAGTATATAAATCAATATCCCGATACTGGAATGTTTTTGCCTTACGTTAATCGTGTGAAGCAGAAAAAACAAGTGTACAATATGAAGTTATTTGATAATCCAGATATTAAAGTACATCAAAAATTAGCAGTAGAACTATCAAAAAAGCCAATAAGCGTTACAGAGCTTAATATTGTTATATCTGGATATTTTATGATATTTAAAAAGTCTACATATAAAAAGATTGTTCCACCAGCAGGATTGTTAGGATGTGACAATAAACTTAGTAAACGTATCTTAAATTTAGGTATGAAAATAAGAATGATGGATACTATGTATTGTTTTCATTATTATAGAATGAATACAGATATTAATGATAAAAGTCATCTTAAAAATATTCCACAAAATAATTAGTAATTTATTTGGAAATTGAGATATTAATTTGTATATTTGCATATGATTACTCTTAAACGACTCACGCCATCCGACATAGGATATTTCTTTCACTTAGGAAATGATTCAGAAAATCGTAAATGGATGGAATCTGAGGATAAATACACTCAGGATCACTATGCCATGTTGATGACTACAGATGTTATTCATTGGTATACTATTCATGATGATGAGATAAAAGAAGACGATAAGCGTGTAGGATTATTCACATCTTACGGAAAAGATGATAGACTATATATAGGTATTATAATAGATCCTAAACATAGACGTAAAGGGTATGCAAAGATGACTTTTAAGCACTTTTTAGAGGCAGTAGATAAGATTAATTTACCTACATATTTAGGATGTTTTAAAGATCAGCCAGTACTTAATATGTACAAAGAGGTTGGTTTTAAAGAACTTAAAGAGGAGCGTAAGAGGATAAGAGGTAAAATGTGGATAACGATGAAAAGGGATAATAAACCTGTAATTTTAACCCCTTAAAATGTGTATTAAATAATTTACTATATTTGTAGCGCTATGATAAAATATCTTTACGTTATGAATATAAATTTGAATACTTTGCCTTCGGGCATTTTATATAACCAAGTAGGAAATAGTAACGTGAAGTTCATAGCCCTACTTGGTTTTGTTTTGCCTAATTTTTAGGTATGTATAATTGGACGGATTTTAATTAACGGTAGCGATTATGCATTATGTGTCACTACGGGATTCATACAAAGCACAACTGTGGCATTAGGGAGTGAGCAGTAAGTATGACGGACGGCTATACGTTTGACAGTAGACTCCAATCTTAAGCACTATAGTGTTGACTTAAGACATTTGACTAACGAAGCTCATTATACGAAGCATGTCAATAGGATGAAGCCTGGGTTAACACTCAGGATGATTCCTCATGTTCATTAACTTCAAAGTCTATTACCAAAGCATATGGGTTTATATAATATATAGTAGTATGGAAACAAAAGTATGTACGAAGTGTGAGGAAGGAAAATCAGTTAGTGAATTCGGTAAAGATAGGAGTAGTGGTGATGGTTTAAATTATTATTGTAAGGAGTGTGCTCGAATAAAATCTAAAGAATGGGTCGATAATAATACCGAAAGAAGGAAAGAAATTAGATTTAAATCTAATGAAAAGTATAGGGACGAAATTAATTTGAAAAATAGGGAAAGGAAAAGAAAAAATAAAGATGCATGCAGGGCATACAATAAACGATGGTATAGAGATAATAAAGATCATGTAAGACAATTATCTTATGCTTGGAGAGATAGACACAAGGAAGAATTAAGTCAAAGAAGGAAAGATAGATATTTAAATGATCCATTGTATAAGTTGATAAGAATTGTCACGAACTCAATAAAACATAGTGTTAGGAATAGGGGATATAAAAAAAAATTATTCTTCACATAAAATTTTAGGATGTGAATGGGAATATTTTAAGCAACACATTGAGTCTCAGTTTGAAGATGGTATGGCATGGGGAAATCACGGAATTTATTGGGAATTAGATCACGTTATGCCAATATCTTTTGCAATGACTGAAGATGAGATTTATCAATTAAATTATTACATGAATTTTCAGCCATTAACTTGTGAAGAGAATAATAAGAAAAGTAATAATATATTTTATTCAGATAAAACATTGCAAAAATGTATAGATACTTGGCTTTAAAATATGTAAGCTTTTTTATTATATCTTTGTCTCAGTATTAATTAAATAAATAAGGAGACAAAATTATGAGTTGGATACAAGTAGCTGTAGCAACGAAGAATGGTTCAACATTCAGTAAGACATTATTGCTTAACACCAAGAAATTTGGTGAGATTAAGGCGAACGGAAGTTTAGCGGATTTTTATTATGAAGAAGATTGGAATACAGTACATAATTTCAAGACTTCAGCTCTCACAAAGGATCAATTGATCGCTTTAGTAACAGTAGATGATATATGGGATAATAGGATTGAATTACCTATTTTGTCTGTATCTAAAGTTAAGAAGAACAAGACTAACGCAAGTGATGATTTAGCATCAACTACAGTTTATAATGTAGAAGCAGATACGCTCGTTTGGGCTTGGGATATTGGAGCAAGTGCAACTACTTGCTATGGATTATTCCGTGTAGGAAAAGCCAGCATATTATATCGCATCAATGATACTATTGCTGACTTAGAAAGTGCGTCAAGTACGTCTGTTTCAATAGCATAGCATAACACTTTCCTTTCTATGAATGAAGCTCGAAGAAATTCGGGCTTTTTTTATGTTAAAAATTAGGATTGTAAGGATAATTTTTGTATCTTTGAGTAATGAAAGATGAGTATAAAGGTATATATAATTGGATGGAAGAAATGTCCAAAGAAGCCTATTCTACGGGTGACTTTGATTATTCTATATTAGAAGATATATCTAAATATATGAGAGATCAAGGTATCAAAGGTAATATGTTTCAGTGTTATTATGAAAATAAATGGTATGAAGTTGATACTGTTTGTATGCCTTGGATATGGCATGAGTATGTAGGTGGAGAAGAATTTAAACAAGTTGAATGTCCAATAAAAGGATGGGTATGAAAAGGAAAACTATTTATGTTCCTATATGGGAAAGTGAAGTAATTCTTATTTATGGTAATCAAAAAAATATATATAAATATATCTATGACAAGCATAATGGATTAGATGTGTCTAAATATGTTGGTTCTGATGGGAATCATTTTAAAGTAATAAGTAATGATGATAGTAGAAATTATAGTTATTTAGTAATATATAAGAATTATAATAATCATACAATATATCATGAGTCTTTACATGCTGCTTGGGAGATATTAAATGACAGATTGGTGGAGGTCAGTTATGATAATCAAGAGCCTTTAGCTTATTTAACAGATTATATATCTAATGAAGTATTAATACAATTAAATGAGTGGAAATAATGGATAAGGAAGACGAGAATTTCTATGAGAAATCAGATTGGAATACATATAATGATGAACGTATTATGGATACATGTTCATATTGTGGAGATGAATTTGATAAATTAAATATGGTATATTATGCTATAAATAAGGATTATGATATAATTAATTTAGCCGTTAATCCTTTACCTCATGAGCATATAGAAATTCCTGAAGGTTACAAGAAGAGATATGAGATGGTGTGTGATCATTGTTTAAAAACAGAATATAATAAGTGAAAGATATATCAGAATTTAAAGTAGGAGAGATAGCAACAAGTTTTATGTCTAAAACACCTTACGAAGTAATGAAATTTAATTGGATTATAAAGCGTAATAAACATATTGTGGAATCCAGTACATGTACTAATTTAGAAACAGGAAAAGAAGTAATAATAACCTGGAATAAGAATAAGAATTTCGTTTAATTTTAGTGTTCATAATTGTTTAGTTTTAGTTAGAAGAGTTACGTAAAAAAATACGTAGCTCTTTTTTTATTACCTTTGTGTCAAAACTATAAGACATGAGAATCCGAGATTTAGACTTATCTGGTTTGAAATATAACCCAGGAGATAAGAAATCAATTAAAAAACTTCAAGAAGACCACCATCCACATTTCGAATTTACGTGGTATGAGAACGATAAATTAGTTCCATATCACGAAGCTATACTTAGATATATTATACTCGTTTATGATCAAAATAGCCCTCTCTGGAAAAGTGAGAAAGATCATAATGAGAAAAAAGTTAAGGCTATGTTAATGGCTGAGATGGAGATAGACGAGGATGGTAAGTTCGATCAACCATTACGTGAATCACTTCTTTACGGGTCAGATCAAGGTATAGCAAGAATGATAGCTAAATACGTATATCTATTTAACAATATAGATTATGCAGAACTTGTAGGTATGATAGAGATTAACTTCCAAATCCTACGAGACATTATGAATGCTAAGAAAGTTAAGGATACTCATAAGCAATTAGAACAAACTTCAGATAGAATAAGAGAACTTACTAAACGGGTATTTGGTGGAGAAGAAACTAAAGATATCAAAGAGAAGTTATATGAGCAATTAAACATGAGTAGGCTTAGTTTTAGACCTGAAGCTATGGCTAAACAGTTTAGTAGTGGTGCAGGTAAGGAGATGTTTGCTAAAGATCTTTATAAAAATAGGAGAAAGAAAAAGGATGAATAAACTTGAAGCTTTACGTATATACAAGAAAGTTCCAGGGCACATCCTTAAGGAATATAGAGATGCTGATAAGTACCAATGGTATAATATGGGAGATGCAGACTTACATCCTATACGCACAGAACTACCAGAACCTCCAGATTGGGATAAGATAGAGAATTTCGGACTTCCTGCACACAGGCAGGTGTTTCAATATGAAGAGTTGCCTCAGACATTAGATCATTTAGTTAAGCAAGTTAAGAATCAAATAAAGAGAGATAGAACGTTAACGTCAGATCAGAAGAGAGCTGATGCTTTCTACGATATTATATGGGATAAGCTCGAGAATAATCTTATTTATAAAAAGATATTAGATTGGATCTCAGAGCAATGGTATTATAGAATGAATGGTAAGTGGGTGTTTATTAATGGAAAACCAACTTATATTCCAAAGAATCATTGGTTTTATTTAAATTATTGGGCTTTAGAGCAGGTAGATAAACCTGAGTATAGAGAAAGAGATAGAGAATGGTTTTATGCTATGCAATATTTTAAAGAATATACTAAAGTCCCTAAAATGGATTTTGATAGTAATTTATTCTATAATGATGATGGTAGCATCGTAGAGGAAGATGTTGAGCATAGGACTATAGAGGGAGTGATTGTTGCTAAGGGTAGACGTAAAGGTGATACATCAAAAGCTACATGTGATATATTCTGTGATACTACTTTAATGGTTGATGCTAATTGTGGTATTCAAGGGGATAAAGAAGATACAGGAAAGCAAGTATTTCATGAGAAGTTAATGTATGCATATAGGAGACTTCCTTTTTTCTGGCAACCGAGAAGAGATTATAATGTACAAAGTGAATTATTATTTGAATCAAAAGATATAGATGAATCATTAAATAGTAAGATAGATTATGCATCAGCAAGTCCAACAGCATATGATGGTCGTAAACTATATAGATACTATGCTGATGAACCTGGAAAGATAGAAAAGTATTCAGTAGATGAGAGACATAATATTGTAAGACTATGTTTAAGGTTAGGTACAAGACTTATAGGATTTTCATTATATACTACTACAGTAAATGATATGAGTTCAGATTCAGGTAAGAATTTTGAAGCATTATGTAGAGATAGTTTTTATGAGCAACGAACTGAATCGGGAACTACGAAAAGTGGAATGATATTTATTCACTTTCCTGCTGATCATGGTCATGAAGGTTTTGTTGGTAAATATGGGGAATCTGTAAGTGAAAGACCTACAGAAGAACAATTGAAATATGTTGAGAAGCGTAAAAATCGTAAAGGCGAATATATTGGTGCAAGAGAATCTATTCTTATAGAGAGGGAGGCATATAGAGAAGCAGGGCAGCATGATAAAGTATCACAAGCGAAAAGATTAAATCCTTTAAGCTTTGCTGAGTCATTTAGTCCACCAGCTAATAATGTCTATTTTGATATGGATATCTTAGAGCAACGTATTACGGAACTTAAGAGAGATCGTAAAGCAACAATTAGAGGTAATTTCATAGGTAATCCAGAGGAAACTGTAACATTTATTCCTGATAACGATGGAAGATTTATTGTTAGTAAGTTGTTACCACAAGGAGGGGCTTGTAGGAAAATGTATGATGGAGGTGAGTGGTATCCACAAGATACGAGCACATATGTATCTTCGAGCGATGCCTATCGTTTGGAACATGCTAATTCTAAGCAAGGTATATCTCTTGGAGCAGGAGCAGTAAAGGAAAGGTTTAATTCAGTTATTGACACGCAAGATGTATTACCTGAGAATTACCAAACTGGTAACTTTGTGTGTACATATTTGTATAGGCCTGATAGTTTAGATAGTTATTGTAAAGATATGCTTAGGATGTCAATCTACTTTAACGCCCTTCACTTTCCTGAGTCGAATGTAAATCATGTTGCTGAATATTTTATTAAACGGGGTTTTGGTGGTTATCTAATGTATTCTACTAATCCAGAAGACGGAAGACCTAAAAACAATGCAGGATTTCATATGACTATTGAAGTTAAACAGAGGATGTTTAATAAACATGCAGATTACATTAAGCTTTTCGGAAAAAGAGAAAAACACATAGATTATCTATATCAATGTAGTGAAATAAGAGACTTAAAAGATACAACAACAAAAGACTTATTTGTTGCTACAGGAGGGTGCTTATTAGCTGAAGAAAGTCAGTATAGTGAGTATTTAACAGATAAAGGAGATACGATTGATATAGGTGGAGCAGTATGGTGAAAATGAGTGCATTTTATTTTACTATCTTTGCTTCATAAAATTATTTGCAAATGGTTTATAGAGACACAAAGTATACGAGCGAAGGATATGCTTCATTCCCTTCTACGAATATAGATCCTAAGTTAAAAAAACAACCTAAATATTGCCAAGATTGGGCAGAAGCGATATATTCGATGCATATTCGCAATAGGTCTGGTATAGCTTATAATGATTTATACCAATGGGAACGCCAACGAACTTACGGAAAAGGACTTCAAGACAAAGATCAATACAAAGCTATAGTCAATACAGAAGACATAGAAACAGACCCTACATTTACGGGTACAGATGGAGTAACACGTAGCACTTTAGAAGAGAGACGTAAAGGATGGAAGAATATAAATGATCAGATAGTGTCTGTGATGCCAAAGATAAAAGATGTATTTCATGGTATCTTTGACAAGCAAGACTTCGAAATAGATACAGATACGATAGATCAGAATAGTGGAGCAACAAAAGACAGAGTTAAGTATGGATTATTAGCACAAACATTATTCGCTAAAGAATATGCAAGATTACGTGCATTAGGAAACATTCCAGAGGAGCAGAAAGAATTTGTTCCAAGAAATGTTACTGATTTAGAAATGTATGAGACAGCAGGAGGCTTTAAGCTTAATTTAGCTAAAGAGATGGAGAAGCTAATAAAACATACATTTGAAATAAGTGATTGGGATGTTAAGTTAAAACGTAAGCTTATAGATGATGTATTAGATATAGGATATATTGCCGTAAGGGAGATGTATGATAAAGAAACTAATAAAGCAGTTTTAAAATATGCTGATCCTGCACGAATGTCTATTCAATATTCTTATGAAGATGACTATGAAGATCCTGATTGGGCAGGTTATTATACTACATATACCATTAGCCAATTAGAGAATGAAGGTTTCGATAGAGGTGAGCTTGAAACATTAGCTTATGATTATTCAGGTAAGTTAGAGAATCCAAGTACAGATATGTGGTATAGATATAAAGAACCTAATTCTTTAGGTGGATATTATTATGACTTTTATAGAGTGCCTGTATATGAATGTGAATGGATAGATAGTGATACTGAAAGATATTTGAAGTGGAAGAGTGGTCAAGGTAAGGACAGAATGAAGAAAGTACCTTACGAGACTGATCCAAAGAAATTCAAGAAAAAAGAAGTAACAAATCATAATACAAGAATAGTTTATAAATGTAAGTGGATTATAGGAACAGATAAAGTATTTGATTACGGAATAGCAAATGATCAGATAAGACCACTTCCAAGTAAGCCAGTATTATCATATAGGGTAGTAAAAGTAACTTCTAATCCTATTACACGAAGATTAATTCCTATTTTAGATAAGATGCAATTAGCATGGTTAAGGTATCAAAATTCTTTAATCATGAGTGCAAGTGGTGGATGGGCTATTAATGTGAGATTGTTAAATAACATTACTATGGGTGGTCAAAAGTTGACATTCAAAGATGTATTTAGAATCTTACGTAACAATGCTATGTTGTTCTATTCTGATACGCCTAAGCATGGAAGATATGAAGGAGGAGCAGTAAATCCTATTACACCATTACCATCTATGTTGAAGGATGAGATAGCAAGTGCTATCCAGGAATTTGAATATAGTATTAAGCAAGTAGAACATCTGACAGGATTAACTCCAGTAGCTTTAGGTGGTACTCCAGAGGAGAGGGCAGGTAAGGCGACAACAGAAATGTCTTTTGCGGCAACGCAGAATGTTATGAGGCCTATAGCAAGTAATATCATGACATTAAAAGAACGTGCAGCACAGTCAGTTATGTTACACATGCAAATGCTTATAAGAAATAATAATAAATCATTTGAGGCATATAGTGATGTTATAGGAGAGATGGGTGTCTCTACTATTAAGTCAGCAATACATTCTGGCGCACGTTATGGAATTAAGTTAAGAGCTAAACCTTCAGAACAAGATTGGGCTGAGATTAATGCATTGCTACAAGAAGCTATAGCTTTAGGTAGGGATGGTGTTAAATCATTAGATATTGATGATGCATTACTTATTTACGAACAGCGTGATTCGGGTATGAATTTATCTGAATTAAGATTACAATTATCATATAAGATAAGACAGGCTAAAGCACAACGTCAGCAAGAAGCTTTACAAACTCAGAAGGTGCAAAATGATGGGGCAATAGCTAAAGATAATAATAAGGCTCAAAAAGATATGCAGATTAGACAATTTGATGCAAATGCAGAAGTTGGTAAAATTAATGTGGAGCATTCTAATAAAATGAAGGAAGAAAAATTTAAGGCTAATGTAGATTTTAAAGAACTTGTTATGAAATTTGCTCATGAAGAACGGATGCAAGAAAATGAAATAAAAAATGAAAAAACAAAAAGTTTGCAATAAGTGTGGAGAGCTTAAAGATGTAGGTGAGTTTCGTACGATAAAAAATAAACGAAAAGACAATTCTGTTTCTTTGTCTGAAAGAGGAGAATGTATGAATTGCGAAAAAATTTTCAAAAAGGAATATAGAACAAATAATACTAAAAAGATAAGTGATTACAATAAGCAGTGGTATGAAAAGAATAAAGAACATCGTAATGAATATAATAGGATATGGTATGATGAAAATAAAGATCATAAGAAGCAATATAATAAAGAATATTATAATAATAATATAGATAGAGAAAAGGAAAGGTCAAAGAAATATAATGAAGAACATCGTGAAGAAAGAAAAATTAAATATAAAGAGTGGGCTTCTAATAATAGAGAATGGATAAATAATTACTGTAGAAATAAAAAGAAAACAGATTATATATTTTATTTATCATGTAGAATCAGAAATAATATTAGAGTTGCATTAAAAAGGATGAATTTTTGTAAAGGAATGCTTACAGAAGATATACTTGGGTGTTCTATTGAATTTTTTAGAGAATATATAGAATCAAAGTTTGCTAAAGATATGACATGGGAGATTTTTAACACAGGAATTATTCATTTAGATCATATCATACCTCTATCTCTTGCAGATACAGTTGAGGATTTTTATAAAAAATGTCATTATACAAATTATCAACCTTTGTGGGGAAAGGATAATTTATCGAAAGGTAAAAAAGTATTTAATGATATTCAATTAAAATTGGTATAAATTATGAGATATTATCAAACTTTATTAGATCAAATTTTAGAGGTGGAAAAACAAGGCTTTGATCCATATACAGAGACGTATGAGAGGCGCATAGGGCAACTTCCTGTCACAAATGGTAATAATGTGCCACCAACACAAGAAAGTCCCTTAGAAGCTCCTGTGAATTACTCACAAGCATTTACCTCTAAAGGATATGAAGATCCATTTGGAAACTTATCAACTCCTGAAGGTAAATTAAATATGTCAGCATTGTCTACAGGATATAATTTACTACAAGAAGATCCTTCAATTGGTATTACGCAAGAAGATTATTTGAATTATACAAATACTAATTATCCTCAGCTATTACAGAATACTTACGGAAAAGAAAATTATAATTTAATACGAAGTCCTAATGGAGCTATAGGATTTCCTAATGAAAGTAAACCATTGATACCAGAGAATGCCAGATTTGAGAAAAGTGGTGGTGCTTATTTATTATTTGATGAAGATACGGGCAAAAAAGTAACTTCTTATGGTACAGAACCAGAATATAAGGATGCTATAACACAGAATTTACAAAATAAAGGTTTATCAGGTATGACTTCTGAAAACATATATGATGTATCACGTATATACAGAGAATCTAATAGTAACGAAGAGCTTATTAATAAATTAGCAGAAGCGGGGATTGAAGGTGTTTCTATGGATGAAGCACGTACATTTAATACGAAAAAGACTAAGAAAAAAGATAAAAACAAGTAGATCAAGGTAGTGCAAAACGTGTATACATAAATGTATTATCTTTGCATCAAAACAAAAACTTAATAAAACTATGAGCGATCAGAATACAGATTTTGACAAGGATTTGATGGATCAATTTGCAGCAAATCAAAATCCTAAAGATGACGAACAAAAAACGGATGAGCCTAAACAAGATGAGAAGGTAAATCTATCAGATGATAAAGACGTTCCTACAAATACTGAAGAACCGAAAAAGCCAGAGGACATTGATCAAAAACCAGAAGACAAGCCAACTGATATTCCTGGACAAGATGACAAGGGAGATGAAGTAAAGTTTGACATGGAAGCTTTTAATAAGGTACTCGAAAGAGATGAACCATTTGAGAGCATAGATCAGGTGAAAGAGCTATTAAACTTAAAACCTTTAGAACTAAAAGCGCAATTAGAGGAGAAGGATAAGATTTTAGCAGAGAATGAGGAGGCTATTAAGGAGGGATTTAATCCAATGAGCTATTTTGCTAATGAGCAACAGTTCAAAATAAACCAGATTTTAAAGGCAAATGAAGGTTTAAATGAGAATATAGTGAATAGGGTTGTTACTTCAGATTTGAATGAGCTAAACGATGAAGACGTTCTTTTACTTAATGAATTAATTGAAACAAAAGGGACTTATGATGAGCGTATTGTAAAACTTGCAATCAAAGATCGTTATGGATTGAATGTTAATAAAGAAGATTTAGAGAATGACGAGCTACAAGCGTTTCAAGTTAAGGAATACAATCTAAAGAAGGATGCAGAAAAAGCAAGAGGAAATTTAGACAAGATGACTAATATTGATCTTCCTGCATTTAAAGACCCTAAAGATTTAGCTGAGGAGAGAAAAGCGGAGAGAGATAAAGTTTACAATGACAGTAAGGATAATTGGAAGCAATTTGCAGATGAATATACAGAGAAGTTGGACAAGCTTACGATATCTTACAGAGATGATGAGAACAAAGAAGCGAATGTAGACTTTAATGTGGATTCTAAATTTAAAGATATACTGAAAGAGAAATTACCTGAGTATGCAGCTATGTTAGGCAAAGATGTTAACGACAAGAAAGATGTTGCATCTGTTGTGGAACAAGTACAAAAAGATTACTTATGGTTAAGAAGAGGAGATTTAGTAAAATCTATAGTTAATGACATAGAGACTAAAAAGAATCAGGAGACAGTAGATAAATATGAGAATCCGAGTAAGCCGAAACAAACCGAAGCACCAGTACAATTAAGTGATGAAGACCGTCATAATCAAGCACAAAAAGATAAAATGTTAAAAGATTTTGGATTAAAAAAATAATAAATAAAAAAATAGATTATGGCCGACAATAATATGATTAGTGCGATATATAGTTCAACGCTGAACAGTTTGCACGAATGGGAATTACCATATCAGTTGAAAGATGAATTATTTCAAAGATATGGACAAGGACAATTCTTTACAGATTTCTTGCGTAGAATGGGTAATGAGTTCATTTTTGGACAAAACACACCATTAAATGCACATGAAGAAGGAAGAATTGAAGAGACTTTTACTACTAATGGAGCATCTACAGGTGGAGCAACAGCAGGTTCAGACGTATATGTAGTTGTAGATCCAAGTGATGTAGATTCTAATGGAGCGATTAGACCAAGATTATACGAGACAGTATATCATAAGCACACTGACAATAAGGTATATCAATTATATATCACTACTATCACGTCAACTTCTGTTTCTGTATCAGGATCAGCAACCGATACTTATCAGTTAACTTTAAAGCCACTTAATAGTGCTTTAGTAGTTGGTGCTGGTGGAATAGCTGATGGAACTGAATTAACTTTAGGTGGAACTAAGTTTGCTGAGAACACAGGACATGGTGCTTCTACTGCAAGAGGATTCTTCCGTAGACAATTCTACAACCAGATAATTAAAGAGAAGCAAACTTTAACAGGTGTAGCTTTAGGTACTGAGCACTACTATGAGCAGATCAAGAATGGTCATAAATCATTATGGTCAAAAGCATGGGCTGAGAAAGAATTCTTAATGGATAAGCAGTTAGATTACGATTTCTTACTTGCTGAATTAAATACTAATACAGTTACGCAGTCTGATAGAGATTCAGTTACTCGTTCAGTTAAGTCAACTAAAGGTATTTGGAAATGGATGGATGAATTAGCAGGTTCATTAACTTATGGTACTGCTGACTTTGATATTTTCACTTTAGATGATGTATCAGTATATATGAGAAGCCAGGATGTATTTTCTAAGAGTTTCTTCATGCCAGTAGGGCCTGAATTATATACTAAGATTGAGAATGGTGGATTAGACTTCATCAGAGATTTCTCTCAAACTGATCTTTCAAGATACTACATGGATGAGAAAGGTGTTGCTGGAGATGTAAGAAGTGCAGCTTTAGGTATGAGTTTTACTTGTCTTGAGAAAGATGGTAATAAGTTTATGCTTGCTCCAATTGATACTTTTGGAAACGTTAAAGGTTTGGGTAACTCAACATATGACTTCAATAAGTCAGGTATGATATTCCCAATGGGTAATACTTCTAAAGTTGATGGAATTGGTGAGATAAATAACATCTCAATTGGATACAACGTTCATGGTAAAGTAAATCGTAAGAGAGCGATTGATATCTTAGGTGGTAATGATGGTACTGAGTACAAAGCAGTACATGAATATGACAGCACTGATATCTTAATGTTGAGTGACTTTATGCCATTCATCATGAAGACAAATCAGACTATGCAGATATTACCATACGATAGCTACTAAGAATTAACTAAATATTAACTCCATAGACTAAGCCCCTCTCCGCAAAGGGAGGGGATGGTTTATGAATAAAAACTAAGAAAACTATGTTATTTAAAAACGGAGAATTAATAAATGTAAAAGGTGATAGCGATGAAGCTAAACATTACCAAGAACAGTTAAAATGGGTTGAGGAAAACTTAGGTTTTCCTGTAATATTTAAACGTACAGAAAGTTACATCTCTTATTCAGATTATTCTGAAGATAAGAATGGTCAGATTACAAAGAGAGTGCCTGAAACTCCAATGATTATCATTCCTAATGTTACACCAGTAAGTACTAATGATGGTATGGGAACAGATGAATGGAGATGGTCAAGGACAGTTCCTCGTAAAAAAGATGGTGAATATGTCTTTCCGAGAGATTCTCGCTCAAGTAAATTTGATACTGCTGTATTTAAGGTAGATAAGAAAGATTTTGATTTTGCATATTTCTTATCATATAAAAACCCTAACTTTAGTAGATATTATGTTGTGGAAGATAAGCGTAAGAATGCTGTTGATACTTTTGAAATGAAAGTAAAAGAGGCTAAGATTATTAATGCATTTTACGGTGAAGATAGTATTTTAAGAAAAGATGATAAGAAGCTAAGAGAGATAGCAAGAGCATGGAATATACGTCATATTGAAACTATGACTAATCCTCAAATCTTAGGTCAGTTAGAAACAGCAGTAAGAGAACAAGATCATAAAGGGATTAAGAGTATAGAAGATTTCTTAGATTCTTTAAAGGGAGGTGAAGATATTCAGATAGGAGCGATGGTTCAAAAAGCTGAGGATTTAAAGATTGTAGGCTATGATCATAGAACATCATTCTGGTTCTTCTTAGACAATGAAGGTAATTTAAAAGATAACATCTGTGAAGTGCCTAAGCAAGAAAGAGAATATCGTTATGAGATATTAAAAGAAGAAGTTTCTATCAATGATACATTGAAAAATAAGATTCAATCGCTAATAGGAGCTTACGATATACCTGATGATGTAAAACTAAATTTTGATGACTTAGAGCATGAAGATTGGAGCAAGGTTCAAGAATATTGCAGACTTCATGATATAAAGCCTACAGCTAAAGGTAGAAATAAGGCTATGGTGTATGTTGATATATTAAAACACGCAGGATATAATGTAGAATAATATTTCTTTTCCATAATTTTCAGAAACCCTTATCGCAAAATCGGTAAGGGTTTTTTGTTTATCTTTGTCCTATATTTTAAAACGATAGACAAATGGCATTTACAAACGATTCGTTGAGCATTGAGTTATATTTTGACTTAGACAACACAAGATTTAGACTGAAAGATAATTCAGAT
>Ga0209692_10001577_pt1 | contig 30082 bp, 29 predicted proteins | sample tdDd472_FD_187129 | JGI IMG/M metagenome (GOLD analysis project Ga0209692, IMG submission 187129) | Marine sediment microbial communities from the Atlantic coast under amendment with organic carbon and nitrate - tdDd47.2 (SPAdes)... | ecosystem: Environmental > Aquatic > Marine > Coastal >... | reverse complement strand
CCGCGCGCTCTCCGAGCCGCCATAGACGCCCGCATTGCCCAGCATCCCGTTGAGGACGCGGGCGAAGGTTTGCCGTTCGGCCGGCTGCCCTTCCCGGGTAAGGGGCGTCGTCGAATCCAACCCCATCGCGACCCACCGGTTGAGGGCCTGTTTCGACAATTGAAAACGGTGCCGGCTCAAGGCCTCGCTAAGCTGGGTGAGGGCCGCGGACGCGCTTCTGTCCGGCTGCCACTTTCCCGATGCGATGGAGGCTGCGGTGGAAAGCGCCTCGCCCAGATCGGTGCGCCGGCCAAGCAGGACGCGCAGCGTATCGGTGCTGCTCAGCATCTCGGCGATGACATTGTCGATCAGTTCGAGGGATGAGTCGGAAGTCGCCGGCGTCGGTCCATTGAGGAATTCGAGGACCGTTTTCACTTTCAGGGCGGGGTCGCCTTCATCCCGCAACCGGTCGCCGATCAGGGCCAGCATCGTGCCGCGGCGCTTCGGCTCTTCAAGTTGCTCCACCGCTTCAAGGGCGGCGTCCAAACCTTGCGTGTCCCGGATCTCGTTATAGGGCTCCAGGCCCTCCGCGACCGTTTCGGACAGTTTCAGGACCTTCTTGAAGAGTTCGCTGAGCTCGGCGATCCGCTTCTGCTGGTCTTCGCCCCGGGATTTTGCCTGCACGACGCCGGCGAAGGTGAATGCCTGTTTCAGCAGCGGCTTGTCGCTTGCCAGCATCATGAGGTTGCCGGGGTCGGTGACCAGTTCGCAAGCCGTGATCAGTTTGCGTTCGAAATATTTGCTCATCACCTTCGAAATGGTGACCCGGGCATCCAAGCGGAATATGTCGCCCGCTTCTTCGCAGTAGGCCGCCTCATCGACCGATTGCGCCGCGATCGGCTTTTCTTTCTGTTCGGGGACGACTTGCTCGAAGATCGTCTTTTCTTTGACCGTATCGTTCGGACGCCGGCGGATATGAACGACCCGGACCGCTTTCGATTCCTTCGAGTCGATCATGGCGTTCGCGCGCACCAAGGCGCTGGTTCGGCTCTGGAAGCTCTGAACCGCGCGCCAGTCCTTACCCAGGCGGGTCTGAACGTCGTAACTGTAAGACAAAGGCGGCTCTCCCCGGTCGCGCCGATAATCTCATGGATTCTAGCAATTTGCGCGGGGAGAGGGAAAGAAATTATATGACGGCAATAACTTAGCGGCCCTGCAAGGGCGCAGGCCCGCCAAGTCTAGCCATTCGTGCATGCCGGCGCCATGGCGGAGCCGGGGATCACAGGAACAGGCGCTCGTTCTCCATGCCCTTGTAGAGATCGGCGACATAGTCTTCATAGCCGTTGTACAGCAGGGTCGGGACGCGTTCGTCCGTTCCCAGGACCTTCTCGTGCGCCTGGCTCCAGCGCGGGTGCGACACTTCCGGATTGACGTTGGCCCAGAACCCGTATTCCGACCCCTGGATTTCCTCCCAGAAACCGACCGGGCGCTTGTCCGTAAAGGTGAACCGGACGAGGGATTTGATCGATTTGAATCCGTATTTCCACGGCGTCACCAGGCGCAGCGGCGCACCGTTCTGTTTGGATATCGGCGCGCCGTACATGCCGGTGGCGATGAAGGCCAGTTCATTCGTCGCTTCCGCCATGGTCAGGCCCTCGACATAGGGCCAGGGATACCAGCTGGACCGCAGGCCCGGCATCGATTCTTCCTGCAGCACCGTTTCCATGCGGATGTATTTGGCGCCGGATAGCGGTTTGGCGTAATCGACCAGCGCAGCCAGGGGGAAGCCGCTCCACGGGACGGTCATCGACCAGGCTTCCACGCAGCGGTGACGGTAGAGGCGTTCCTCCAGCGGCATGGCGCGGATCAGCGTGTCGACATCGACCATCTGCTCCTTTTCGACCATGCCGTCCAACAGCACGGTCCAGGGCCGTGTTTCAAGCCGCTGGGCCAATTGCGCGATGCCCTTATGGGTGCCGAATTCATAATAGTTGTTGTAGCTGAGCGCGTATCGCGGTTCCGTCAGCATACGGTCGATCTTGTACCGGCTGTTGGTTTCGACCGGATAGAGATCGGCGGTCGGGTCCGCGTCCGCCGCGGCGTTGGCGCGGGAAGAGAACAGCGACCCGCCGGCAAGCAGGATCGATCCGGCGGCCAGGCCTTTGGCCAATTGGCGCCGGTTCAGGAAGGTTGCTTCCGGCGTGGCCATACGTTCCGGCAGTTCCCATCCGCGAAGCTTCTTGATCAGCATGTCATGTTCCTCTCGGTGCCAGACCCGGCGCATTATAAGGACCGAGCGCCGCAGGTCATTGCCCTAAAACTTAGAGGGGCATGGCATCCCCGCCCAGTCACAGAGGCGTGAGACACCCGATTTTGACCTGGCCGTGAGGTGGAGAGGCGGACTAAGGGGTTGAAAAAACGACGCCCCGCCAGGGAAACCCGGCGGGGCGGTGTCGTCCGGATACCGGCGGAGCGGCCCTTTTTTGACCGGTTTAGGCCAGCATGCTGCGAAGCATCCAGGCATTCTTCTCGTGCAGTTGGATACGCTGCGTCAGCAGGTCGGCGGTCGGTTCGTCGCCCGCCTTCTCCGCGGCGGGGAATACGGACCGCGCGGTGCGGGCGATGGCTTCCTGGCCTTCGACCAGCTGGCGGATCATATCTTCCGCGGCCGGTATGCCGGTTTCTTCCGAAATCACGGTCAATTCGCTGAACTGGGCGTAGCTGCCGGGGGCCGGTTCACCGAGGGCGCGGATCCGTTCGGCGATTTCGTCGACCGCGGTCGCAAGCTCCGTATACTGCCCTTCGAACATCGTATGCAGCGTGTTGAACATCGGGCCGGTGACGTTCCAGTGAAAATTGTGCGTCTTCAGGTAGAGCGTGTAGCTGTCGGCCAGAAGGCGGGACAGTCCATCGGCGATTTCTTTGCGATCCGCCTGATTAATTCCAATATTGATTTCCATCTGCGACCTCCTTTGATTCCTATCCTTCAATACCGTCCGATCGACCGGATTATCGATCAGCGGCCCAAAGTTAGAAGAATTCTAAACAACAGATTAGATGTGGGCTCTCAAAAGATAAAATCAAGGGAAATAGGCGTTGGGTCTGGACAAAAAACAGGGCGGAAATCCGCCCTGTTCTGCCGACACTGCCGGTTCCGGGAAAGTGCCGCCGGCTATTCCAGGAAAGTGACCGAAACCGTTCCGAAGGAGCCAAAATCCGCGACAACGGTATCGCCGCGCCGGACCTGGAAGACATCCGTCGTCAGGCCGGTGCTGACCCATTGTCCGGCTTTCAGGCCGATGCCGCGTTTGCTCATGTGGTTGGCAAGCCAGGCCAGGACGTTAAGCGGGCTGCCCATCACGTTGCCGCCGCTGCCGGCTGCCTTGTCCATGCCGTTGACGGTCACCTTCACCGCGTGGCTGGCCAGTTCGATCGGGTCGAACTTCTCGGTTCCCTGGCCGTAGATGAAGGCATGGTTTGCGCCGCCATCCGCGATCACGCGGTTCACATGATCGCCGAAATTTCCGGCAAGCCGCTTGTTCACCACCTCGATCGCGGGGTGGATGGCGCCGACGGCGGCGGCGACTTCACCGGCGCCATAGGCGGCGCTGCGCGCCGGCAGGTCGGATTTCAGCATCAGGGCGAATTCCGCTTCGGGGATGCGCAACGCGTCCGGCGCGGTTTTCAGTTCCGCGGTGCCTTCGAAGGTCCGTTCCTTGAAAATCGGCCCGACGAATGGCTCGTTCGCGCCCAAGGCGGCCTGCGCCAAAGGATTCGTCGCGCCGACTTTCCAGCCGATGATCTCGAAACCCAGGGCCGCGGTCACGGCGTCCTGCAGCGCATAGGCCTCATCGGTGTTCTGCGGGTCGGGACGGGGCGGTTCATCCAAGCGAATATCGTTCAGCCGCGCATCGGCCAGGGTCTTCGCGCTTGCGCTCCAGTTCATGTGCACAGTCTCACTCGTAAACGAATTGTCTCGATATCGCCGCGAACGGCGCCCCAATCAACGTGCCGGCCACCGTCCGGTTCAACAAAGCCCGGCTCAACAACGTCCGGATCAACAACGCCCGGCTCAACGCAGGGCCGAACAGGCGCGTTGAATCCGGATGCAGGCCTCTTCCAACAGTTCCGTCGCCGTCGCGTAGGAGATGCGGAAATGCGGTGACAGGCCGAAAGCCTCGCCATGCACGGCCGCCACGCCTTCCGTTTCAAGCAGGTAGGTGACGAAGTCCTCGTCCGTTTCGATTACCTTGCCGTCGGGCGTCTTTTTGCCGATCAGGCCCTTGATGGACGGATAGACATAGAAGGCGCCTTGTGGCGTCAGGCAGGTGATGCCGTCGGCCTGGTTCAGCATCGAAACGACCAGGTCGCGCCGCTGGACGAAGACCTTGTTGTTTTCCTCGATGAAGCCGTGGTCGCCGTTCAAGGCGGCGACGCTGGCCCATTGGCTGATCGTCGAGGTCGAGGTGGTCGACTGCGACTGCAGCTTGTTCATCGCCTTGATCAGGTCCTTGTCGCCGGCAGCGTAACCGACGCGCCAGCCGGTCATGCAATAGGCCTTGGACAGGCCGTTCAGCGTCAATGTCCGCGGATACAGCTTCGGCTCGACCTGGGCGATCGTCGCGAATTCGAACCCGTCATAGACAAGGAATTCGTACATGTCGTCGGTCATGATCCAGACATGCTCGTGTTCCAGCAGAACATCGGCGATCGCGCGCAGGTCGTCCTTGGAATAGCCGGACCCGGTCGGGTTGGACGGGCTGTTCAGCACCAGCCACTTCGTCTTCGGCGTTATCGCGGCACGAAGCTGGTCGGGGCTCAGCTTGAAATTGTTTTCCTGCGTGCAGTTGATGATGACCGGCTTGCCTTCGCACAGCATCGTCAGGTCCGGATAGGTCACCCAATAGGGGGCCGGAATGATGACCTCGTCCCCCGGATTCACCGTCGCCATGAAGGCGTTGTAGATGGTCTGCTTGCCGCCGCAGCCGACCTGGATCTGGTCCGGCGTGTAGGTCAGGCCGTTGTCCCGCTTCAGCTTGTCGCAGATCGCCTTGCGCAGTTCGATGATGCCGGCCGGCGGGGCATATTTGGTCTTGCCCTCGCGAATCGCCTTGTAGGCCGCTTCCTTGATGTGGTCGGGCGTGTCGAAATCCGGTTCGCCCGCTCCCAGACCGATCACGTCGCGGCCTTCGGCCTTCAGTTCGTTCGCCTTGGTGTTCACCGCGACAGTCGGCGACGGTTTGATCAAATTCAGGCGGTCGGCGAGAAAGGACATCGCGGTGTTCCCCCAATTGTCGTTGGCGCCACCCCCGGCGCCTGGATTGTGCTGCCGCGAAACCTAGCCCTCCGGACAGGTTCGATCAAACGAAACCTACCCCGTCACCGTCCGTCCGACGGGGCCAATTTGGGCGATGCGCGCCCTGAAATTGCCCCCACTTGGCCATATTCCGGCCCCAGTATCGCCCAAACACCGTGTTTGTCTTGCGCATCCCCTCAAGCGGACTGACCCGCCGGGAAAACGGAGACGACAATGACCATCGAGAGATTCACGGTTTGGGGTGCCATTCGTTGCCAACTTATGCTTCCGCCAAGGGGAGCGCCGCACCAGAAACAGACTTTCCTGGGCATCGCCCTGTGCACGCTGATCGCGGCGGTGCGGCTGTTCGATGCCGATGCGGCCATGGCGCAGGACCGAAGTCCCGGCGTGCTGGAACTTGAGCGGGAAACCGGCTTCGGACTGACCCTCATGGACCAGTCCGAGGCGGCCCAGGCCTGGCAGGCGCGGCTGCTCGCCAGCTACGTCGCCGTCGAAGTGTCGGGCGCGGTCGCCCGGGCGAAGGTTCGGCAGGTCTTCGTCAACGAGGCGCCGGCCGAGGTTGACGCCCGGTACCTGTTTCCCCTGCCGGATGACGCGGCGGTCGACAAACTGAACATTCGGTTCGGCGATCGGTGGATCGAAGGCCTGCTGAAGGAAAAAGTGGAAGCCCGGCAAACCTTCGAACGGGCGCGCGCGGCGGGGAAACGCGCCGGGTTGGTGGAATCCCTGCGGCCGAACATCTTTTCGACCGACCTCGCCAACATCGCGGGCGGCGAACTGGTCTCGGTCGACCTGGAATACCAGATGACGGTCAAACCGAAGGACGGCGTGTTCGAAATGCGCCTGCCGCAGGTCATCACGCCGCGATTCATGCCGCAGCAGCAGTTGGTGTCGGCGGAGATCAGGGATTGGAACACCTTGATGGCCGAATTGGCGGAGAACGGGGCGGTCCTGGAAACCAACGATCCCAACGCGCCGCACGGATTTCCCGCAGCCTTCGTCGTGCGCCTGAAAGCCGGGGGCGAGATTGCCGCCATCGAAAGCCCGAGCCACGACCTGACGGTTCGGCGCGGGGACGATGATGTCGCCGATATCGCCCTGCGCGACCGGTACGTTCCCGCCGACCGGGATTTCGTTCTGCGCTGGCGTCTGGCCGAAACGGCGGAACCGGCCGCCATGCTGTTTCACGAGGAGCTGAACGGGCAGCATTACTACATGGCTGTGTTGGCGCCGCCCAAGCCGGCGGCTACCCGTGCGCCGGCGCGGGACGTGCGCTTCGTCGTGGACACGTCGGGGTCCATGCAGGGTGCTGCCCTGGACCAGGCGAAAGCCGCGCTGGCCAGCGCCTTGGACGGGCTTCGGCCGGAAGACCGGTTCGAGGTGATCCAGTTCAATTCCGAGATGGATCGCCTGTTCGGGGAATCCCTGCCGGTTTCCGAACAATCGCTTCGCCTGGCCCGGCGCTATGTCGCAAGCCTGGTATCCGACGGCGGCACCAACATGGCGCCTGCCTTGCGGGCCGCCTTGCCGGGACCGGCGACGGATGGCGGCGAAACGCTGCGCCAAGTCGTCTTCCTGACCGACGGCGCGGTGTCGAACGAGGCGGCCCTGTTCGGCATGACCGCCGCGAATATCGGTGACGCGCGCCTCTTCACGATCGGACTGGGGCCGGCCCCGAACAGCTGGTTCATGCGCAAGGCGGCGCAATCGGGGCGCGGCGTGTTCCTGAACATCGACCGGGTCGAGGAGGCGGGCGCGAAGATCGACGCGCTGTACCGCAAGCTTCAGTCGGTTCAACTGACCGATCTGGAGGTGGGGATCCGCACCGCGTCCCTGTCGAGCGACCCGAAGTCGGAAATCTATCCGCGGAACCTGCCCGACCTGTATGCGGGAGAGCCGCTCTATTTCGTGCTGCGCACCGGGGTTGAGGCCGCAGAACTGACTCTGGGCGGCCGGTTGAACGGGGAAGCCTGGGCGACCTCGATCGATACGGATTCGGCGCGGGCGGCCCCGGGTCTGGCCAGGCTCTGGGCGCGCGAAAAGCTCGAAGACCTGGACGACCTTCGCCGCATGGGCGCGGATGCGGACCGTATCCGGGCGGAGTCGATAGAGATCGCCTTGGCCCACGGCATCGCGGGAAAATACACCAGCTTCGTCGCGGTCGAGAAGGAAATGCCGCGCGAACCGTCCGATCGCATCGGCGACGGTGAAGCGGAGCAGCACAATCCGGACGGGTCCCTGCGAAAGGCGTCCAAATCCGCCGCCCTGCATACCCTGGCCGCCGTCCAGGTTGCGGGGCCTGCCACGGCGGTCGGCTGGCTGCGCGACCTGCTGGTCGCCCTCGCGACCGGCCTGGCAGCGGCGGCCTGCCTTTGGGCGGCCCTGCGGCAGCCGGCGAGGACGGCATGAAGCGTCGCCGGATCCTCCCGGACCGCCCAAGGGGCGGACGGTCCCGCGGACTTCTCCTGATCTGCGGGGCCGTTGCCTTGTCCCTGACCGTCTGGTTGGGCGGCGGGGCTGCCATGCAGGTGGGCAAGGCCTGGCTGGCCCCGGTCCTGATCAAACGCGCCTGGGCCGCCGCTGCCGATAGCGGCGGGGCCGCCCCGCCGCCCTGGCCCTGGGCGGATACGCGGCCGGTTCTTCGCCTCACGCTGCCGCGTCTGCAGGTGGAGAGATATATCCTGGACGGCGCCAACGGCCGGGCGCTTGCTTTCGGTCCCGTCCTGTCGAATCCCGGCGGCGTCCATGTGGTCTTCGGTCATCGGGACACCCATTTCGCCTTCCTGGAACAGGTTCGCGTGAACGACCGCCTGTTGGTCCAGCCGGTCAACGGGCCGCCGGTCGCCTACCGGGTGCGCGAGATCGCGGTGCGCGACCAGAACGACATCGCCATCGTTTCCAACGGGGAGGAGGCGCCGCTCGTCCTGGTGACATGCTATCCTTTCGACCGGCTCGACCCGGGCGGGCCGCTGCGATACGTCCTGCTTGCCGCGCGCGAGCAGGGCGGGGCGGCGGACCTGGCCGTGATGCGGTAAGTCGCGTTTGTATGCGCGTCCTTTCGCCCTATATTCGAGGGCACGGGCGCGGCGACCGCGTCCGGCTTTCGAATTGCGGCAGATTGAGATCATGGGCCTATCCGATTCACTGGCGAGCCATCCCCTGACGACCGGCGCGCTTCCGTCCGCTATGAGCCGTGCGGAACGCCCGCTGACGGAAGGCGGGATTCCGTTCAAGATCGAGTCCGCTTTCGAGCCGGCGGGCGACCAGCCCCAAGCGATCGCCGAACTGACCGACGGGTTGGAGGCGGGTGAGCGGGACCAGGTCCTGCTCGGCGTGACCGGGTCTGGCAAAACCTTCACCGTGGCCCATACGATCCAGCGCCTGCAAAGGCCCGCCCTGGTGCTCGCCCCGAACAAGACGCTGGCGGCCCAGTTGTACGGGGAGATGAAGAGCTTCTTTCCGAGCAACGCCGTCGAGTATTTCGTCTCCTACTACGACTACTATCAGCCCGAAGCCTATGTGCCGCGCTCGGATACCTATATCGAAAAGGAATCCTCCCGGAACGAACAGATCGACCGGATGCGGCACGCGGCGACGCGGTCGCTGCTGGAGCGGGACGACGTGATCATCGTCGCCTCGGTTTCCTGCATCTACGGTATCGGTTCCGTCGAGTCCTACAGCCAGATGGTCGCCGACGTTAAGGTCGAACAGCGCCTGGACGTCCGCGACCTGATGCGGCGCCTCGTCGAACTGCAGTACCGGCGCAACGACAACAACTTCATCCGCGGCACCTTCCGGGTGCGCGGGGACAATTTCGAAGTCTTCCCGGTTCACCAGGAAGACAGGGCCTGGCGCATTTCCTTCTTCGGGGACGAGGTGGAGGCGATCCAGGAATTCGATCCCCTGACCGGGGAAAAGTCCGGCAATCTGGAAGCCATCCGCATCTATGCCAACAGCCACTACGTCACGCCGCGGCCGACGCTCAATCAGGCCGCCCGGTTCATCAAGGAAGAACTGAAAGTCCGGTTGGACGAATTGCACCGCAACGGCCGCCTGCTGGAGGCGCAGCGGCTGGAACAGCGGACCACCTTCGATCTGGAAATGATGGACGCGACCGGGTCCTGTGCCGGCATCGAGAACTATTCCCGGTACCTCACCGGGCGCAAACCGGGCGAGCCGCCGCCGACATTGTTCGAATACCTGCCCGATAACGCCCTGCTTTTCGTCGATGAAAGCCACGTCACCGTGCCCCAGATCGGCGGCATGTTCCGGGGCGACTATGCGCGCAAATCGACCTTGGCGGAATTCGGTTTCCGCCTGCCGTCCTGCGTCGACAACCGGCCCCTGCGCTTCGAGGAATGGGACGCGATGCGGCCGCAGACGGTCTATGTCTCGGCGACGCCCGGCCCGTGGGAGTTGGAACGCACCGCCGGCGTCTTCGTGGAGCAGGTCGTGCGGCCGACCGGTCTGATCGATCCGGTCTGCATCATCCGCCCGACCGAAAGCCAGGTCGACGACCTGCTGGCCGAATGCCGGATCTGCGCGGAGAAGAACCAGCGCGTCCTGGTCACGGTCCTGACCAAGCGGATGGCGGAAGACCTGACCGACTACATGTCGGAAGCGGGGTTGCGGGTGCGCTACCTGCATTCCGACATCGATACGCTGGAACGGATCGAGATCATTCGGGATTTGCGCCTGGGCGCCTTCGATATCCTGGTCGGCATCAACCTGCTGCGCGAAGGCCTGGACATTCCGGAATGCGGCCTCGTCGCGATCCTGGACGCGGACAAGGAAGGGTTCCTGCGCTCCAAGACATCGCTCGTGCAGACGATCGGCCGCGCGGCGCGGAACGTGGACGGCCGGGTTCTGCTCTATGCCGACAGGATGACCGACAGCCTGACCTATGCGCTCGACGAGACCAACCGGCGGCGGGAAAAGCAGCAGGCATACAATCTTGAACACGGCATTACGCCGGAGAGTATCCGCAAGGACATCTCCAAGATCCTGGACAGCGTCTACGAACGCGATCACATGACCGTCGAAGCGGGCGAGGGGGAAGCCAACAATCTGGTGGGCCTCAGCCTGCAGGCCTATATCGAGCAGCTGGAAAACCAGATGCGTTCCGCCGCGGCGGACCTGGAATTCGAAACGGCGGCGCGGATGCGCGACGAAATCAAGCGGTTGGAGGCCTACGATCTGGAGATGCCGGCGCATGCGGCCCCGCTGAACGCGGAGATCGTCGCCACCATCAAGAATGTTTCCCGGGATGTGCTGCCGAAGGGCAAACGGGGCGCCAAGGGCGGCGCCAAGAAACGGCGGGGCGGCCGCCGCTAGGGTTTTGGCCGGATCTGAGATCGGGGAGGGAAAATGCCCGTTGCAATCGTAACCGGCGCCGGAAAACGGATCGGGCGCGGATTGGCGCTCGCCATGGCCGAGGACGGGTTCGACATCGCCGTTCACTACCGCAGTTCCAAGCAGGAAGCGGATGAGACCGTTCGGCAGGTCGAGGCGCTGGGCCGCAAGGCCGTCGCCTTTCGCGCGGATCTCGGCATCGGCGGGGATATCGAGGCGATGATGGCCAATATCCGCAGCCGGTTGGGGCCTGCCGAATGCCTGATCAACAGCGCCTCGCTCTTCGAATACGACCTCGCCGGGAATTGGACGCTGCAATCCTTCGACCGGCATATGGCGGTCAATCTGCGGGCGCCCCTGCATCTGGCGCAGCGGTTGATCGAAAACCTGCCGGAGGGGGTCCAGGGCTGCGTGATCAATCTGCTGGATCAGAAATTGTTCAACCTCAACCCGGACTTCTACACCTATACGATCAGCAAGCTGGGGCTGAAGGGCGCGACCGAGATGCTGGCCCAGGCGGTTGCGCCGAAATGCCGCGTCAATGCCGTCGCGCCCGGATTAACGCTGCGAAGTGGCGACCAATCGCAAGAACAGTTCGCTCAGGTGCATGCAATGACCCCCATGGGCCGTGGTACGAGCATTGATGACATTGCCGATGCCGTGCGCTATCTGGTGCGCGCGACGGCGGTGACGGGGGCCGTCCTGCCGGTGGACTGCGGCCAGCGCTTGAGCGCGATGGACCGCGACGTCATGTTTCTGGATACGGATGACCCCAAACGCTCCCGCCAGGGGGATGATGGATAGGACGCCATATATGGAGGCTTCCTATATAGTGGTTCACGGTACACCAGCTGCCGTGCTTTTTTGGAGGATGGGCCGTGCCCGATGATGTTGATTTCCTCTCGCGTTCTCTGAACGACCGGCTTCGGACGGACGGGGAATGCCGCCGCCTGTTCCTGCGCGGTTTTGTCGTCGATGCGAATATCGGCATCATGGCCCATGAAATCGGGCGCACCCAGCGCGTGAACATCGACGTGGACCTGTATCTGCGTCCGTTCAACAGCCCGATCGAAGATCATATCGACAATGTCCTGGACTACGATTTCGTGCGCGAGGAAATCAAGGAAATCGTCCAGCGGGGGCATATCAACCTGCAGGAGACGCTTGCCGAGACAATCGCGGAGAACTGCCTGAAGCGGGAGCAGGTCATCGGGGTCCGCGTCGCCACGAGCAAGTTGGATGTCTACGGCGACTGCACCGCCGTGGGATACGAGATCGTCCGTGTGAAGAAGTGACCCTTTGCCGGTATTCTTGAACTGATGTATCAGTCGCCCGGTCCGGCAAAGTACTCGCCCTGTAAGAGTGCCAGTAGTCGTAAGCATTCTTTGCGGAAACAGGGTCTTCGCTTGCCGGTTACCTATCGTGGTACTTCACGATTTAGAATGAATTCATCACAAGTCATGGCGAGCACAGGGCGGGCGAAAATCTGTCGAATTCCGGATTTTAGCTGTTGACTCGTGGAATCTTGTGCACAGCCCCGGTAAGCCCCTGATTTTCTTCAACGCTAGTCGACAAACGGCCGGCCCGTCACATCACGGTCACATTTCAGCGGTTTTGATTTGTTTGTTTTCAATGGGTTATGGAACGTGCCCAAAATTTAAGCAAACCGGTCAAAACCATTGGATTCCGGGCAGAAGGGCCATACATGGGGTGTTTACCAACAAAGTTATCCACAGCATTGGTGGATAGAAGAATCGATCGATGAAGGCCGTGATTTTTCAGGAAGTTAGCCTAGTACGCTCCACCATCGCTGTTGCGGCAGAGGGGTGGCTCGGGGATTATGCGGGGCGATGATGGCTTCCGATTCCGATAGCGAACTCGACACTGCCGGCACGGTTGCGGACAGCCGTCCGACCCTGCAATCGGGCGCAAGTATCGTGGCCGGTTACTTGCCGCGTCTCGGATTTGGGCCCGGCGTTTACCGGATGCTGAACGGGCGCGGCGACGTCCTCTATGTGGGCAAGGCGCGCAGCCTCAGGAAGCGGGTTCAGACTTACGCGCACCCGCAGCGCCTGCCGATCCGCCTTCAGCGCATGGTCGCGGAAACCGCGTCGATGGAATTCGTGACCACCCATACCGAGGTGGAGGCGCTGCTTCTCGAATCCAACCTGATCAAGCAGCTCCGCCCCCGGTACAACATTCTGCTGCGGGACGACAAAAGCTTCCCGGACATCCTGATCCGGGCGGATCACGACTTTCCCCAGATCGTCAAACACCGGGGCGCGCGCAACAAGCCGGGCGAGTATTTCGGACCCTATGCGTCCGCCGGCGCCGTGACCCGGACGCTGACGGCGCTCCAGAAGGCCTTCCTGCTGCGGAATTGCTCCGACAACATCTTCTCGACCCGAACCCGGCCCTGCCTGCAATACCAGATCAAACGGTGCAGTGCGCCCTGTGTCGGCAAGATCGCGGAGGAGGACTACGCCGCCTCGGTCCAGCAGGCGAAGCTTTTTCTGACCGGCAACAGCCAGGCGGTGCAGAAGGATCTGGCGGCGCAGATGGAAGCGGCCGCCGAGGCGCTGGACTTCGAACGGGCGGCCTCCCTGCGCGACCGCATCCGGGCCATGGCCTCGGTGCAGACGCATCAGGACATCAACGTGGAAGGGGTTAGCGACGCGGATATCGTCGCCCTGCAAAGCGAAGGCGGCCAGACCTGCGTGCAGGTCTTCTTCTTCCGTGGCGGCCGGAACAACGGCACCCGGTCGTATTTCCCGAGCCACGACAAGGACCAGGAACCGCCCGCGGTCCTGGCGGCGTTCCTGGGCCAGTTCTATGACGGGCGCGTGCCGCCCAAGGAAATCCTGGTCAGCATCGACCCGGACGAGGCCGACCTGCTTGCCGAGGCCTTCTCGATCCGGGCGGACCGCAAGGTCACCATCCTCAAACCTCAACGGGGATCGAAGCGCCAGTTGATCGCCCATGCGCTGGACAATGCGCGCGAGGCGCTGGGCCGGCGCATGTCCGAAAGCGCGACGCAGCGGCGGCTGCTCGACGGGCTGGCTGAAAAACTCGGCATCGAAACCCGGCTGGAACGGGTCGAGGTCTACGACAACAGCCATACCGGCGGCACCAACGCAATCGGCGGGATGATCGTGGCGGGGCCGGAAGGCTTCGTGAAGAACGCCTATCGGAAATTCAACATCAAGACGGCGGTCAGGACCGACGGCGGCGCTGAAGAAGCCGGCGACGCGGCCGGCGGCACGGCCGGCGAGGGGGCCAGCGCCGGGGACGACTACGCGATGATGCGCGAAGTGCTGACACGCCGCTTCACCCGCGCCATGAAGGAAGACCCGGACAGGGACCGGGGGCAGTGGCCGGATCTGGTCATCGTCGACGGCGGCAAGGGGCAGTTGGGCATCGCCGAGGAGGTTTTCGCCGATTTGGGCATCGACGACGTGGCCCTGCTCGGGGTGGCGAAAGGGCCGGAGCGCGAAGCGGGGCGTGAGCGGTTCCATCTGCCCGGCAAGGAGGCTTTCCTGCTTCCGCCGCGCGACCCGGTTCTCTATTTCGTGCAGCGCCTGCGGGACGAGGCGCACCGCTTCGCGATCGGCAGCCATCGCCAGAAACGCGCGAAGGCGATCGGGGCGTCCCCGCTGGACGAAATCGCCGGTATCGGCGGAAAGCGGAAAAAGGCCCTGCTGCTGCGTTTCGGGTCCGCGCGGGCGGTGGCGCGGGCGGGGCTGAAGGATCTCGAGGGGGTGGAGGGCATATCCTCCGCCGTCGCCAAGAAGATTTACGATCACTTCCAGGAAAACTGACGGCAGGAAAATGGCCAGACCTCCCCGGTGAAAAGAAACCGGAGAGATCTGGCCCACTTCAAATGGATTGTTAGAACAGGGGACCCCGTCATGGGGCGAAAATAGAGTTGAGGACGATCAGGCCAGGGCGTCCTGCGCCTTTTTCTTGCGGGTGATCCGCATGGCGCCGAAGAAACCCAGACCTGTCAGCAGCAGGGGAAGCGCGCCGGGCACGGGCACCGCCGCAACCAGATCGCCGCTGAAGCCCGCAACCCGGAAATAATCCTTCTTCTTGTCAAATTTGGTCGTCAGGATCAGGTACTGAAAATTCTCGATCGTATCGAAAACCACATTGGCGGCATTGTCCCCCGCCAGATGGGTGAAGGTGTTGATGTTCGCGAAGAACCCGGCGGCGTCGCCGACCGAAAGGTCGCCGTTGAAGCCGAAGATTTCATAATTCTTCCCGCCGGACAGATAACCGAAGGTCAAATCGACCGGGTTCCAATCGGCGGAGCCCAGACCGAGAACCAGGAAATCCTGGCCGTTCTGGTCTTCCACGGCGCCGCCATGCCACCACTGGTGATTATCCTTCTTGGACGTGACGCCAAGGCCGTAATCGTTGGCCGTGACGCCCGCCGCGCCGCGATAATGCTTGTGATCGTAAAATCCGAATGCGGTCACGCTCGACGTTTCTACGCCGTTCGTGACACCGGAGAATGTCAGGCTGAGGGCTTCGCCGAACGCCGAGCTTTCCGACTGCGACGCGGGCGCGCCGGTGAAGTCGAATTCGGTGATCGTGGTCGCATTCGCGGCGCCGGCAAAACCGAACACCATCGCAGCGGCCAGGACAGTCCCTCTGAAAACATTGGCAAAAGTCATTTCGTATCTCCTGTAGCGCCTTCTGGCTGTGCAAGAGATACCAGGGGGGAAGGGGTTGCGAAGTGCGCGTCGTCACACGGTGACAAAAAAGTCACCTAAATGAGAGTTTCTATCGCCGCCGCCGGTTTCGGCCTAAAGTTCGACGAGGTCGAGGGGGTGTCTGCTGAGCCGTTCGACACCAGTCGGTGACAAAATGGCGCTATGTCCCCAGCACATCGCCAGGCCGCTGTCCGAATCCATGAGAATCATATGCAAAAAGAAGGCGTTGCCGACCTCCATGGGCAGCGGATTGGCTTCGTAGAACATCGGGAATTCTACCCAGATCGGGTTATACGCGATGCCCATGCCGTAGCCGCAGGCGTTCAACCGCGCATGGTTCAGGCCATGGGCGTCGAAGACCTTGGCATGGGCGTCGAATACATCGCCCATCGGCGCACCGGGTCTGATCGCCTGTTCGCAGGCCTCCAGGGCCTCCACCGCGGCGGCATGCATGCGGCGCTGGACGTCGTTCGCCTTGCCGACGATCAGGGTGCGCATCATCGCCGCGTGATAACGCCGCCACGCGCCCGACCATTCCAGGGTCAACTGGTCCTGGGCATCCAGTACGCGGCGGCCCGACTGGTAGCGGCACAGCAGCGCGGCGTCGCCCGATCCGATGATGAACTCGTTGCCGGCATAGTCCCCGCCGCCCCGGAACACCGCCCCTTGCATATCCGCCAGGATCTCGCCTTCGAAGGCGCCGGCCTTCGTCACCGCCAAGGCGGCGTCCAGGGCGCCGTCCGACAGGGCCGCGGCGCGCCGGATGCAGTCCAGTTCCGCCGGGCTTTTCCGCCGCCGCAGCATCGCGATCAGGTCGCTGGCTTCGACCAGCGTTTCGGCGGAAAGCGCCTCGCGGACCCTGTCCCCGTTGTATCCCGTCAGCCCCGCCGTCTTGGTTTCGATGCCGAGCCGCTTTCCGCCGAGGCCAAGCCTGTCGAGCAACGTTTTCAACTGGTCGGCCGGCCGCACGCCTTCGACATCCCGCCAGATATGGATCTGCGCATCCGTCAGGGTGGATGTCTGCTGCGCCTGACGCAGGTCGGGCGCGCGGGTCAGCAGATGCAGGTCTCCGCTACCGGTCAGGACCAGGCACTGGAACATCGCGAAGCCGAAAGTGTCGTAGCCGCAGATCCAGTACTGGCTTTCCGGCGCGAAAATTAGCAAGCCGTCCAATCCGGCGTCGGCCAAGGCCTTTGCCGCCTGGGATAGGCGGGTTTGATACTCTTCCGGGCTGAAATGCAGGGGCATTCGATCCTCCAAGTCACCATTCGGTGAATTAATCGGTTTTGCGGCAGGTATAGAGGCAGGTGTTATAGGGAAACACCGCCGGTCCGGGGCCGGACAGCGCCGGTGTCCGGGCGATAAGGGCCCGGATATCCGTCTCGATGGTCCGCCGGATGTCGGGCGGCTGCGCGGCCACGAAGCTGATCGACAGGAAACGGTCCAGGACCACCCGGTCCGCCGGGCCTTCATGGGCGTAAGGGATCGAGGTCTCTTCCAGGTCGGTGAAACCGGGGGCGGGGAACAGCGCGCGCCAGACCATGTCGCGATGGCGCGGCGTATCGTCCTGATACGGTGCGATCAGGTCGGTCAGCGCGGCGACCCAGCCGGTGCTTTCATCCCGGACGTTCCATACCAACCCCAACAGGCCGCCGGGTTTCAGGACACGGCGGATTTCCTCCACGGCGGCGCGCGTCGCGAACCAGTGAAAGGACTGGGCGCAGAAGACGGCGTCCACGGCGGCGTCGGGCAGCGGGATCCGGGTGGCGGTCCCGTCGCGCAGATCGACGGCGGGCAGGGTCGATGCAAGCTCCCGCCGCATGGCCTCCACAGGCTCGACGGCGATGACATCCGCGCCGGTCGACGCCAGCAGGGCGGTGAACTTGCCGGTTCCGGCGCCGAGGTCGAGCACGGTCCGGCCGCGCCCGATGCCCAACTGGCCACGCAGCATCGCCGTCAATTCCGCCGGATAGTCGGGCCGGCCGGCGCGGTATGTCGACGCAGCGGTTTGATAGCCTTCGACGGCCATGCGATGGATGTCGCCCATCCTTTTCCCCTTTCCCGGCAAGGCTTGCCGCCACACCACCACGCCCGCCCGGGGGCGGACAACCGGTTTCTGGTCGGAAACGCCCGCCCTGGTCCTTTCCATTCGCGCGCCCGGCCCCATTGAGGAACTGCCGCTTTCCCTGCTAAAAGGAACCTACTGGCGGGGTGCCGGGCTGGCTGGGACGGCAAGAGTATGATTTTCAGTATTCCAAATGTGCTGACCATGTCGCGGATCGTGGTGATTCCCGCGATCATCGCCTTGCTGTTCTTTGACGGCGCGGTCGTGCGCTGGACCGCCTTCGGCCTCTATGCCACCGCCTGCGTCACGGATTTTTTCGACGGCTATGCCGCACGCCAGATGGGGCAGGTCTCCAAGCTGGGCCGTTTCCTGGATCCGGTCGCCGATAAACTTCTCGTCGCCTCTATCATCCTGATGCTTGCCGCGCGCGGCGATTTGGCCGGGATCGACGTTCTGCCCGGCCTGATCATCCTGGTGCGCGAGATCACCGTCAGCGGCCTGCGTGAATTCCTGGCCGAATTGCGGGTCGGCGTCCCGGTCAGCGGGCTCGCCAAATGGAAGACCTCGATACAGATGCTGGCCCTCGGTTTCCTGGTCGTGGGCGAGGCCAGCCCCGAATCGATCCCGTCCGATCTGATCGGCTTGGTCTTGATTTGGATCGCCGCGCTTCTAACCTTGGTCACCGGCTTCGACTATCTGCGCGCCGGCCTCAGGCATATGGTGCAGGATAATCCGGCGGAGTGACGTCCGGTTGCGGCGGGCCGGAAACCAAGAAAACAAGAAAACGATAACAGACGCCAGCGTTGGACGGTTCGGTGATGAAGATTTTCGGTGTTACGGGGTGGAGCGGTTCGGGAAAGACGACCTTGATGAAGGCGTTGATCCCCGACCTGACCGGGCGCGGCTTGCGCGTATCGACCATCAAGCATGCGCATCACCGGTTCGACGTCGACACGCCGGGCAAGGATTCCTACGAACACCGGGCCGCCGGCGCGACCGAGGTCATGATCGGCTCCGCCAACCGCTGGGCCTTGATGCATGAATTGCGCGACGACCCCGAACCCCGGCTGGAAGACCTGATCGCGCGGATGACGCCGGTCGACCTGCTGCTGATCGAAGGGTTCAAGACGGAGGCCCATATCAAGATGGAGGTCTACCGCGCCGAGATCGGCAAGACGATGCTGTGGAAGGAAGATCCGAACATCGTCGCGGTCGCCAGCGATGCGGACGTGCCCGGCCTGACCCTCCCACGCCTGGACCTCAATGATATTCAGTCGATCGGGGATTTCATCACCGCTCAAACCGGCTTGGCGCGGGCCACGTAGCGGGGCGGCGGAAAATGGCGCAGCTCAGCGACGATTGCTTTGCCTTCGACGGGCCGCTCATGCCGCTGGACGAAGCGCTCGCCCAATTGGCGGCGCGGCTGCGCCCCGTGGTGGCTGAGGAAGCGGTTCCGTTGACCGACGCCGCCGGCCGCATCCTGGCGCGGGACGTGACGGCCACGCAGGACGTGCCGCCTTATCGCAATTCCGCCGTTGACGGCTATGCGCTCTATCTGGACGACCTGTCGCCCGGCGAACCGACCAGCCTGCCCGTCATCGGCCGTGTCGCCGCGGGGCATCCGCTGGATGGGCCCGCGCCGCGCGGCAAGGCAGTGCGCATCTTCACCGGCGCGCCGATCCCGGAAGGGCAGGATGGCGGCCCGGATACGGTTATGATGCAGGAAGACTGCGTCGAACGGGATGGCGTCGTCACCCTTCAGCCCGGCATCAAGCGCGGCGCCAATCTGCGCGGGGCGGGGGAGGACGTTGCCGCCGGTCAGGTATTGCTGCCGGCCGGCCGCCGGTTGACGCCGCAGGATATCGGCCTGCTGGCGACCCAGGGCCTGACCCTGGTGTCAGTCTTTGCCCGCTTGCGGGTCGCCTTGCTGTCGACCGGGGATGAGGTGGTGGAGGCGGGCAGGCCCCTGCCGCCCGGAAAGCTTTACGACTCGAACCGGCTGATGTTGCGCGCCCTGCTGATGGAAATGGGTGTCGAGACCATCGACCTCGGCATCCAGGAGGATAACCGCGCGACCATCACCGCCGCCCTTGAACGCGCGGTGGGGGAGGCGGATGCGGTCGTCACCTCCGGCGGCATGTCGATGGGCGAGGAAGACCACATCAAGGCGGCGATCGAAGCGCAGGGCCGTGTCGATTTCTGGCGCCTTGCTATCAAGCCGGGCCGGCCTGTCGGGCTGGGGCAGGTCAAGGCGGCGGACGGCCGGTCCGTCCCGGTCGTCGGCCTGCCGGGCAATCCGGTCGCGGCCTTCACCACCTTCGCCCTGGTGGGGCGGCCTTTGTTGCAGGGGCTCGCCGGACAGGCCGTGCGGCCGCCGCACCGAATGCGGGCCGTCGCCGGGTTTGACTACAAGAAAAAGCGCGACCGCCGCGAATTCGTGCGCGCGCGGATTTGCGGTTATGATGACGCGGGCATGCCGGTGGTGGAGAAGTTCGGCCGCAGCGGGGCGGCGATCCTGACATCGCTGGCCGGCGCGGACGGTTTCGTGGAATTGGGCGAGGATGTGGAGCGGCTGGAAAAAGGCCAGTCGGTTGCCTATCTGCCCTTCAGTGAGTTGATGGGAACGTGAAACGATGAAGGTTCTGTATTTCGCCTGGCTGCGGCAGCGCATCGGCATCGGGGAAGAGGCGGTGGACCCGCCCGCCGAGGTGACGACGCCGCGCGCGCTGGTCGACTGGCTGGTGGCGAAGGGCGGCGGCTATGAAAAGGCCTTCGCCGATACCGCCGCCATCAAGGTCGCGATCAACCAGGAATTCGCCGATTACGACGCGCCGATCGCGAAGGGCGACGAGATCGCCTTCTTCCCGCCCGTCACGGGCGGCTGAGGGCAAAGCGATGGCGGTCCGCGTCCAACGGGAGGAATTCGATGTCGGCACCGAGTTGAAGGCGCTGACCAAAGGCAATCCGCAAATCGGGGGATTGTGCGCCTTCACCGGCCTCGTCCGTGACGTGAACGACGGCAAATCGGTCTCGACCCTCACCCTGGAACATTATCCCGGCATGACCGAAAAAATGCTGGAACGGATAGAAGCGGAAGCGAACGCCCGCTGGAACCTGGAAGCCACGCTGATCATCCACCGCTTTGGCGCGATGGAACCGGAAGAGGTCATCGTCCTCACCGCAGCGGCCAGCAGCCATCGCGGCGACGCCTTCGCCGCCTGCCAGTTCATGATGGACTACCTGAAGACCGAAGCCCCGTTCTGGAAGGTCGAAGACACCGGCGAGGGCACCCGCTGGGTCGACTCCCGCGACAGCGACCGCGACGCGCGGGAACGCTGGAAGGGGTAGGGTCGGCATCTTGGCGGCGGCAAATCAATTTCAGATATTTTCGTCGCTCATTCTTGCCTGTCTTCTCAACGCCTGTGCGCAGGTTCCTCCCCAGGTTCCTCCTCCAATCTCCGTTGCCTGGCACGCTACTCATGTCGACACGAAAGAGGACCTCGGCGACGGCTCCGACCGTCCGATGCTGCCCGCCTCCACCGCGAAACTCGTCACAGCCCTGGCGGTGCTCGATACCCTCTCGCCCGACCGGGCCTTCCACACGCGGGTCTGCCGGAACGGGGATACGGTTGCGCTGGTTGGCGGGGGCGACCCGGCTTTCGATGTGGAGGATCTGTTGGGCCTTGCCCTGACGGCGAAGGACGCGATGGCGGGCGCGACGGCGCTGACCTATGCGCCTGCCGAGGCGGCCGGGCCGATCCAGCCGAAGCAGCCGAGTGACGCCGCGTATAATCCGCGTCTCGCCATGCTGATGGTGGCGGAAGGCGCCTATCGCGGTCATCGGTCGGAGGGCGGAACCGGGTGGACCGTGCCGCCGGGCGCACCGGTGCCGGGCAAACCCGGTACCGATTGGTTCGCCCATCCCGATCCGCCCAAGCAGGCCGCCGATCTGTTCCGCGCCTATGCGGCGGGAATGGGCGTCGACCTGCCGGAACCGGTTCCCGCGGAGGCGCGATGCCGGACGGAAATCGCCCGGCACGAAAGCGCGCCGGTTTACGAATTGGTGCGCGAGATGCTCTGGACCTCCAGCAATCCGATGGCGGAGTTGCTGGGGCGTTTGGCGCTGAAGGAAACCGATCCCGCTGCTTGGCTCAAGGCCGAGCATGTCGGGATTGACGGTTTCGCGCTGACGAATTTTTCCGGCCTGGATGCCGAGGCGCGGCTGACGCCCCGCGCCATGGCCCGCCTCCTTGCGGGGGAGGCGCACCGGTCCATCGTCGGAATTCCCTTCCCGGCCTTTCTGACGCCGGCCGGCTGGGACGGCGGGTTGAAGCGGCGCATGCTGGAACCGCCACTGGCCCTGATGCTCTGGGCCAAGACGGGCACGATGCATTACGGCGCGGGGCTGGCCGGCTATCTGCTGGTGCCGGGCAAGGGCATGTATGCGGTGGCCGTCTACGCTTTCGACGAAGAGGCGCGTGCGGCCTATGACGCCGTGGTGCTAAACCCGCCGGAAGCAATGGAGATCGACGCCCGAGACTGGCGGCGCAGGGCGCGGACCGAGATAGACCGGACGGTGCTGGAGATCCACCGGCGGCTCTCGGATAGCTGACGGCGCACCTTCAGGACGGCAGTTCCACGCCCAGCGTTTCGATCAGGTGGTAATAGGCCCAGACGATCACCAGGAACAGACCGATCATCAGGATCAGCTTGTGGGTGAAGCCGTGCCGATGAAAGAAATGGCGGTCCTTGTGCGCGACCACGTCCATCATCTCATCCCCGAAACGAACGGACAGGAACGTTCCCGCCGCGCAGAGCAGTACGATGCTCCAATAGGGCCAGGGATGGGTGAGGATCTTGTAGAACAGCGATGTCAGAAACGTCTTCTGATAGGAACCCGGTGAGAGGAAGACGGCGGTCAGATTGATGCCGATGGCCAGCACCCAGACCAGCAATTCGGTCAGGAACATCCGCATGCCGGTGATCAGCCGGACGGGGAAGTCGAGCAGGAAGCCCGCATCTGCGATTGGCGTACAAAGCACGAAGAAACTCCAGGTCAGCGCCGCGACGATTCCGCCCGTCTTCAGGTCGTATTCCCAGCTGAGATAGCCGAAATACCCGGCCAACACCGCCAGGAGCAGGAGGAACTTGAAGAGGCCTTCCCGCTTGGGGCGGTGTTCCAGAAGGTGCTTCAGGCTTATCACCTTCGGCATGCGTTACATCCCCGGCAGTTTGATCCCCGCGCGTTCGGCCAGCAGTTTCGCGACGGCCGCGTCGTCTTCCCGGCCCAACCCCTTGGCGCTGGCTTCCTTGAACAGCGAGAGTGCGGTTTCGGTCAAGGGCGTCGGGCAGGCGGCCGCGCCTGCTTCGGAGGAAACGACTCCCAGATCCTTCACGAAAATATCGACGGCGCTATGCGGCGTGTAGTCGCCTTGCACGATATGCGGGCCGCGATTGCCGAACATCCAGGAATTGCCGGCGCTTTCCGAAATCACCTCATAGACCGTCTGCAGGTCGAGGCCCACGGCCTTGGCGAGCGTCAGCGCCTCTGCCGTCGCGGCGATATGAACGCCCGCCAGCAACTGGTTGATCATCTTCACCTGGCTGCCGGTGCCGATTTCATTGCCCAAGCGGAAAATCTTGGCGGAGATCGCAGCCAGTGCGGGGGCCGCCTTGTCGAAGGCTTCATCCGCGCCCGAGGCCATGATGCTCATGTCGCCCGTGAGCGCCTTGGCCGACCCGCCGGATACCGGCGCGTCGATCACCAGCATGCCGGCTTTTGAAAGCCGCGCGGCAAGGTCGATGGTGGCGCTGGGCGGCATGGTGACGCAAAGCGCGAAGACGGTGCCGGGCCGGGCGGCCGCCGCCGCGCCGTTGGGGCCGAACAGAACCTCTTCCGCCTGGGTCGCGTTGACGACGAACAGGAAGACCGTATCGGCATTCGCGGCGGCTTCGCCCGGCGTCGCGGCGGTCGCGCCGCCTTCGCCCTCGAATTTCGCCAATACCTCGGCCCGCACATCGACGCCGGTCGTCGGCAGTCCGGCGCGCAAAAGGGAGACCGCCGCCCCCCACCCCATGGAGCCGAGACCGATCACCGCCGCCGTCATGCTGTCCGCCATGTCACGCTTCCTTCCTGTTTGTTTCTTCGTTCGCCGGCCGATCGGGCCGCCTATTGAGGTTTCAGTTTCTCGCCGACGAGCACAATCGCCTCGATCGCGGGGATGAGTTCATGTCCCGCCTCGGTCAATGAGTATTCGACCGAGGGCGGTGAGGTCGGCTTGACCTCCCGCCGCACGATGCCGCGTTCCTCCAGTTCCCGAAGGCGGGTGGTCAGCACTTTCGGTGAAATCGGCGGGATGTCGACCCGCAATTCGCTGAACCGGCGCGGACCCGCGCGCAGATACCAGATGACATTGACCGTCCAGGCGCCGCCGATCACCGCCATGCATTCCGTCAGCGGGCAGGAAGGCGGCGGATCGGGGCTTTTGTTCTTTCGGAGTTTCAAAGCCATGAGCCTGTCCCAAGTTACCAAATGGAAACCTTAAAAGTAAGTATCAAAAGGATATCTCATTTACAATCGAAATCCCGAAACCTACTTCAGTCCCCAACGGCGGAAGCGCCGGGTTCAACCGAACGGGGGCTTGCGCCCTCAAGCAATGGAGACTGATTGCATGAAGCTTTACTACATTCCGGGATCTTGTTCGCTTGCCGTGCATATCGCGCTGAACGAGATCGGCGCGGATTTCAAGATCGAGAAGGTCGACACCAAGCAGGGCGTGACGGAGACGGGCGCCGATTATGCCGCGATCAATCCCGACGGCTATGTGCCGGCATTGTCCGTCGGCACCGGCGATGTCTTCACCGAGGCGCCGGCCATCCTGCAATATCTGGCCGACACGGCGCCGGCCAGCAACCTGGCGCCGGCCGCGGGAACGGTGGACCGGGTTCGGCTTCAGCAGCAGTTGAATTTCACCGCTTCGGAACTGCACAAGAGCTTCTCCCCCTTCTTCGCCGAGAAGCTGCCGGAAGGCGATGCCAAGGAGGCGGCCCTGACCAAACTGTTCAAGAAGTTCGCGCATCTTGAACGCCTGTTGTCGGACGGACGGGAATTCGTGATGGGTAAGGACTTCACCGTCGCGGACGCGTATAACTTCGTGGTGGCGTCCTGGGCCGTGCCGACCGGCATCGGGCTGGACCGTTGGCCGAACGTCGCGGCCTTCGTCGAGCGGGTTTCGAAACGACCCGCCGTCATGAAGGCGATGCAGGCCGAAGGCTTGATCGCCTAGGTCTTCAGCGCCGCCCCGGCATTGTTCCCTCTTGGCCGGGGCGGCCCGCCCCTCTGGATGGGAAGGGCATGAAACAGAAATGGAATGGGAGGAAAGCATGGGACCGGATTTCGCAGGCGTGACGGAAACGCTGAACACTTATTTCGACGGTCTCTACCACAGCGACACGGAAAGGCTCGGTCGGGTCTTCCATCCGCAAGCGCGCTATGTCTGCGCCACCACGGACGAGCTGGTGAATCTGGGCATGGACGAATATTTCCCGGTCGTCGACAAGCGCGAACCGCCTGCCGCCCGCGGCGAAGCGCGCCGCGACGCGATCCAGTCGATCGACTTCGCAGGCCCCAAGACCGCCTTCGCCCGGGTCAATTGCGCCATCGGGGAAAGGTTCTTCACGGATTTCCTGACCCTGATCCGGACCGAAGACGGCTGGCGCATCATCGCCAAGGTCTTCCACTACGATATCGTCAAAGGCTGATTTTCGCTCTCGGCCGGTTTGTCGCCTGCTCCGTATTCTATTGTAACTAACCGACTGGTCAGTTATTAATAGGCGATGAGCGCAGCCAGAAAATCCAAACCGAAATTCCGCAGACGGGCGGCCGACCGGCCGGACGAAGTGCTGGACGCCGCCGTCCATCTGTTCATGGAACGCGGGTTCGCCGCGACGCGGGTCGACGATATCGCAACGGCGGCAGGGATTTCCAAAGGCGCGGTCTATCAATATTTCCCGACCAAACAGGCGATCTTCGAGGCGCTGGTCCGCCGCGCCGTCGGCCCGCTGGTCGATGAAGCGGTCACGGCATCCGCCGACCGACCCGGCGATCCGGCAAAGGTGATCGAAGGTCTCGCGCGGGCCGTCGCGACGCGGCTGAAGGATCCGACGCGGGCCGCCATCCCGCTCCTGGTGATCGCGGAAGCGGCCTCCTTCCCGGAACTGGCCGAGTTCTACCGCAAGGAAGTCGTCGAGCGGGCCGTCGCCGCCTTTTCCAGATTGTTCGAGGAAGGGGTGGCCCGCGGCCAATTGCGCGCGGTGCCGAGCGCGGTCGCCATGCGATGCGTCATGGGGCCGATCATCGCCAATATCATCCTCGGCAGGGTCTTCGGCCTCGGATTGCCGAAGGGCGTCAGCGACGACGACTTCATTGCCGCCCATCTGGATATCATGATGAACGGCCTGAGGATCGATGCAGGCGGGGGCGCGACGCCATGAGCGACGTCCTCTCCGCGATCGCCGGTTTCTTCGCCATGCTCGGCGCCTTCTTCAATCCGCCGGCCGATACGATGCTGTACGGCTATATCGAAGCCGATCTTGTCTATGTCGCGCCGACGGTGACGCAGCGCCTTGTCTCCATTTCCGTCGAGGAAGGCCAGATGGTCGCGGCAGGCGATTTCCTGTTCGCCCTGGACCAGGCCGAAGCGCTCTCCGCGCTGACCGCCCAGCAGGCGGAGGAACGGGCCAAGGCGGCGAAACTGGACAACCTTCTGACCGGCAGCCGTCCGGAAGAACTGCGGGTGATCGAGGCGACGCTGGGCGAAGCTCGCATCGCCCGTGACAAGGCGAAGCGCGATTTCGAGCGCACGACCCGCCTGACAGTCTCCGGCGTCGCGTCGGAAACGCAGCGCGAGAACGACAAAACCGCCTATGACGCCGCCAGGGCGCGGGTGGCGCAGTTGGAAGCGGAACTGGCCGTCGCGCGCCTGCCGGCCCGGTCTTCGGAAATTGAGGCGGCGCGCGCCGACTTGGCCGCCGCCCAGGCGGCCGTGGAACGCGCCCTGATCACCCTGGACAAGTACAATGTCCACGCCCCGGTGGCGGGACGCGTCGAACGCCGGTATCTCGACCCCGGGGAGGTTGCGGGCCCGACGAACCCGGTTCTCTCCCTGCTTCCGCCGGCGTCGCTCGAGGTCCGGTTCTTCGTACCTGAGGAGCGGCGGGGAGAGTTCAATGTCGGCGGCATCATCCGCGTCGACTGCGACGGCTGCGGCGGGGCCTTCAAGGCCAGGATCGCGAGCGTCGCCTCGGAAACGGAATTCACGCCGCCGGTGATCTACAGCCGGGAGGAGCGGCACAGGCTCGTCTTCATGGCGAAGGCCACGCCTCTGGAGAAGGGGATGGAACGCCTGTTGCCGGGCCAGCCCGTGACCGTGGAACCGGACGCGCCATGACCGATGGAGGGCCGGACGCGGTGGGCGAGATGCCCGTCATCGACGTGCGGAACCTGACCAAGCGGTTCGGCGGCAAGCTCGTCGTCGACAATTTCGACATGGCCGTGCCGCGCGGGGCGATCTATGGATTCCTGGGGCCGAACGGCAGCGGCAAGACGACGACCATCCGGATGATGTGCGGTCTGCTGACGCCCGATGGCGGCACCGGCAAGTGCCTCGGCTACGACATTGTCCGGGACGCGGGCGAGATCAAGTCCCGGGTCGGCTACATGACGCAGCGCTTCTCCCTCTACGAGGACCTGTCGATCCGCGAGAACCTGGATTTCATGGCCCGGATGTACCGCATGCCGGACCGCCGCCGGCGGGTGTCGAAGGCGCTCGAAGATCTCGGCTTGGCGGACCGGGCCAAACAGCTGGCCGGGACGCTCTCGGGCGGCTGGAAGCAGCGCCTGGCGCTGGCCGCCTGCATGATCCACGATCCGGAATTGCTGCTGTTGGACGAACCGACGGCCGGCGTCGATCCGAAGGCGCGGCGCGATTTCTGGCATGAGATCCGCACCCTGGCGGATCGCGGCGTGACCGTTCTGGTGTCGACCCATTACATGGACGAGGCCGTGCAATGCGATCACATCGCCTATATCGCCTATGGCCGTAAACTGATCGACGGTCCGGCCCGCGAGATTCCCGCCATTGTCGGCCTTTTCACCTTCGAGGTATCCGGCCCGGACCTCCGCGTCCTGGAGGCGGAACTGACCGGCGCCCCAGGCGTCGAGCAGGTCGCCCGCTTCGGATCTGTCCTGCATGTGTCGGGCACCGACAAGGCGCGGCTGGCGGCGGCGGTCAACGCGCTGGACGGCGAGGGCGGCATCCGCGTCACCGAAAGGTCGACCGGATTGGAGGAAGCCTTCATCCATTTGATGATCGGCGCCGCGGATAATTTTTCGGAAAGTTTCGCCGGCCAGACGCCGCCGCAGGTGTTGTCGTGAAACCCGGTCTCTCCTTCGGCCGTTTCTCCGCGGTGCTGGTGAAGGAATTCCTGCAGATGCGCCGGGACCGGATGACCTTCGCCATGATGATCGCGCTGCCGATCGTCCAGCTTCTGCTGTTCGGCTATGCGATCAATTCAGATCCCAGGCACATGCCCACCCTGATCGAGATGAACGACAGCGGGCCGATCTCCCGCGCCGTGATCTCGGCCCTGTCCAATTCGGACTATTTCGATATTCAAAGGCCCGTGGCGGGCGCGGCGGCGGCGGAGCGCGCTTTCCGCCAAGGCGACGCGACCTTCGTGGTGACGATTCCGCCCAATTTCGAGCGCGACGTGATCCGCGGCGACAGCCCGAATATCCTGATAGAGGCCGACGCGTCCGACCCGACCGCGACCGGCGGGGCGGTGGCCGCCTTGTCCGGCATCGTCGCCTCCGCGATCGCTCAGGCCCTGCCGGGCGCGGTCTCGCATCTGGCCGCCGGGCCGGAGGCTTTCGGCGTGATCGTCCACCGCAACTACAACCCGGCCGGCGTGACCAGCTACAACATCGTGCCCGGCCTGCTCGCCATCATCCTGTCGATGACCATGATCATGGTGACCGCGATCGCCATCGTAAGGGAGCGCGAGCGCGGCACTCTGGAAACCCTGATCGCGACGCCGGTGCGCCCGGCGGAAGTGATGGCTGGCAAGATCCTGCCCTATGTCCTCGTCGGGTTCATCCAGACCAGCGTCTTCTTCATCGTCGCGCGGCTGTTGTTCAGCGTGCCCTTCGACGGGGCCTTCGGCGGCTTCGTCGTCGGCCTCAATCTTTTCATCGTCGTCAATCTGGCGCTCGGTTTCCTGTTTTCCACGGTGGCGCGGAACCAGATGCAGGCGATGCAGATGTCCTTCTTCTTCATCATGCCGTCGATCCTGCTGTCCGGCTTCCTGTTCCCCTTCGCCGGCATGCCGGGTTGGGCGCAGGCGCTCGGTACCGCAATCCCGGCGACGCATTTCATCCGCATCGTCCGCAAGGTGATGCTGAAAGGAGCGGAACTGGTGGACCTCTGGCCAGACATGATGGCGCTTGGCGCGATCATGGCCGTGGTGACCGCCATCGCGCTGTTCAGGTATCGCCAGACCCTGGATTGACGGCCCCGGCCATGCCCCACCGATCCTCGAAGATCAGGGTTTCCAGGTCGAGGCGGTTGCGCCATCCCCGCGCTTCCAGTTCCGGGCCTGCATAAAGTTCCTTCACATGGCCCAGGCAGAGATAGGCGACGGGCACGACCTCCTCCGGCAGGCCGAGCAGGGTGCGGATCTCGCCTTCGTTGAAGATGCTGACCCAGCCGGCGCCGATCCCTTCCGCCCGGGCGGCAAGCATCAGGTTCTGAACCGCGCAGACGGTGCTGTAGAGGTCGGTGTCGCGGTTATGCGTCCGGCCCAGCACCACCTTGCCGCCGCGGCTGCGGTCGCAGGTGACGCACAGGTTCACCGGCGCATCGGTGATCCCTTCCAGCTTCAGCGCGGAATAGAGCGCGGCGCGGCTGTCGCCGAACATTTGGGCGGCTTCCTCGTTGGCCCGTTCGAAGGCCTGTTTTGCGCGCGCCTTCACGGCGGGATCGCGGATGACGATGAAGTTCCAGGGCTGCATGAACCCGACGGAGGGCGCGTGATGCGCCGCCAGCAGGATGCGCCGCAGGACGGCGTTGTCGATCGGGTCCGGCAGGAATTGGCCGCGCACGTCCCGCCGGGTGAAGATGGCGCGATAGACGGCTTCCCGCTCGGCGTCGCTGAAGGGGCCGGCGGCGGTCAAATCGGATTGGGTTAGGTCGGCGGACATGGGTTTCGGCTGCATCTTCGAGTCCCCTTCGATGCATTGCATCCCGCATCGCTGTCCGCGCGAAGGAGACTATGACGTCCGGCCGGTCTTCTGACTTCGGGTTCACCGGCTGACGGCGCCTTCCCAACCGGATGGTCAGTGGCCTTGCCGCGCCTCCCCCTTACAGCGTTGGGCACGTCGCGGATTTGCACCGCGTTCCCGATTCTCCCGCCCCGGCATGTTGGCTCGCCGGATTGGGCACCAGACGCTCAAAGCTAGCGACAACCGGTTCCGCTTCGCAAGCGTTTCCGCCGACACTCCATCAGCTTTTCGTCAGGCGATCGACCACGGCGTCGCAGGCCCCCGACCAGGCCTCGCCGACCTCGTGCCTCTCCAGGTGTTTCAAACCTAGTTCC
>Ga0209692_10001573_pt1 | contig 30093 bp, 19 predicted proteins | sample tdDd472_FD_187129 | JGI IMG/M metagenome (GOLD analysis project Ga0209692, IMG submission 187129) | Marine sediment microbial communities from the Atlantic coast under amendment with organic carbon and nitrate - tdDd47.2 (SPAdes)... | ecosystem: Environmental > Aquatic > Marine > Coastal >... | reverse complement strand
GGGGGGGGGGGGGATGAATACGCGATGAGCGGTTATACTTTTATATATAAAAAACATATGCGAAAATCACACGAAGGACAGATATAGAGAGAGAGGAATAGAAAAATCAACTGGGCGCGTTGGCAGTCGCGTTTGCGGCTGCGTCGTAGAGGGTCCGGAGGAGCAGGCCAAAGTCCTGGACGTCGGCGGGGAGCACCAGGCCGGCAGCGGCAGCGGCGTCGTCATGCTCATCGTCATCCTCGTCGTCGTCGTCGTTGTTGTTGTTGTTGTTGTCATTGTCGCGGGCCTCGGCGTCTTTGGCGCCGCTGCGGACCATCATGGGCGGGGGGCCCAGCGGAGAGTGTTGGGGCGGGGCGCTGCGCCTCGCGCCCCCAAAGACGTCGTCGTCGTCCTCCTCCTCCTCCTCTGCCTCTGCCTCTGCCTCTCTTTGGATCCAGCTGCACTCGCTGTCGGCGCCGTCGTCGTCGTCGTCGTTGTTGTTGTCGTCGTTGGCAACAGTGCGGGATGCCGCGGGGCGGCGGCCTGCGCGCGGCGGGGCGCGGCGGACGCCAACGACCTTGCGCGCCTCGGGGACGCGGACGACGTCCTCCGGGTCGTAGACGCTGTACGTGAAGGCAAAGACGCCGACGATCTCCGCGCCCCGGGCGCCCGCCAGCTTCGGATCGATGCCAAAGAACTCGAGGTTGGACGGGACGGCAAAGTCGATCTCGATCATGCGCGTGTCGAGGTCGCGGTGGCGGCGCTGGGTCTGGAGAGAGTGCGCGATGTCGACCAGCGGGCCCTTGTTTGTGTCGACGATGACGATCTCGCGGATGGTCGACTTGCGGCCGTAGGGGTTTTTCAGCGACGAAAAGTGGTCACGGATCGGTTCGATGATGGACCGGGTGATCTGCATCGGGGTTGGCGAGTGCCCCTCACCGATGTAGTTGGCCTCAATCACCAGTGTCTTGCCCGGCTGGCCGCCCTCCTCCTCGCTGTCGAGAGCCTCGAGTGCGCCGGCGACGAACTCGCCCTGCGCCGCCAGCTGGCCGACGCCGGGCCCGGGCCGGATGAAGGCGGTGACGCCGTCCCAGGCGTCCGACAGCGGCGTCGTCTTGAACCTGCCGCCCAGGAGGCTGCGCTCGAACGCGGCGCCGGTCTGCTCGCGGGGGAAGAGCGGGGAATCGGCGCAGGTGTTGCCGGACACGGTAGAGTCGCTGCCGTCGTGCGCAGGCCGGGCACGCACGACCGGCGACCGCTGGATCTGCTGGATGTCGTCCTCCAGCCCCGGGGAGAGCAGGAGGTAGGTGTCGCGCATATCGCGCTCGACGGGCGTCGCCGCCGCGACGACCCCCTCCTGGCGCAGGATGGCGAGCTTCGGGGGCATCATGCTCTTGGCACCTTTACGGGGGCGCGGGAAGCAGGCGGCGGCGTCGGCGTCGGCGTCGGCGTCGGCGTCGGCGTCGGCGCCGGGCGGCGGCGCCGGGATGTCTGCAAGGTCCTTGGCGAGCTCGGCGCGCGCGCGGCCCTCGGCGGTCAGAGCGGCCAGCCGGCCGTGTCTATACCCCGGCCCCGTCTTGGTGCGCCAGTCGAGCTTGTGCGTGACGAGAGGCATGATGTCGGAAGTGGGGCGCCGCAGGGTGATGATGACGGAGTGGTCCCAGCGGCGCGTGATGAAGGTCCGCACGACGTCCTTGCCCGCCTGGCGCCGGAGATTGACCTCGGTGACGAGGCCGGATTTGTCGTTGTCTATCAGCACGTCCAAGACGACCTCGTGCGTGGTGGTGTCGGGGCAGACAAAGCGGATGTCGTACTCGCGGAAGAAGTAGGTGCGCAGCAGATAGATCACGTCCTGGACGCGGTCGAGCCGGCCCATCTCCACGGGGTCGTACTCGCCGTCGGCCCCGAGTTTGCCGGTGAACCGGCCCACGGCGATCGAGATCGCCGGCAGGCGGGTCTGCTGGACACCGCTGGTGGGAAAGAGGTTGGCCTGCATGGTCTTGAGGATGTCTTCGCTGGATATCGTCTCGTCAAAGGCGATGGTGCGGGCGGTGGTCTCTGCAATCTGGGGTTTGTCCGGCATCTCGATGCCCCGGGGGGCAAAAGCGGGGTCCACGATGGCCTGGAAGATGACGCGGTCGGTGAGCGGCACAAAGAACTCCTTGTCCTTGCGGTCCAGCTCCACGGGGATCTTCTGCTTGAAGTACGCGACGCGCTCCCGCGCGAGAGCCGTGTCGATGTTGATCTTCAGCACGTACGACTGGAAGACCGCCTTGTCGGCCGGCGCGACAAAGTCGATCGTCCTCGGCAGGATCTCGCGCGGGACGACGCGCGCGGGGGCGTGCATGTGGAAGAGGGCGTCTGGCTCGACCACCTTCAGGCGCGGCGCCGGCGCTTCGGGCGCGTGGACGAAGACGAACCGGATCTCGCGCACGTTCGAGCAAAAGTTGTCGAACTGGTAGAACCGCGCGAACGTCGCCAAGATGTCGATCTGCGTCACGCGCGTGGACTCGAGCATGTCCTCCTCAAAGATGTGGACGACGGCGTTGCTGTAGGAGACCTTCTTCTGGATGCTGTGGTCGGGGTCGGTGGCCAAAAAATCCGCCAGGCGCTGCCAGACCGTGGCCTTGGCTCCGGCCTTTGCCACGGGGATGCGCGTGCGCAATGCGTACTTGGACCTGATCGGCTCGACGCGCTGTTGGAAGAACATGGCGCGCGCGATCGTCTGCATGGGCTTGTAGTCGTCGCGGCCGATATCGATGAGCGCCTTGGTCTCCATCACCGTGGCAAACTCTTGGATGCGAACGTCGTCGGCGGTCTCTACGGCGAAGGAGATCTCCGGACAGAGGCGGTCGGCGTCCTGGTCCAGCATGAACGCGTCCACGTCAAAGTTGCTCAGGTCGCGCGCCGCGTGCCGCGCGGCGCGGTAGTTGGCCGATATCGTCGTGCACAGCAGGCGCCGCCGGTGCTCCATGTACCCCTCGGCAAAGAGCGTCGCCGACATGTCGACGGCTTTCTTGAGCCGCTTCTTGGGCGAGCCCGACGGACGGCTGTCTGCCGGCAGCGGGCGGCGCGCTCCCGGAGGCGAGCTCGTCGCGGCGGGGACCATCTGCGCGCCCGTGACGGCGGCGGCGGCGGCATCCATATCGATCTCCATCTTGTCCTCCGGCTCGTCTTCCGACAGTTCTCCCAGCACTCGCTTGTACATCATCGTCTCCTCGCTGACCCCGCCAACGGGGAAGACGCCGGGTTGCAAACACGCCATGGTTTTTTTTTCTCTTTCGCTGAGGAGAAGGACGACGAGAGACTCCACCTCGGCGAGCGTTGCGGCGGAAAACTGGCCCGAGTCGCGGAGCGCGTGGTGGGCGCGGACGAGGAGATTGTCCGTGGTCGCTGCCACGTCATCGCCCCCCGCCACTGTGCCGAGTGCGTTGATTTCTGCCATAAGAACGTCCAAAGGGGACACTCCTGGCATGGCCGTGATGACGGGAGCCGTGATGACGGGAGCCGTGGCGACGGGAGCCGTGATGACGGGAGCCGTGGCGACGGGAGCCGTGATGACGGGAGGTGTGACGACATTGTCGTCGTCGTCGCTGTTGATGTCATCGCCGCCGCCGTCGCTGTCAAAGAAGGACGCGTCGTCGCCGTCATCGCCATTGTCGTCAAAGGCTTCATCCTCCTCCTCCTCCACCACCATGGGCGATGCTGACGAGGGCGGGGGCGGGAAGGGCATAGGGGGGACGCATGTCGCCGCCGCCACAACCGCCGCAGTGTCGTCTTCGTCCTCCTCCCAGTTCGACGACGACGACGACGACGACGACGACGACGACGACGACGACGACGACGACGACGACGACGACGACGACGACGACGATGCCGACGAGGAGACGCTCCTAGCGGAGCTGTGGCGCGAACTCGATTTCCACGAATCCTGCCCGTCACTGTCGCTCTCCCCTGCCGACAAACTCGATCGATCGTCGCCCTCGCTCTCGCTCTCGCCCTCGCTCTCGCTCTCGCCCTCGTTGGCGCTGCCCGACCCGGCCGTCGTTGCAGGGGAGAACGGCGGCGCCGGGTGGAGAATTAGCGTCCGGTCGAGCCCCCCGCCTGCCAGGCGCTCGCTGGCGATCACGTCACCCGGCCCTCTGCTGGCCTTGCCGCCGCCGCCCACGACAATCGGGGCGACAATCGGGGCGACAATCGGGGTGACAATCGGGGCGACAATCGGGGTGACAGTCGCCGTGACGGTCGCGGCGACCGTCGCCGCGACCGCCTCGACGACGGGCACAGCGATCGCCGAGACAGCGGGCGCGACGGGGGCCGCCGTGGCACGCCACGCCCCGTCGAGCGATTCGCCAAGGACCGTCGCCGCGGTCCATGCCGGATTGCGCGCCGCGCGCGCCGCGCTGTACTGATTGTCGCGGATCGCCGCCGCCTCGTCCAGGAGCGCGCGTTCGAAGGCCTCCCACTGCTGCGCCACCTGGGGCGTGCCGCGAAAGTGCGCCCGCATGCTCGCGAGCGCGGACGCGAGCGCATCCGCGTCGATCTTCGACGCGCCAGTGCGCAGCACGCCGGCAACGACGACCGTCTTCTCGCGCCACGCCGCGCCGAACGTGTCGCCGTCGACCGCGAGGACGTGCGCCCGCTCCGTGGCGACCCACTGCCACGCGACGGCGTTGCGCTCCATGGCATGCGCCGTCTCGGCGAGCATCGCGGCGGGTTCGCGGATGTGCTGCTCGGTGCCGATGATGCGCCCGTCCCCTGTGATGAGCAGCTGGACGGCAAGGTCGGCAAACTCCCCGGCGACGTCGCGGAATGCCGGCGGCGCGTCGGGCCCGACCGGCCGGTAGCGCCGCGACCAGTTGGCCATCGACTCGAGGCTGCCGAAGATGCCGATGTCGCGCTTGGCGCTGTGCTCCATGACGAACGCGGCGAGCGTCGGCTCCGGGACCTTCTGGGTCGCCACATAGGCGCGCAGCCGGGAGACGAACTCCGTCGTGACGCGGACGGGCGCGGCGGGGTTGTCCGTCACCGCGACGGCCTGCTGCCTGCGTTCGACCGTGTCGGTGAGCCGGCGCGCGAGCATCTCATGGTAACGCCCCCATGCCTCCTTGGTGTACTCTGCAACCTGCATGGTTGCCATTTTCCTCCTTTTTCCTTTTTCTTTCTCTTTCTCTTTCTCTTTCTCTCTCTCTTTCTTTCTCTTTTCTTTCTCTCTCTCTCTCTCTCTCTTGCTCCGTTTTCCCTCTGGCTTGACGTGTTGGTAGACACACTGCCGCTCATACCAAAAAACAAACGTGCGCGGGGTCGGGGTTTGGGTAGTAGCCTTTCTCGCTCTCTCTCTCTCTCTCCCTCCCTGGAATAGAGAAAGAAAAAAAAGAGAAGAAAGAGAGAAGAGAGAAGATTGCAACACCTCGCACCAGCATGGACAAGATTCCGCCGGCAAAAAAGAGGAAGGCCAATCCCGACGAGGGCCTGACGCATCTCGAGAGACTCCTTAGGGACGAGCAGGCCAAGTATAACGCGATCGCCGGGATCTATAATGCCTCTATGAACACGCTGGTTGCCGAGTTCTCGGCCTCGCGTGAACCGACAATGTGTATTCGTCGGGGTTCGAAGGGGGTCAAGATCGAAGTGGAGAAGACGCACGTCGCGGCCCAAGAGGCGGCGGTCGATGACTTTTTCGACGGCCTGGTCGCGCGGGGGTATGATGTGACCAGGCGCGAGGAGACTGTCGGCGACGACTACACTACGGATTATCACGTCATCATGATTTTCAACAAGAACAAGGATGACGACGATATCGACGGTACGAGGATGCCAGATTGGCAGAATGGAGGGTGTCAGCCGCCGGACCAGGGATTGGGAAAACGCCGGGCGCGGGAGTAGTGGCCCAGAGCCTCTCACTGGGTGCATGATGCACTAAAATTATTCGACTTGTATTAAAATTTGCATCTTCTGCACCAAGAAGAAAAATTCAAGACAGAAAGAGATAATATAAGATTGCAACACCTCGCACCAGCATGGACAAGATTCCGCAAGCGGCAACGCCGGCGCCGGTCGCCGGCGACTCCGGTGTGTCTGTGCGCCTGGGGCTCGTGATTGATGAAGCACAGCGCAAGGTGGACTCGCTCAAGACCCAATATGACAATCACATGGCCAAAATCGTCACGATGTTTGTCGAGCGGGCGAACGACCCTCACAAGAGAGTTTGCCCAGACAGCATCACCCTCGAATGTTTCATGCACAAGGGCGACCAAGTCGAAGAAGCCGCGCTCTTTGACTTTATCGACTTGCTGCGCGTTAAAGGGTATGGAATCGGCCACACCGTCGGCAAGGCCACGGCCATGTGCGGCGGCGGCAACATCAACCACTTCACCATCTCTGGTCTCGGCAAACCCCGCGAGTATCATTTCTAATCGCCGCGGTGATTCTTGTGTGTGTGTTTATGTTTATTTGAATAAAACAACCGATGCAGAGGAAGGGGACAGATCTTCCGCCAAATCGGACTATTCCATATAAGGACTGCATCATTCCGGCTATGCATGCAGCCAAAGAGGCGCATAACTCCCATATGACGACGACCTCGTAGAAAAAGAGAAAAGAACAAGTAAGAAAGGACAGAAGGAGACACGGAATATCAAGAAAAACCACCGTAATCATCAACAAACAAAATGAGTACCACGACGCGCACTCTCACCGTCGTCGCCTTGATGGCGGCGGCGCTAGTCATCACGGCGACGAGCGCCACAGCGGCGTCTGAGCTCATCGCCGAGCTGGGCGACGACGGCTATGTGGTCGGCATGGCCGCGCGCGCGACGAGTGCGCGCCGCAGTTTTACCACGGCGGCGGCAGCGGCGGCGCGCGACGCCCGCGGGCACGCTGTGCACGAGAACGCCGTCAGCTTTGTCGTCGACGTCTTTGGCGAGGAGCTCACGCTCGACCTGATCAAGAACCACAACCTCTTTGCGCCCGGCTACGTCGAGCGCATCTATGACGGCGATGGTAACGTGATCTCCGAGGCCAACGGGCGCGAGAACTGCTACTACCTCGGGACTGTCCGCGGTCATGAGGGATCTGTCGTCGCCATGTCGACGTGCGCGGGACTCTCTGGCTTCCTCCGCCTCGACCGCAACAGCGAGGAGATCCGCACCGAACCCGCGCACCTCCACCTGTCCGAGTACGTGCTCTCCGACCCCCGCCGCCGCCAGGACCTCTTCGAGGTCCCCCAGATCTTCTACCGCGACTCGGCGCGCCGCGGCGGCAGCACGGGCCACGACGAGTGTGGGCTCAGCGACAGCGCGACCGATGGCGACGCCGCGATGTCCATCGGTGAGCCCGTCTACGCGCCCGCGTGGGCGGGCGGGCGGCGGCGGACGACCAACTACCTGGAGTGGGCCGTTGTCAACGACTTTTCACAGACTGCGTGGTGTGCGGGCGCAGGCGCCGCCGACTGTGACTCGCCCGAGGCGCGCGCCGCCGCCCTGGCCAACAACGTCGCCGGGCGGTATCGCGACACCGACGGCGGGTTCACGCCGGCGATGGAGGTCGTGCTCGTCGAGCAGCGCACGTGGGCCGGCGGCGACCCCATTGCCGTGACCACCGACGTCGCCGCCACGCTCGCCGCCTTCAGCACGTGGCGCAACGCCGCGGGGAATGACTTTGACAAGAACTTCAACGACGCGGCGCACCTCATCACCCACGTTGACTTTGCCGGCGCGACCGTCGGCTTGGCGTACTCCAGCACGGCATGCAAGAGCACGGCCGTCGGCGTCAGCCAGGACCGCGGCTCGCTCGTCGGCACCGGCAACACCATGGCGCACGAGCTCGGGCACAACCTCGGCATGACCCACGACGGCCAGATGGACTGCACGATCATGGCTGCGTGCGCGTGCATGCAGACGTGCGAGGAGGCCGGCAACACGACCAACCACTGGTCACAGGCGTCGCGCGACGCCTACGCCGCCTACACGGCCACGGCCACCTGCCTCGGCGCCATCGTCGGCGACTCCTGCGCCGGCCTGCCGGCGCTGGGAGATGGCCAGACGGCGGGGACTTGTGTGGCCGACACGGCCGACGGCGGGTCGTGCACGCTCGGGTGCGAGGCGGGGATGGCGGCTTCCGGCGACTTGAGCCCCATGTGCGACGACGGGGTGTGGACGACGGTGTCTGGCGCCTGCGTGCCGGTCTGCGAAGACGTCCCGGCGATGGCCCTGGCCAACGACGGGGACTGTGTGCCGGATACCCCCTCTGGCACGATCTGCTCGCCGGTGTGCAAGTTCCCCTTCCTGCCGTTCGTCGGCGACTACTCGTACTCGGCGTCGAGCGGCGACGCCCCGGGCATCGAGTTCATGTGCGCTGCGGGTGTCTGGGACGGACCGGCTGGCGACGCTGTGTGCTACTACGTAACGGCGTTCGACCCCGACGGCACCACCGAGATTGGCACCGACGGCACGGCTATTGTTCTCGACGCTGCCGCCGACACCACCACGGGCGCGGCGGTGCTCACGATCGAGGGCGGGGCCTACTGCGAGCCGAAGCCGGGGTTTACGCTGACTACCGAGGTTATGACGATCGGGCTGAAGGGCGGCGAGCTCAACAATGACGCCGACATCGGCGTCGTCCTCTCGTTTCTCCCGGGTGTGACGCTCAAGGGGCGTAAGCGCAGCCGCATGCGGTATTGCGACCCCAATGCAAACGGGGGGGCGGGCAAGTGGCGCAAGTACGGCGTGACGTCGATTGACCACGACGACCTCGTGGTTGGCGGGGCCATTCCCTACCCGACCGCCGTTGCTGCGTTCGCCAAAGATGGTCCCGTCATCATCGACCCCGCTCTCGCCTTTGTCGGCCTCCTCGCTCTCGCGGGCATTGCCGGTGGCGCCTACAAGAACCGCGACAGGCTCCGCGGGTTTTCGGGCTCTGATGGGAGTGCTGCCGACACCGAGCTGACATCCGTCGACACCGACGCGTCCGCGCAGTCTTCCCAAGAGTCTTCCCAAGAGTCGTCCCCGGGCCTGCCCCATGGCTGGGAATCCTTTGTCGACGACGACGGCAACACGTACTACCACAACGCAGCCTCAAATGAGACTACATGGGAGCTGCCCTGCTGAGGGGGGGGACGGAGTCCCTCCATCTCTCTCTCTCTTTCTCTTTCTATATCTGTCTCGCAGGCAGAATAAGGAACGAATAAATGTTTCGTTTGCATCAATCGCGCAGACGCCCGAAATGGCTATTTCCGGGCGTGCGCCACAAAGGCTTTGGTCTGTATGGGGCAAAGCGCACGACGCAGTGTCTGATCGAGAGATAGAAAACGAGAGAGAGAGAGTAAGAGCGTCTATAGTAATACCATAAACAAATGAAGGCGGGAGGCGCGACTCTGTGCCTGACAATCGCCGTCGCGCTGCTCGTCGGCGCGCGCGCGCAGCGGACAACACGCGCCGCTGTGATCTGCGACTCCAGTGTCGCCTTCCACCGCGGCATCGGCCCCGCCGTCGATTTTCTCACCGTCGACGACGTCGCCGAGTTCCACTTTGGCGAGGGCTACTGCATCACCGAGACGGCGGCGGTGGCGCTCTTCACCGACATGCTCGCGCCCTTGCCCGGCGGCGGCACCAAGCAGTCGCGCTTCCGCGATTCGGGGTTCTACACCGACTGCATCCAGGAGCCCGGCGCCATCACCAACCTCGAGGTCCGGCTCTCGCCCGACCTCGACCTCGACCCCGTCTTCGAGACCCCCGCTAGCCCCATCTACTGCGACAGCGTCGGCATGGCCTCGCCGCTGCTCTTCGTCGACGACGATGTCGTCCACATGCACATCGGGCCCTTCGTCACCTTCGAAGGCCCCGGCCTGGACAGCCGCACCCAGATCAAGGCCACCCAGCGCTTGGTGCACGTGCACAGCTACGCCAGCCGGCACACCAACATCGAGTACTACGGCTTGTTCATCTTCTTCGACGGCGACCTCCAGGTCGAGGGCATGCCCCTCTGGAACGAGTTCTTCTTTGGCGCCGAGTGCCGGCGCACCGACGGCGGCTTCGATGGGCTGGAGCCGATGGACAACTTCACTGCGCGCTTTGCCACGGCCTACCAGGCGCTGTCGCCGGCCTACCACAAAGTCACCTTCAAGGGCGTCGGCAACTGCACCGACAAAGATTTTCCCCACGTCTTCTGGCACCTCGACGCCGTCGCCGTGCTCTTCGACACCTGCGCGTGGATGGATTTCTGCCACACGGCCAACCCGCTGCCGGACTACGACATCCAGGCCCCCGACCTCGGCTTTGCCCACCACGAGGAGCTCTACGACTGGATCCGCCGCGTGCCGCTTGGCGCGCCGCACGCCTCCGAGACGCCCGAGGTCGTCATCCTCTCCGCCGGCGCCAACATCCACCACGACTCGGCCTTCTTCATGTCGGGCCCCGCCGGCCCGCTCGTCTCCGGCTGGTCGACCGCCCACCTCAGCAACAGCCAGACCGTGGTCGTCCAGGCAAACACGCTGGATGACAGCGAGAGCCCCATCCTCGCGCACGCCGCGTACCAGCACGTGATTTCGTTCGACTTTATGCGCACCGTCCTGGTCGCGCTCGGCAACCTCACCCAGTTCAGCCTCGACCTGGGGATCCCGATCGATTCGGGCGACGTTTTCTCGTCGACGAACCGCTCCAACGCCGAGTTCGCGCACATCACCGACAACTACGTCACCCAGGGGCTGGCCTTCATCGACAACGTCCTTGCGTGGTCTGCGCCGCCCGCCCAGGAGCCCGTCTGCCCGAGCCTGGCCACGTTCGACTTTGGCGACAACTTCTCCGAGCGCGCGCTCGGCGCCCGGTGCAGCGCCCCGGACCACACCGCCGTCGACCTCGTGGGCGGCGCGCCGTGGCAGCTCATGGACATTGCCGGCACCGACTCGGCCGACGAGTTCTGCGCCGACATCCTCGCCAAGACCGTCCCGCTCGTCGACATCGTGACCTTCTACACCAATCAGACGCTTCCCGTGACCCCCCCCGACCTCGAGATCGCCTTCTTACAGTTCATCTGGCACATCTCCTCGCCCGAGTCGAAGGCCGCCGGCTTTGGCTTCCTCCCCTGCCTCTCCCTCGCCGAGGCGGCGCCGCTCGCGCCGTCTCCAACGCCCCCGCCTTTCCGTCGCGGGAACCGCGGCCTGCTCGGCGTCCTGCCGCCCTCCGGGCCCACGCCCGTCCCCGAGCCCTTTGTGCTCCCGCCGGTGAACGACACCTTCACGGCCGCGTGCGCCATCCTGCGCGCCAACCCGGACATCGACGACGTCATCGTCGACGACCAGCACTTCGACCGCCCTCTCTGCGGCGATCCCGATTTCGGCGGCGGCGGCGGCGGCGGCGACAAAGACGTCTCCAACAACGTCCGCGGCACCAGCACGTTCCTCCCGATCGTCTTTGGTGTGATGGGCGGCTTTGCCGTTTGCTTTTTCGCCGTCTACTTTCTCCGGCCGCAGACTCGGCGGGCCCAGTACCAGAGCCAAACGTACGGCCCGTACACGACGCTTTGAAAATTGCGCCTCTCCCCCCCCCATCCACTCGCTCTCTCCCTTTCTCTCTCTCTTTCTCTCTGTACTGATGAAATACACTAAGGAGTCCAAGAAGGAAAAAAAAATCACATACATACCGATTCACGGCCGCCTGTGGCCATCTGATTGCAACCCCCCTCCCCCTCGCAAACACACAACCACTAATGCGCGTATCGACTACTGTGGCCCGGTTCTTCCCGGGGTCGATCAAGGCCAACGCCGACACGCCCTTCCACACGGGCGAGGCCGAGCTGGAAAAGGACGGCATCGTCGTGCGCGGCGAGCTCGCGTTCTGTGCCGAGCACGTGCGCATGACGTATGTGCTCGGGCCGGCGCGAGCGGGGGACATGGCGGCGCGGCAGCTGTCGGCGCGCCCGAGCGTGGACCACCGCCACCTGCGCGTCCCGACCAGCGTCTCCGGCGTCTACGCCAACCCGGTGCTCGTCGTCGACGCTCTGACTGCGCTGGAGTGCGCGGCGGCGGCCGACCGCGACGCGGCGATCAGGCGCACCGACCACACGGCCCTGGTCGGCGAGGCCTCGGCGCTGCTCCAGAGCTGGATGAGCAGCGGCGACCGCGCGCTGTCGTCGATCCTCTATGCGCACCTGGAGCGCGTCTTCGAGCCGCTCTTTGGCCTGGACTTTTACCAGCTCCAGCGTGTGCCGCTCGCGCCGCTCCTCGCGTACTACCGGCGGCTGCTGGCCGAGGGAATCCACGTGGCGTTCGCGCCGGTGCAGCTGTCTGCGACGATGCCTGACCCCAACACGGCCGACAAGCGCCGCGGCCGCCGCGTCTCCGAGGACGACGAGGACGCGCCCGTCATGACCATCGAGCGCGAGGAGGATGCGTATCTGGCCAGCACGAGCAGCGCCGCGAACGGCATGCGCGACGACGCCGCAGACGACACCGCCGTCACGCTGCGGCTCCCGCTTGAGCGCGCCATCACGCTCCTGCGCGCCCAGCCCGGGGCCGGGTCTGCCGCGGGGGCCGGGACGGCGGCCGGGCCCGAAGAGGGAGGCGAGGGCGACGAGGATGGCGAAGAGGAGGAGGAGGACGAAGAGGAGGAGGAGGAGGAGGCGGCGGAGAGGGGCGAACTGGATGCCAAGCAGGGGCAGGCGGTCGCGTCGGGGCTGGCGTACTTGGCCAAAAAGCAAAGCGCGGCCGAGCGCCGGTCCCGCCACGCGCCGCCGGGCGCCAAGCTGAGCACGGCCGAGGCGCGCAGCAAGTTCGCGCTAAAGTCCGCCGACCGCCGCATCACGTACCTCTCGACGAACTCGCGGCTGACGCGGCTGCCGCTGCCGGACATGGCCCACATCTCGCAGGACGGGTGGATCACGGGCGCGCTGGTCGAGTTCCTCATCGAGACCTATGGCAGCGACGGGCACATGTGCGTGTCGCAGACGATGCTCCGCGAGTTCAGCGAGATCATGAACAACTACGGCGACTTCCCCGTGCTGGTCTCGATCGAGGACACCTGGCGGGCCATCCTCGGCTGTGCGCGGCGGGGGGAGCCCGACATGGTCGTCGTCGACACGGACACCGCCGAGATTGTGCGCGGAGCCGCGCTGGGCGATCTGGACCCCGAGAGCGCCGCCGAGGCCGGCGAGCTCAAGGTCGCGCTGCCGTTCGCCGTCAAGCACGAGGCCGAGCTGGCGCGCGCGCTCGGGCGCTATCTGGCAATGGCCTGCGCGCGCGAGGCGGACATGCGGCGGTGGATTGCACAGATGCCGTCGAAGGAGGCGTCGCTGCTGGTGCTCGACGACCCGCCGAAGCGCACCATGTCCGACGAGCAGTGGGACGCGCTGCGGTGGGCGCAGGTCGCGCCGCTCACGTTCATCCACGGCTCCGGCGGCACTGGCAAGTCCACGTGGCTGCGCATGTTTGTCCGCATCCTGCGGCGGCGCGGTTCGCTGGCGGTGCCGCCGGACGCGCCGACCAACGAGGTCGGCGCCATTGTCGTCGCCTTCAAGAACGACACGGCCAACCAGGCCCAGGCCAGCCTGCGCGACGTGTGGGGCCGGTACAACCGCGCCGACGCCGTGCACGACGGCGGGACGCCGGACGAGTTCGCCAAGGCGTGCGTCTTCCGCACGTGCGACTCGACCATCCTCCAGTACTTTATGGCGCCGCCGGCGGGCAAGCTGCGCGCGCGCCACCTCATCATCGACGAGGCGTCCATGCTCGGCGCGGCGCATTTTTATCGCTTGCTCAACTGCTTTGACCTGAGCGTGCTTGAGGGGATTGTCATCGCGGGCGACCCGCTCCAGATTCCGCCCATCCTGCCGGGCAACCCCTTCCCCATCCTCATCGAGGCGTTCCCGCAGGCGAGCTTCCGCTTCCGCAAGGTCTTCCGCACCGACAACACGACGCTGCACAACAACGTGGAGGCCGTGCGGAACGGCGAGCTCGAGGCGCTCGAGCTCGTGCCGGCCGAGCGCATGGAGCCCGACACCGTCGCCGGCTTCATCGACCTCGACTCGCCGCTGCACTACAAGTCGCCGGTCTACATGGCCGACATCATCACCAACGTCCAGGGCATCCTGCGCATGGTCGACCCCGACAAGACACGCTACCGCGAGATCGGGATCATGGCGCCCTTCAACGAGCCCGTGCGCGAGATCGCGGCCGCCGTCGACGCGTACTACTTCCCCGGCGCGCGGCCCGGCAGCTTCAGCGTCGGCCAGCGCATCATCTTCAAGCGCACCGACAAGCGGCGCAAGATCGCGCGGGGGCGCATCGGCATCATCACCGACATCCGCGACCACTTTGGCAACTACCGCCCGGGAGTCGGCCACGCCGCCAAGAACACGTCGCAGCCGTCGTCGGCCAACCGGACCATCATCATCGACGACGAGCTGCCCGTCACGTTCTACGGCGCCATGCGCCCGTGGAGCCTGCTCGAGAGCGGCAGCTGCTTTACCGTGCACCGCTCGCAGGGCTCCGAGTTCGGCATCGCCGTCTGCGTGTTCCCCAACAGCCCCAACCTGGCCAACCGCCGCATCGCCTACACGGCCATCTCGCGCGCCAAGAAGGCCTGCTACATCATCTCCGACCACGCCCACTTTGTCAAGATGATCCAGACGCCGCCGCCCGAGTGCGAGAGCATCCTCTCGGCGTCGCTCGCCCGCTACGCGCCAGCCGCGCCCCTCGATCGCGTCGCTGGCCTCTGCGCCTCTTCTCCCGAGGAGATCGCCGATGCCGCGCCGCCGCCTGGCAACGACGACGTCTACGCCGACGACGCCTGTGCCGACGCCGCCCTCAGCGCCCTCTTGGATCGGTTTGACAACCCCGGCACTCAGTGCCCAGCACCACTCCCGCCGCTGCCGCCGTCGCCGCCACCAGTGCTGCTGGCACTACCGCCGGCGCCTGGCAACGACGACGTCTACGCCGACGACGCCTCTGCCGACGCCGCCCTCAAAGTCCTCTTGGATCGGGTTGACAACCCCGGCACTCAGGGCCCAGCACCGCCTTCATCCCGGGTCGCCGAGACCCCTGTTTTCGACGAGGATATGGATGACGCCAGCGAAGACTATCAAGCCGCCGATTGAAGTAGTCGACAGAGAGAGAGAGAGAGAGAGAGAGCGAATAATAAATGGTCTGTCTATCTGCCTGCCTGCCTGTCTGCCTATGTATTTTTGTGTGTCGAGAGAGAGAGAGAGAGAGAGAGAGAGAGGGGGGAAAGAAAGCAAGTTTTAGTTACCTGGGGATTCTGTGCACCTAGCAGCGCGATGACGCGCTTGTCGCGGGGGTCGTCGGGGTTGACGAGCTTGAGCCGCTTCTGGTTGACTTTAAAGTTGGAAATGCCAAAGTCGAGCAGAAAACCGCCAATCTCCTGCGCCGACGCCGCGGCCGTCTCGTTATACAGCGACCACCAGATCATCTTCATGTGCGGGCACACAGCGAGGACGGCGGCCGAGACGATCGCGAGCGTCTGTGTCTTGCCCGCGCGGCGCGACGTCTGGAGGAAGACCATCGCCCAGTAGCACGCCTCCCAGCCCATGCGCCGGCGGTACATGGCCTGCTCGCGCTCGGTGTTTTTGCCAAAGACGACGGGCATGATGCAGACGAGGATCTCGTCGAGCGCCTTGCGCTGGAAGTGCGAGATCTCGTAGCCCGGGATGGACGTGATCAGCTCGATGATCCTGTCCATGCGGTCGGCGCCGCTGCCGCCGCTGCCGCCCTTGCCGCCCTTCTGCGCGTGCTCGTCGCGCGCGTAGCGATCTGTCACCGGGACGACGCCCATCCCGCGCACCTCCGCCTCCACGCTCTCCTCGTGGCTGTGTATCCATTCGCCGACCTGTGCCGAAAAATCCGTCAGGGCCCGCATCGCTTTGCCCCTCCTCTTTTCTCCTCTTTTCTCCTCTTTTCTCCTCTTTTCTCCTCTTTTTCGTCTATGCACCGACGCGCGCGTGTGGCAGCGTATAGCACCAATGCCGTTTACGCTCTCCCGTCGGTGTATACTCGCCAGTGTATACTCTTCCGGTATACATTGCCGCGCCAAGAAGGCGGCAAAGAAGACGGAGGAGGAGGAGACAGACAGACAGACAGACAGACAGACAGACAGACAGACAGACAGACAGACAGATAGACAGACAGACAGATAGACAGCAAAAAATGCAGACAGGAGTCCATTCCAAAGGCCCGCCGGCGGCGCCGCACTATGTCGCGGGCTACAGGAGCATGGCGTTGCCCGAGGAGGAGGCGCTCAAACGCCGGCGCACGTGCATCATATGCGGTACAGAGTACAGCAACGCGACCAACACAGGGCGGCACGAGTGCCGGCAGCACTCCCTGGGGATCATAAACAACGCCTTCGAGTGCTGCGGGCAGCCCGCAGACGGCGCCGGCACGCCGCAAGAGTTCTACACCAAGCGCTTTCGCTCCAAGACCGCGCGCGGCTGCGTCATCGCCGACCACCGCGAGACCTATGCGCCGTTCAACACGGCCGTGAACCGGCGGGGGAACCCCACATCGGGCTCCGTCGAGTTCCCGGAGCAAGAGGCATGGGTGCTCAACCCGCTGCCGTCCGCCATGAGTGTCGTCGAGGACCATCGCGGCCTCGTCGCCGTCATCCAGCGCTACGACGTCGACGCCGTCGAGAAGATGGCCGTCGTTATGCTGAACCACCAGCTCGCGGTCGACGGCATCCTCCCGCCTCATCTGATTGTCCGCGCGCCGCTGTCACACAATCCCCGCCTCATCGACGTCTACCTGAAATTGGCACAGACCGCGGTGCCGCGCCAGGGCTACGCAGCGTGACGCGGCCCCTCGTCTGGATGTTTTGTAATATATAAGCCCGGATCCACCGTCCCCCATTCATAGTCGAGAGAAAAGAGAGAGAGAGAAAAGAGAGAGAGAGAAAAGAGAGAGAGAGAGAGAGAGAGAGCGAGAGAAAAAAAAAGGAAAACGACAAACCACAGACAGGCCGGCAGTAGCAGAAACCCGTCCCCCCTCACTTTCTATACCGCAGAATGGCGGACGACAACGTCGATGAAAGCGGCGGTGGCAATGACGTGACCGACAAGATCTACCGGTTGAACTGGCTATGGACCCAGTCGGCAGAGGTGGCGCACTTCATGCGGGGCCTGTGGGCGACGACCATTGCGATCGGCACGGGGCTGGTGTTCTTCTTCATCATCGTGTACGCCACAGGCGACGACAGCCCGCTGAACTATGTCAATCTCGTCTTCTTCGTGTTTACGTTTGTCGTCGCGCTGCTCGCGGTGACCCAGCCGCGGCCCAAGCAGTTTCTCTTTGGGCTTGTCATCGCCTCGCTGGTCACGCTGGCGTTCAGCCTGGCGGCGACCATCCTGCGCTTCCAGGAAGCCGGCGATGTGACGGACGCGCGCGGTGCCAAGTTCCGCACCAAGACGGGGCTCGCGTGGGCCCAGGCGTTTTTCACCGCAGGCGCCATTGTGCTGCTGGGCCTTGCCGCGTACATCCGGACCTACCTCACGCCGAATGTCTACGGTGCGTACACGGCGTACTCGGAGAAGGACATGATCAGGGAGGGGATCAACTACCGCGTCAATGCGGGAGTGGACCCTATGGCGCTTGCGGGTCTCCGCAATCCCAAAGTACGCACATTCAAAGCGATGGACATGCCGGCCAAGGCCGACCCCGTCTACCCTGCCGTCATCGAGTCGCCCGCGGCGCCGCCACCGGCGGCGGAGGCGGCGCCCAGGCCAGAGCCGTCGACATCGTTCGTCGAGACATTCGCCCCCGGCATCGGCGAAGCCGGCCCGCCGCCGCCGCCTCTGGCCTGGGCGCCCCCCAAGCCGGCGCTTGCGCCTCCGCCCCCGCCGCCGGTGGCACCCGAGCCGGAAACGCTCACCCCTCCGCCCCTGCCGTTCGAGCTCGGCATCGCCCCCCAGGGTGCGTTCGCCATGGACCCGTACGGCGGGAACACAAACAGCCAGTATGCGCCGGACTGGGGCGTGATGCGTCGGCCACTTGCGCTACCAGCGCAGCTAACACGTCTCTAGCAATGAAGTCGACAGAAAAAAATACATACTATATAGTGAATCCATCCAGCAACAACTATGACAAAAATGGAGGGTTGGAAGAAGCAGAAGAAGCAGAAGAAGCAGAAGAAGCAGAAGAAGCAGAAGAAGCAGAAGAAGCAGAAGACAATGAACTCAATTATCTACAATGTAATAGTCCCATAGCGGAAGGCGGGGCTGGTTCATCGTTAACAGATAGATGCCAAGCGTCGCGGCGATGAGTGTGGCGACAAAGAACGCGAAGCTGGCGTACCCCCAGAAGCCGGCGCAGACCTGCATGACGAGCGTGGCCACGCCGTACACGGCGAGCGCGCCGTACGTCCACGGCTCGGCGAAAAACACGGCGTCGCCGAGCGTGACGAAGAGGACGAAGTGCACCACGTAGATGGCATAGTCGGCGTTGGCCGGCGCGAGCTCGCGCAGGACGACAAACACGATGGCGAGCATGCCGTATCCGAGCTCGCGCATGCCCTCAATCCGCGTCAGATCGGCGGCATACGACACAAACACGCCCGCAAACACGCCCACAAACACGTTGACGGTGCGCAGCGCCGCGTCGACTGCCGTGTCGCGCATGGGGGCCGCACGTGTGGCCCCCCAGCCGCCCATGGCCATGCTCCCCGCCTCTGCTGCCGCCGCCACGCCGATTGCCACCCAGGCGTTGTGGATGAACAGGTAGGTGACGTAGCCCCAGTACACGGCCCACAGTCGGGTGCGCGTCCAGTTACCCGGGTGCCAGATCCACGCCCCACGGCGCTTGGCGGTCGCGTACTCACTGGCGTACGTCAGGTCGGAGAAAGGGGATTGCATCGGCTGTCTCTTTTTTTTTCGTTGTCTGTCGCGGGTGTCGGTGTTTTTGGGTTGCCGGTTACGCTCTGGGAGGGAAATAATGTAGTGATTTAATACACGGCACAGTGCGCTGACGGCACATACACACAGGACCGCAATCGGCTTGCCGCGATCGGCTTGCCGCGATTGGCTTGCGGCTCACGCGTGCCACAGCTGCATCTGGCCCGAGAGGGTCTCGCCGGGACGGGTGCGGTGGGCGACGGCGGCGGCGGCGTCGCGAGCCCGGCGCGTCTCAGTGTTGTCGTTGAGGCGGGCGCGGGCAGCGCCGACGGCCAGGCGCTCCTGCGCGCGGGCAATCCGCGCGTCGTCCTCGGCGTCCTGGCCGGCGCGACGGCATCGCCGCTTGTAGCTGAAGCGGAACTCGACGATGAGAGCCGACACGAAGATGTCGGTCAGCGCCGACGTGAAGGCAAAGAAGATGTTGGAGAACATGAACTGGAGGTCGGACGCGCGGTGCACCCAGTCGCTGATGGTGTCGGCCGCGACAATCAGCACCGCGTCGGGCCAGCGGTAGTGGATGCCGACGGCGTCGCGTCCAACCAGCACGTTGATTTGGAAGGGTGTGCTGATCTCGGCGCCGAGCGTCGCGACCGCGCGTGCAAAGACGATGAAGCCAATGAGCAGCCCCGTCTTCTCCGACGACGCAAACAGCTTGCCAAAGATCTCGAATGGCGGCGGCGCGTCAAAGTACTGCGGCGCGTTGGCCCCGTCGCTGGCCTCCACGGGGTCCGGCCCGTCCCACGTCCCCGTCGCCGCGGCGCTGACGAGCGAGACAGTCACGACGACGGCGACAACGGCCTCCGCCAGCTGGATGATGGCGGCCGTCATCGGCGAAGGCGCGGGCACGGCGTCGCCCTGTGCATTGTAGCACGCGCGCATCAGCTGGTTGTGGGTGTAGACGACCTTTACCGCCGCGTCGGCAACCATGAAGACGGCCGTGAAGATGAACTGGCGCTGGATGAGGTTGATGATGACGATTGTGCGCACCCATGTCGAGACCAGGTGGCTGTAGTAGATGAAGCGCGCCTGTACGAGACTGTACCCGATGGCGGCCTCGTCGTAACACGCGTCGTTGTAGATGCGCGTCATCAGCCAGGGCACGACCGCCGCGCCGCCAATGGACGCGATGAGCTGGTTGACAAACCCGGCAATCAACAAACCCGCATACGGCCCGTCGCCGCGGATGACGAACCCAAAGATCTCGATCGGCGGCGTGAACGAGAAATAGTCCGAGTGGACAAAGTCGGCGTACCAGAAGACGCCGAAGAGCGCCGCGATGTCCAGCACTTGGACCACCGCCGCGATCGCGTACTCGGAATGGGGCACCGACATCAGCCCCCGCCGCTGCATGTCGGGGAGGCGGCGCTCTGTCGGCTCGTTGTTGTCTGTCGTCGACAAGGGTGCGTAGCCGCGCTCGTGGATGCGCTCGTGGATGCGCTCGTACGCGGGAATCGCGCGCGCCGACGTGATGACCTTGACCACGCCCTCGCCCGCGAAAAAGGCCAGCGCGAACGAAAGGTGCGCCGGCATAAACACCGTGATTGTCGCGTAGCGCACCCAGTCGCCCACGTACTCTATCCCGTTTACAAACATGAGGAGATAGTACCTCTGCGCGCAGCCCATGCTATGCGGCGACACCTTATCTGGCGCGAGCAGCTCGTCCCGCCAGCGTCCCAGCGTCCCGCTCGTGTACCAGTGCACCAATCGCCCCAAAAACAGCACGCCCAGCATCACCCAGTACTTTGCCCCTTCGAACGTGTGTCCCCGGACGACCGGCGACGCCCCCAGGTCGACGTAGTCAGTGCCGACAATCGGTACAAACACTGCAAAGACCATGAACGTCGAAAAAACAAACACAATCTGGACGACCGCGACAACCAGCTGCATGTGCGGGAAGATGTGCACCTCTTCCCGCTTTGGCATGTGCCGCGACGCACGCACTCGCCCCAGCACCATTTTTTTGCACACTAATACTATGTGTCTCCTCCTCCTTCTTCTATGCTTCTCGGCGCCACGCACGGCCCGTTTATCAATAAAAATCTCTTTTTCAGTGGTTACGACAGCGTATGGGGTTGTGTGGGTTTATTTTTTGGCTTCTTTTGGCTTCTTTTGGCTTCTTTTGGCTTCTTTTTGGCTTCTTTTTGGCTTCTTTTTGGCTTCTTTTGGCTTCTTTTTGGCTTCTTTTGGCTTCTTTTCGCGTTGCTCAATGATGGGGACGGGAAAAGTCCAGGATGCCCGAGTAGTGCTCCATTTCGACGCCGAGGTCGTCGGGGACCATCCCGTGGTGCCCCGTGCAAACGCCGACCACGTGGTCGTGGCGGCGAGCAAAGTCCTTGGTGCCGTTGATGAGCTGCTGCGGCGCCGAGTTCCTGACGGCGTTGTACTCGGGGGGGCTGAGATGCGGGTCGGTGATGCTGTTCGGCGCCCACATCTGCACGAGGACGTCGTTGAGCAGCTTGGGGTTGAACTCCGCGGCCTTCCCGCGGGAGAGCCCGAGCATCCCGGTGATGTCCGCGCGGAACTGCTTGCGGTTGGCGTCCGACGGCGTCCCGCTCGCCACGGGGTTGTACGTCATGCGGCCGGCGCTCATGAACGCCTCGACGAGCCCGAGCGCGAGCCCGATGGCGGCCTGGGTGAGCTTGGCCGAGTCCTCGACGTCCTCCGGGTACGACGACCCGGCCTTGATGGCGGCGCTGACCGCCCCAGGCGCGTGGGTCATGGCGCGCAGCGACGGCTCATTGGCCTTGAGCATGCGCACGTACGACTGGATGGCGAGGCGCATGACCGTCGTGCTCTCGTACGGGTTGTACTTGGCCAGCACAAAGGCGACACGGCCGGAGGAGTGCCGCATGCGCTTCTGGCCGACCTTGTCCTTCGTCCCGGTGTCCAGCCGCACGCACAGCACGTCGCCGATCGCGATCTTCTCGGGCGAGAAGAACGACGTCATCCCCGTCACGTGGATGGGCAGCCCGCCCTGCGGCACCGACGCCGTGGACCCCGTGCCGCGGCGGTAGTTGTTGTAGGCAATGCCGAGCGGTTTGAAGGCGCTCAGCATCTTCGCCTCGAGCACGGCCGCGCGCTCGGCCTCGTCCGCGACAATCAGGTGGTCGACGTTGGGGATGGGCAGGTTCCCGACCTGCGCCACGACCGTCGCGCGCCCGTAGTTCCGCTTCCCGCGGTGGATGCCCGCCTTCTTCATCGCGCTGTCGTCCATCCGGGCCACGACGTCAAGGAACTGGATGGAGTTCGACACCGGCGTCAGGCCCTCGCCGGGGAACGCCACGCGGCCCACGCCGACCACGCCGCCCTCGGCATAGTCCATCAGGTCGAGATCCGGCGACACGCCGACGCGGGTCGCGTTCTGCTCGGGCACGATTGACGCGCCCTCGCGCATTGAATGTCCCGTCGCCATCCTGTTTGTCTTTTCTTCTTTTTTTCCTTACTATTCTTCCTCTTCTTCTTCTTCGTCCTCCTGTTTTGGCCTTATGGACTTATTCTCCTTTCTCTGCCTTCGTCCACTGCCTCCGGGCGTCCCCCTTTATCCCCTATTACGCGCGCGCTCTTTGGTTCTAACCGTCTCAGGGCAGGCAGTCAGTCAGGTCAGCCAGTCGGTCGAGAGAGTCGCAATCACTCACCCGGCTCTGCCTGCTTTCTCCGGTTTTTTCCTTTACTCTTCCGTCCTTTGCGACCTCCTCACTATGGTTTCGGCGCGCGGCAGGTGTATATATCGGAAAACGTGCCATGCCCGGCAGGGAGAGACAGGGGTTGCGCGCCATAACGGAGCGCCGCCTCGGTGTACAGAGTAACCGAGACTCTGGGAAAGTGCGCATCGAGACCGTTCCTCTCTCTCTCTCTCTCTCTCTCTCTCCCTCTTCGTCTAGTGTATTTTTTTGTCGTCATCGTCGTTGGTTGGTGGCGGGTGCATGAGTAGACAACGATCGCGATCGAGGCCCGGCCTCGCCCTGGCGCTTGCACTTGCCCTAGAAATGGCGACGATGGCGGTGAGCCCGGCGGCAGCCTGTCCGTTCTACCAAAACTTGGCGCCGCGCGTCAACTACACGACAGTCGGCGCGGCGCTGACCGCCGCGTTCGTCAATGGCGTCCCCGTGCGCGTGTGCGACCAGGCGAAGATCCTGGCGAACGAAACCGTGCCGGAAATCGCCCAGAGCGTCGCCGTGATTGGCGACGTCGTCGGCGCGTCGCGTGCGTACCTGACCGTCGAGGACCTCGCGCTCTCGCCCGTGTTCGCGGTGACGGCGGACAGCGCGACGTTTATCGACCTGCACATCGTCTTCAAAAACCAGCTGTTCGCCGTCGCCGGCGGGGGGCAGCTGCACCTCGACCACGTGCGGCTGTACTTTGGCGAGGTTCCGGTGGAGCTCGCGCTAGCCGCGCCGGGCGACACGGGACTGATTGGCGACCACGTGCAGTTTGTCAGCACCGGCGTCGCGGTCGTGCGCACCGCCGGCGAGCTGTCGTGTGTCGACTGCGACCTCGTGACGCTGCGCGACGCCGGCTTTGTCTCGCGCTCGGGAGATTTCGACGGCATCAACACGCCCGACCTCACGGCAGTGGACGTGCCCGTGCCATACGCGCTCCAGGCGGCGCCGGGCAGCCCCTTCATCAAGGTGGACGTCTCCGAGGACTATGTCGACGAGATCTCCATCATCAACTGCAAGACCTACCCGGAGACGTGCCCGACGGCGGATCCCGCATTCGGCGCAGGCGGCGGCGGCAACGGATGCGACTGCGACTCAAAGACCAGCACGGCTGTGTCGATTCTCCTGACCGTCACGCTTACCGCCGGCGGCATCGCCCTGATCATCTACGGGGTTTCTCGGTTCCGCAAACGCGAGCTCGGCATGGAAAACACCTTTATAACAGTCACCCACAAGAAGCAATGAGCTCTGTAAAACGTGGCACCTCTACTACTCTTACACCGCGAAGGAGAAAGAAAGAAAGAAAGAAAGAAAGAAAGAAAGAAAGAAAGAGGAATCGAATAAACAGCCCAGCCTCTCTCCCTCTCCGCCCGCTTCTCTCAGATTGCAACCCAGATGACAACCCTCGCGCTCGGACCAAAGTTGGAGAAGGAGGAGCATGCCATCCGGAACGTGCGGCGGGCCGACCTGATGGACGCGCGCGGCATGATGTTTTCGGACGCAGACCGGGAGGGCATCGAGGCGGCGGCGGACGCGTTTGCGGCGACGCTGCGCACGGCGCTGCTCGTGGACGACATCCCGCGACTGCCGGCATCGGGCGCGCCGGCTGCGGGCGTGGTGGCGCGCGCGTGGGCGGATGTGCGCCCGACGGGCGCGGAGGTCCAGTTCAACCTGGAACCGGAGCCGCCGCTGCCGCCTCCCGCGACCAGACCAGTCGCGCCGACTCCCGCGCCGACCCCGGCGTGGTTCCAGATGCCGCAGCAGCCCCATGGAGCGCTCGCGCCCCAGAAGACCGCGGCGTTTGATGGCCCCGAGCTCGATCTTGGCAGCGGTCTTGGCGGCGGCCCCAGCGGCGGCCTCGATGGCGGCCTCGATGGCGACCTCGGCGACAGTCGCCCGCACAACGACCTGGCAGCCATCCACGCGCGGCTGGCGGCGGCATTGACGAGCGCAGACGACGGAGATGGGGCGCACTCGAGCAAGCGGCGCGCGGCAGCGGCGGTAACGGCGGCGCGCGCGGTAGCGGCAATCGACCGACAGGGGCTTGGCGCGGCAGACGCAAACCTGCACCGCGCCGCGACCGTTGCGGTGCAGAACCTGGTGCCTGACGGCCCGTTTCTAGCGATCGGCCGCGCCGATGCGCCCGTATAAATGACAGTACTATATGAAGACGCATACCGAAAACCCCGAACCCCGGAACCCCGAACCCGGAACCCCGAACCCGGAACCCCGAACCCGGAACCCCGAACCCGGAACCCCGAACCCGGAAGCGAGGGGGTGACATAAAAAAAATAATTTTTTTGGCTTTAATATCTTGTGGGAAGGTGCATGCGGATTTCGTCCTCGGTATACGGGTCAAAGAGTCGGAAGACGGCGGGATGGGCCTGGGCGAGAAAGCGGAGGCTGGGCATGTGACGGACGACGACGACGACCTGTGTGCCGGCGTCTTTGCCGGACTTGACGGTGCGGGTCTCGACGAGGCCGGGCACGGCCCGGATGTTGCGGGCGGTGAACGCGACGATCTTGTCCCGCCAGTTCGTCCAGTGGAGGGAGCCGTACATGGGGGGTACTTGGCCCGACTTTAGCGGAATGACAGCCTGGTCGGCGAGGAGCTGGCGGATGTTGGCGTGGATGGGCGTGTCGGAGGCGGTGAGGCGCCAGCCGAGGAAGACGCGGTAGGCGTCGTGGGCGGCGGGCTTGGCGTTGACGGCGTGGATCATGTTTTCGTGGAAGATGAAGATGGCGCCGGGCGGGATGCGAATGTGCTGTTTGGCCTGGTCGCAGGCATCCTTCTGCGCGGCGAGTTTGATGGGCGCAAAGCCGCCGTGGCCCTTGACGGCGGTGTGGGTGCGCGGGACGCCGATGAAGACCTGGTCGTGCTCGCTGAGGTTCCACCAGCCGCCAAAGACGACGTCGTCGTCGAGGACGTTGACGGCCTCGTCGCGGTGCCAGGACTCGGCAGTGGCAGAGACGCCGGCGTGGCGCAGCATCATGCGGTCGATGACCTGCTCGATCTTGAACTCGGCGGGGTTGGGCATGAACTGGCGGATGTAGTCGCGGAGGAGCGGGAGGAGGGCGTCCATGGCCTGGCGGCGCAGGCGGCGGACGAACGGGTTGTGGAAGGAGCTCGGGTTGGCCAGCGCGGCGAAGCCGCCCATGACAAAGGCCTCGGCGCCCGGGAGAAACTCGGGGGATGTGCGGACGGCGGCCAGGAACTCGGCGCGCGCCGTCGCGCGTGCGGCGGCAGTGCCCATAGGCGCCGCTGCCTCGACGACCGCGTACCCCTCGGTGTGGAGATGGGCGGCGTGTTGCAAACTCGTCATGTGTGCGGATATTGGAAAGGGGAGTTTTTTTGTGGGAGCTCTTCTTGTGTGCTGTATAGGGGACGGGAGAGAGGAAAGCGTTCATTCACGAGTTTATTTGGCGAGTAAATAGGAACGTTGTGTTCATAAGAGAGAGAGAGAGAAGGAGAGAGAGAGAGAGAGAAAGAATAGAGTACTGCAAAATAAGCAAAATCACGGTTTAATCAATCAGACAACAGGCTAATCCACATCGATCGCGACTGAAAGGGGGGCGTATTCCTCCGCGGGACGGAACGTGTGGGCAGTGTAGGTGCACACTGTGTCAGGAGGCAGATCTCGGAGCAGGTCGTCTTTCAGGACGTAGGTCCCGGCGACTGGCACGATGAATTTGTATCTGGACTTGGTCATTCTCTCCGGCCTGTTGACGATGACTGCGAGAGCTGCATCGGCCGTCGTGTAGATTCCCCAGACCATCGGCGGCAAGCAGGAGCGAGATTTGCTGCCGGCCTCGGTCGTTTTCGGCCGGCCGGTCTCTACAACCAGAAACACGATGGGGTGCTCGGCCACAAATTCCGCTTTGTACGCTTCATAGAGGTCTATCTTCGCGCACTCGGCTCGTTTCGCCTGCTCGGCGGCATGTTCGACGGCTTGGGCATGCTTGGCTACCGCCGTCTTGTACGCAGACGCCGCTCCGCCTCTTCTGGAAGACGGGGCTTCCCTCTTTTCGGGTTCGTTCTCTAGAGAAGATCGGGCCTGTGTTGCCATAACGCTTCTCGGATCATCCTCGTAGGGAAATCTGACTCGCTTCTTCTCTTTCTTGCCGTTGGTGGATTGTTTCTTCATCGCGGGTTGCAAACTTGCTTGTGTTTCTTTTTTTGTCTATTTTTTTGTTGCTGGAGAGAGAGAGAGAGAGAGAGAGAAAGCAAACTAGCAAGCCCTGTGCCAAGACCGAGGTTGTAACGCGACGTTGTAACGCGACGATATGCAGGGCCACAGAGACGAAGAAGAGCAGACCAAAGACGAGGATATGCCGGTGGCGAAAAAGCCGCGCCTGGACCAGTCGGCCGACGGGGGCGGCGACGGCGACGGGTGCAGCATCGGCGGCGACCGCATGGACGCGTGGAACCCGCCGGCTCTGTCGGTGGCCGAGCGCGAGCGCGTCCTCGAGTTTGTCGGTCTGGCGACGACCAGGGACGAGTTTGCGCTGGGTGTGGCGAGTATGGTGCGGCAGGCCGACGCGGGCGCCAAGTTCAAGCTCTGGGCGGTCAGCAAGGCGCCGGGGCTGGTCAGCGGCATATTTGTGGTGCCGACAATCTTTCTGGACCTGGTTCCCGAGGCGATGCGCCGCCTGGAACGCCCCGCGAAGGGCACCACCAGTCCCGACGAGGTCGTCCGCCTGACGATGGGCTTTGACACTGCCGACGAGATCGACGTGCTGAAGGTCCTCCAGGGCCTCGCGCACGTCGACGCGGGGGTCTGGATGGACTGGGTGACGAAGCTCTTCCCGCATGTCGCGGTCGAGGGTCTCGGGTGCGCCGAGACCGGCAGCCATCTCGCGCCCAAGGTCGAGATCGAGGTGGACGCCGGCGGGTGGATGAAGAACTGCGTGGGCATCGTTTCGGCGACGGACAGCTGCTACAACTGAGAATATAACTAAAAAAATTTTTATTGAGTAGGCCGCTCGGGGTCATTGCCACCGCCGTTATCGTCGCCAGATGACGGCGGTGGCGGAGGCAATTCAACAATGTCGTAGGACGAAGCCGACCCGAGCAAGTTGGGCGTGACGACGTAGGCCTCTCGCGGATAGTAGTTGTCGGCGAGACCCCTGAAGACGCAGGCGCGGAGGGCCTCAATGTCGGTGTTGACGCCGCCGTGGGGTGTGACGATTTTGTTTCGGAGGAGGCGGTTGTACTTGGCGCGCGCCGTCTTGCCGGTAAGCAGATCGAGGCCAAACTTGATGGCGGTGAGCAAGCGCGTGGCCTCGAGCGTGCGCCGCGGGTTCTTGTCGGGGTGGACGAGGATCTGCATCCACTTGAAGCGGCTGCGGATCTCCGACTCTGTCGCATCGCTCGGCAAATCAAACATGTCATAGTAGTTGCGCGCATAGATCTTTATGCAGCCGAGCGTCGTGTGGGAGCTCTGGACGCATCCGTTGCGGCCGATGTGCGCACCGGCGAGCTGCTCCTCTAGCGCGGCTATCTTGGCCAACAACCCGTCGCGCTCGGCCGAGACGACGCGGTGGCGCGACTTCCAGTGGTCGACGTCCGCCTGGCTACACCTCGCCGCCGCCGCCGCCGACGACGATGATGGCGGCGCGCCGGTCGCGACCTCGCTGCTCCTGGCGGCAATCCACATCATCTCGCCGATATGCTGCATGCTCACGCGTGTGGCCGTCGCTGCGTCGGCGGTCGTTGGCGGGGCGCAGGGTGGCGGCAGCAGCGGCAATGCCTCCGCTGTCGCGTCCTCGTCAAGAAACCGGTCGATGTAGACGTCCAGCGCAGCGCCTGTTTGGACTTTTGCCTGGATGTCCGCCTGGATGTCCGCCTGGATGTCCGCCTGGACGCCTTGCTCGACAAAAAAACAGGGCGACACCGCCGATGACAAGGCCGACGACAAGGACGACGACGCCGAAAGCCGGCCGCCGTGATTGTGCGTGGCCGGCGCCTTGTACCTGGGCGCGTCCTTTGCAACGCCGGGGATCCCGCGACCGGGGATCCCGCGACCGCCCCGGCAGCGTCGTCTCCTATCGTTGTCGCCATCGTCGGCGCCGTTGTCACCGCTGCCAGACATCTGCTTGCAAACACACACTCGGGATGTAGATATGTGTGGGAGGCGTTTTGTTAGGCTTCTTCTTTTTCTTCTCTGATACTTCACCTAGGGAAGCAACGAGAGGGAGAGGGGACGGGATGCGTTAACAGACCCATATTCAAGGATCTGCCCCCCCTCTCCCTCTCTCCCATTCTCCTCCTCGGCATGTCCGTATCGGGTATGAGAAGATGTTGGAGTACCAGGAAAAAAAAAGTCATTTTATATAGAGAATATAGGGCGAAGATAGATAGATATAGACGAAAGGAATATAGAGATTTCCGGATTGGACGTTTTTCCGTTATTTTTTTTGTTGGGTATTTGATTAGAGGCGCTGAGCGCGGCGTCCCATGCTACTCCTCCTACTCGTCGCCGAGCATGCCGAGGCTCCCGAGGCCGCCGAGGGCGGTGTCGGGGTCGACAAAGCCGGGGGCGTCGCCGGCGACGGTCCGCGCGCCGCGATACTTGTAGTACCCAAAAGCGCACCCGGCGACGACAAAGAACGGGATGCCGAGGTTCTTGAGAGTCTCGGTGACGGAGCCGTTGCCGGCGGCGGCGCCGGAGAGGCCGGCGCCCTCGCGGTCCTCGAACGGCGCAAAGACGCCGAGGGTGTAGCGGTGGATGAGCGTGCAGTTGTCGGCCGTAAAGTAGTAGAGGTCGACGCCGGCCAGGTCGAGGTGCTGCGGGCTGGGGTCGGCGAACTTGGGCGTGTGGTCGTAGCCGATGTAGAGGACCTCGTCGCCGGCGTGCATGTTGACCCAGCACTCGGTGTACGGGTTGCCGCCGCCGGTGCCGCACTGCCAGCGCGCGAGCGGGCCAGTGCCGACCATGGTGACAAAGTTGGGCGAGAGCGTGCCGTTCCAGGCGCCGCCGGGATACCACGCGATGCGGACGAAGGCCCACTCGCGGTTGGCGATGCCCTTGATGTCGAACTTGAAGTAGCGGTTGCCGGTGTTGCCGCCGGCGACGAGGAAGCGCGCCTTGCGGTCGAAGCCGCCAAAGCCAAAGAAGTCGTTGGGGTTGGTGACGTTCTCGATGACGTAGGCGACGCTGGGGTCGTGGTAGATCTCGGGCAGGAAGGAGTCCTCGCCCTCGGTGATGGTGCCGTACGAGCGGTCGGCGAAGGGGTTGAAGTCCTCCTCGTTGCAGAGGGCGGGCGCGCCGTTGGGGAAGCCCTGGCTCTCGTCGGGCTCGTTGCCCTTGGGCGACTGGCTCTGGGACAGCGACTGGGCCTGCGGGGTCTGGGACTGGGTTTCGCCGGGCCCCCAGCAGTTGCCGCCGGTGCAGCCGCCCTGCGTCGGCGTCGGGTCGGTGTCGCAGCAGTCGCCCTCGATGTCAAACACCAGGGCGGCGATGCCGCGCGGCTTGTCGTGCGCGGCCATGCACACCCGCTCGCGGTAGGTGCTGGCGACGTCGCTCATCTCCTGGGGCTCCTCGGGGCAGCTCTTGTCGACATA
>Ga0209692_10001568_pt1 | contig 30141 bp, 37 predicted proteins | sample tdDd472_FD_187129 | JGI IMG/M metagenome (GOLD analysis project Ga0209692, IMG submission 187129) | Marine sediment microbial communities from the Atlantic coast under amendment with organic carbon and nitrate - tdDd47.2 (SPAdes)... | ecosystem: Environmental > Aquatic > Marine > Coastal >... | reverse complement strand
CTGCCTGGCCAACTTTGCGCGATAGATACCATAAAACAACAAACGCAATGATCGCCAGCACGCCCCACTTTTGCGCCTCGGGTGCCAGTTTATCGATCATGGTTTCACCTCCAACCCTAAGTTGAACGGATCCGGATCGGCGTGGTAGGCATCAAAGCCATAGCGCTGGCCATCGTAGTTGGTGTAAAACGGATCGTAGCTGCCCTGGTCCATGGCTTGTTCGGTCTGCTCAATGTGATCGAGTGTCACACCGTTAAAAGCATCCGGGTTCCAGCTGTCCGCAATCAGGCCATCCAGCGATGGCGGTTGCATTTTTTGATTGACATCCACTTTCGCCAGTTGGGCGTTTTCCTGCTGGCGTTGGAATAAGAAAAACCCGCCCACGGCCAGCAATATTAAAAGTATGGTGTCGGTTTTCATGTTAGCCCCCGTTGGCTGTTTTATCGACTTTGCCACGGACTAAAAAGCCAATCAGCAAACCCGCTAAAAAGTAATAGTATTTTGCGTGCATTATAAAATGCCCCCTGCTTTCAGACCTTCACGGATCTGATCGTTGTTAATAAAATCGCCGCCATTTTCAAACTTGGCCATGGCGCGAATGAGGTTCACGTAATCAAACGGCATCAAGTATTCATAGCGCTTGATACCGGTTTCCCGCTCGACAAAGGCAATATAATTTTCGACCGGGTTGTTGTCTTCGTGTGGCGCCCAAATCGGAATGATTTTGCCGATCGTATTCAGGCCGCGCTTGCGCTTGGTGTCCAGATCTTTGGCTGCTGCTCGCAGGCCATAAAACATGGATTCAAACACCGCATAACCCTCGCCATCATCACCCACCTGGCCTTGCCAATTGATCGCCGAAAAGTAGCGAATATTGAGCGGGTTTTTATTGCGTATGCCACGCGGTAAGCTTGTATCGTTCATGCCTGTTTCACCAAATATCGGTTGCCAATCTAAAAAATTCATGTACAGCGGATCGGCTAAGTTAATGAATGGATCCGTTGCCGGTTGATTCCCTGTGGCCGGGCGTTGCCTGGTCGATAACCAGACAAGCCCACCTAACGCCACTGCACCAACAAGAACCCAGTTGTTCATTAGCCGCTGATCACGACCGGATGTTCAACAATCAACGCGCCTTTAATTTCTGCCGTGGTGCTGGCCGCCGCAGCGGTGTCCACTTTAGCGTGCAGCGACAATGGCGCACTGCCTGAGATTTGCGAAATATCCACATCGACCGAATAGCTAAATTCCGTACCGCTGGTGATGTCGAACTGCTCCGAATAGACGGTATTAGCGCCCTCTTTTAAACTGAGCGTTATTGCTCCAGTTCCGGTTGCCTGGTTTAAATGGATACCGCCCACCAGGCGACCTTTTAGATACGTCAAACGCGACAAATCGCCAAGCGTTAGCCGTCCGTTTTCAGGGGTTTGATACTCCGTATCAATGGTGGCCGCATCAAAAGGCACGGCCAATAAAACCAGCGGCAAAGCCGTCTTGTTTACAAATGCAATCATGCGAAAATTCTCCCGCTGTAGTAAATTGAAATTCTGGTGAGTGGTGAAATACTAAAGTTATCAGTGACACCGACTCGCAAAAAAGACTCATCACCCGTTCTGACTTCATCGTTGCCGTCAAAGCCAAGCCCGTAGACATAATCGAGATAGTCGGCAGGCAAGGCTTTGCCGCGCTCTTTGCCGATTAACTCCAGTACGGTTTTAATGATTGGCCCCGACAACGTCATGCCGTCACTCGATATGCTCAAGCCCGATTCAATCGGCAAGCTGTCCGCTTTTTCGGTGATTTTAATCAGGTTTTGGCTGGCGAAGTTACCGGCGGCTGATATTGTTTTTGTTTCTAAAAAACCGCACTCGCCCGAGTTAGTTGTGCCGTACCACGCGCGATTATAAATTGCATCAATAAAGCCCGCTTTTGGGTAGCGAGGTTGGGTATATCCTGGCGTGTACTCACTTATTTCGTCTTTTGTCAAATCAATAAAACTTGCCGCCTCAAAATAGCCGGACGAGTCGTTATAAGTTACGACTAAATCACCCGATAAAACATTAAGCGTTGACACTCTAAGGTTTTCAGACTCGCCAATGTATGACGGCTTGTCAAAAGCGAGCGTCTTTGAAACTCCAGTTTCGTCGAACTCAAACAGCTCTAACCCGTCGGACGTAGTGCCGCCTGCCGCGATAGCTAAATAAAATTTCAATGTTGCATCATTGAAAACAAGCTGATTTAGTGCGCTTGGTTGCGATGCATTCAAGTTAATATTAAAAGTTGATAATTCGCCGGTCACTGCATCAAGTTTATAGAAAGTGTTTAGACCTACATTCAACCAATAAACATACCCCTCTCTATAAATCGCGCTTTTCTGACTTACCGGCTGGCCAAATGGGGCGGCGCTGGCGTCAATAGTAAAACTGCTTAAGTAGTCGCCCTTGCGATTGTATTCATTCACCCTTAGCGTGTAAGGGTTTATATTTTCCTGATGCAAGAAGTAAATTTTATCGCCTTTTCTCGTGATTCCAAGCGGCGTATTAATTACGCCTTGCAAGTCGTTATCTTTTGCGCCTGCCACTTGATTTTCACTAGTGGTCCTGGTTAAAGCAATGTAACCGTTTTTATTGATTCTGTCGTCGGATAAGGTGTTTCCTTCTGCATCGAGTAAGCCGTTAACGGCGTAAATGGTGCCGGTGACGTCTTTGCGATCAAATTTACCAAAGCCAATCACCAGGTTAACCAGTTGACGGTAAGCGGTTCGATTGGTTACGACCAGATGTTCAAACGATTTATCATAATTACCGCCGTCACCTTTTTGGGCGCCGGTACAGGTTTGATTGAACACCTGAATTTTCAGATCCTGGCCTTGCTTTATATACCAGAATTCACCATTCACGCGCCATTCAATCGTTTGCCCAGGCTCGACGTATTTCGGAAAATCTGCCCAACTGCTGCCGCTCATTATTTCGAACCTCCAAACATAAACACCAGCCCCAACACAATGGAACCGATAATCAAGAATTTAAAAATCATTTCGTTTTGGTTTTCGCTGGGGGTGCGGCTCACTTGCGTGGCCAAAGCAGCGTTGCTGGCGATACCTTCCCGATAGGCTTGATTGACATCGTTCATCACATCCTTAGCCAGCCCCACCGATTCATTCAAACCCGCATCGGCAAACGTTAAGGTATTTTGATACATATCGTTAGCTTCGCTTAAAAACTCGGAACCCAGCTGCCTAAAGGCATCAATTGCACCGCCGTCCGTGATGTTAAAGGTTGAACCCTCGCCACCAACAACCGCCCCTGTGCTGTCCTCAATCGCCACGTTCTGCGAACTTATGTTCGTTTCGCTTTGATTGCTGGTGCTCTGGCTTTGTCGTCTACTACCAAATAATCCTGACAAGTTCCACCTCAATTAAATCGCCGTAATCGTTAATTATGGCCGGTTGGTAATCTTTGAGCATTTTGACCAGGCCGCGCTTTTTGGTTTGAAAAAGCACTTTGTGTGGCTGGTAAAATGCCAGTAATTTTGGGAAGTTCTGAGCGAGATTTTCACCGTGTAAACAATGCACTATTAAGCCATCATCTGACGGTTCGCAAATCGCTGTGACCTCTTTATTTTTGATTATCTGCGCCATGTCCAACGCTAACCGCCGGTTAAGCTCACGCCACTCAAAATCTGAGTCTATGAGATAATCAAAATCCTTTAGCGCTGCTTTTATTTCGCACGGTTTAAGACGAACCATAAAACCAGTGCCACCAGGGCAATCATCATCCAGTTATTTTGGCCACCGCCCGTGCTGGCTCCGCCCAAATTGATTGGGCTGGTACCGAACGAACTGCCACCAAAGGTGCCCGTCTGTGACGTGTCTAAGGCTGCGCTAATATTGCCCGGCATAGGCACCCCAGGGATCATCAGTCGGCCACCTGCATAATCACATAAATAATAGCGCCAATAATCAAAAGACCGGGCAAGCTAATGCCCGTCATTTGTTTGACTTTATCGCCGGCGGTGGTCTGAATGGGAGCCACTACCGGATTCACGGCTTGCTTGGGCGTTTGATAGACCGACTCCACCCCGGGCTGTGCTAACTGCTCACCGCCCTGGATTTTGTCAATCAGGCGATCCGCTGCACTGGTGCCGTAAGCTGTCGCCACGGCGGTGCCCAGATCCCCTAAGCTGTCCCACATTTTTTCCCAATTATCCATGAGTTACCCCTTAGTCCAGTTGTGCCAAGGTGCCCAATGTGTCCATATAAATTGGGAAAGAAGCTGCGGCACCGTCAAGCGTAATGGCATGACTGAAGTTCGAGAAACCCACGGTTTGGATCATCTCAAAACCGTTCTCATCTTCTGTGGTGTCAATGCAGAACACGTCCGTTTGTGGGGTGCGGTGCTTGTAAATATCTTTCTGGAACGCTTCATTACGTGCTTTGGTACGCTCCCAGATTTTACGGTTGCCACGCTCTAAGACCACTTGTGTGATTTTGCCGGTGGTTGCTCGCACGTCGTACCAAATACGGTTGATGTAAGCTACACCTGGATCGTTGTGCTTGATGTCACGCACTTCCAGAATGCCCGCGCCACTTAAGCCACGATAGTGTGGCAAGATACGGCGAACCGTGCCCGCGCCTGCACCCTGAACCGCTGGGCTGACATCCATGTAGGTCTTTAATGAAACGTCCGCGCCAGCATCACTGGCCAGATCAATTTCAATGCTTAACGAACGGGCGGTACCGGATTTACCCGCCGCGCCCAAATTGATTGCCGTTTCCTGCTCTGAGGCATTCGAGCGTAAGCCCTTGCGATCAAAAAACAGCGACAATAACTTGGTGGTTGCGGCATCGGTGATATTGTCGAACTTATTCATAATGTTCAACATGGCACCGGGCACTTGAATGATCACTTTATCGTTCAACTTGACGCGGATTTCATCCATCTTGGCCACAGTCATAGCAGCGCCCGCAAATTCAAAATGCAGCGCATGGTATTTGTAACCTGGATCAAGTTGTAATAAAGCGGTACCGCCTTGAACCACCCCTTGAAACTCGGGTGCCTTGCGGTGGACTTTATCTAAATTATTAAGCATGGCTTAATATCTCCATCTTGGGGAAAAGGGAACGCTCCCGCGTTGCCTGTTCGGGTTAATACTGAATTATTACAGGTAGTCTTTGACTGGCGTGTGACGTTTCAATAATGAGAAAATCACAAGCGCAATAACTACATTAAATACTGTGCCTTGGTTAAATTTCATCGTCTTAGCTCCGCTAATAGGGTTAAACAAAGTTGTTAGATTGCACGATAGAACAAGCCAACGAATGCTTGTCAATACCCCTATGCGGTAGCCAATGCCTTAAAAAGTGCTAACCACGTCACAATTTAAGGTTTTCTGGTGCGCTTTAATTCCGTGCCTGGTCTACCGGCCTGAAAATGGAAGTACTCCCCCAGTTTCAATTGCAAAATTTCCTCCGGTTTTCGGCTCGCCATTTGCCCGGTACCCTGAGCATCCACGATATTGTGTTGCGCGAAAAAATAGGTATTCGCACAGTTGCCGGTAATGTCTTTGGGAATGGTCGCCGTACGCTGGGCACTTAAAATCAGCTGCACGTTGTAGGAACGCCCTGCACTGAACAATTCCCCTGCTTTACCGTCCAGCGCACCGCTGGACTTTAAACAGGTGCTCAGTTCTTCCATTAAGCAGACAATCGGTAAGCGTCCGTCACTGATTTCCCACACCAATTGGCACACCTTTTCCAGCTCTTCTTTTTTGTTGCTGGTCGGGTTGTAGCCGCAGCGAATGCGCTGCCCGTTTTTAAGCCGGGTTAACACCGCGTCATGGAACGCTGAAAAGGTTTGATAATGGATCACATCGTGATCGCCCATCGGGTCATAAGCGATCAGAATATCCGCATTGACCACATCCGGATCCTGTTTAATACCGGTTGTCTTACCGCTGCCACTGGCTCCAATGAACGCTTTGTGACGGTTGGTAATGGTGTTATCTCTATTCACTGCCATTGGTTGCGCCCTCCTCTTTTTTCGGGGTTACGTCCTTGGCTTTACTGGCTCGAATGTCGTGCTGGAACTGCTGGTAATTTTGGTATTGCTCGATACCGATTAAACCAAGTACTCGAGCCAGGCGAATTTCTTCTTTGTACACGACCAGCCAATCCGGGGCGCTCACGTCATACTTCTGCAGAACAGGGTCAATCACTTCGACCACTTCGGATAATTTGCTATCAGGCACGCGCCACCATTCGAACAAATCAGACGCTAAGTTATTGGCCAAGCCCAAACCCACCGCTATGGCCATCTGTCTGGCTTCGGCTCCGTCCTGCTCCGCCTGAATATCTTCGGGCGTGGCTGGCATCACCTGCACCAGATTGGCCGCTTCCAATCGGTTAGCAGCTTCGGCCATGGCTTGTTTATGGATTGCGGTGAGCATTACCTACCCCCGCGCAATAAAAACAACAAGCCCATACCAATCAGGCCAAACGGCAATAATTTTTTCACCGGGCTGGCTTTGTCGTCGTCGGGTTGGGGTTCGTCGTCCTGATCATCTTCGTCAGGACCAGGCATTTGTGGCATGGCATCGGGCGTGAATTCGTCGTGCTCGGCTTGGGCTTGGGGTTCTGGCTGTGCGGTAGGTTTGATTGCATCCGGGCTGTCGCTCAAGTTCTGCATGATGTAATCATGCGTTGCTTTCGCATTGGATACCCGCCCTTCTAACTTGCCATGCACCGGACACACGAGCCAGTGTTCGTTTTTCGTGGTTCTGGCAAACTTTCGTACTTCACTCGGCTCATTGCAGCCAGCGACCGGACAAGGCACATAGCCAACTATGGGTTGCTTACTCGCCATTTTTAGACCTCCATCAAGGGAACGGCATGTCTCACGACATTCCAAAAAAAGGGTTAATCGGTGGTTTCGGCACCACTGGGCGTTTCGCTGTGTGAATCTTCCAGGGCATTACCCTGCAAACGGGAAAAATATTCACGTAGCAACGCGTTCTGTTGTTCCAGAACGGTTATTTTCAATTCGAACGTCTTGATAATCGCCAGCAAACTGGCTGGCACATCCTGAATGCCTGGCACGTCCGGTAATTTGCCGGTGGCCAGCGCTTTCATTAATGAACTAGTCGGTGGTAGCTCGATGCTTTGAAACTGAGCGGTTAACGCATTGGCCAGCGGTGTGGCTTCTGGGTCGTCGTATAGGCTGGTAAACTCCGGCCACTTTTGCCCAATGGGCGGGAACTGGTTTGCCTGGGATTGCATACATTCTTTTTTGCTCACTGTGATAGCTCCAATTAACGGTTAAAACGCGGCCAAATTTTTTCACCTTCTGGCTGGAGTAGCGCTAAAACGTGCGGTGCTACTCTGTTGACCGTGTGCTGGCTTCCTACAACCCTATTATGGGTTTTTGGAATGCTTAAAAATTACTGTGCCGCTGCGCGGCGCTTAAATGTTGCACGCTAAAGCGTGCCCTTTTTTATCGGATTTAATGGGTTAGGTTTCGACCGGTGCCACTAAAGGCTTTAGAAACCTAACCCATTAAATCCGGGGTTGATGCCAGCGCAAGCGCTGAAACTCTTAACCTTTCCTTGGTTCACCTGCTTCGCAGGCAAACCAAGCCCCTAGGGAATGTCAAAAAAAATGCATTCCTCATAGGGTTACAATGCCATCTGTGGATAACTTCCACCGCTTCGCATTGGGGTAAGTCGGACGCTAACCGCTTACCCAGTAATTGCTTTTAAGGCTTCTAGCTTGCCTTACCGTGGCTCAGGCCAATTACCCGCTACAACCCTAGTCTGTGGACTCGTACCCTCGCTTCGTTCCATCCGGCTTGCCTGGTTGACCAGGGATCGCGGCTTCGGGTGTACTGGTTCTAGCGCCCGTCGCGCCTGTGCTGACTATTAACCACGGAACCCCCGCTAGGTCAGCGCCCTTCTGTTCATCCAATCGCAAAAACCTTGATTCCTCATTGGATTACTATGCGTCAGAAGGCATAAAAAAACCGCCCTGCAACGGGTGCAGGACGGCTTTGTTATGCCCTCTGAACACTAGGGTTCATGCGGTTTAATGCGTTGTTGAGGAATCCCGCAATAGTGTTGTATAATGGCATCGCTTAAATGATCCTTTTGCTAATAGTTTGTTTAAGCCGCCCGGTGAGTGTTGGTAGCACTGCCGGGCAACCCCCTTTTGCTAATGAAATAAAATCTTCAATTTCAATTCAGCATTACGCTTACGCACCAATCTCGACAACTGGCGCAAATTCTTAACCTTCTTTTTAATGTCGGCTTGCATTTTTTACGATCTCCTTTTTCAAATCCTGATATTCAGTAAGCTGATCCAGCACTTCGTCAAAAATTTCAAATAAGTCGTGACTGATGCCCATAAAAAAGCGATCGTTTTTTGATAAAAATCTTTTTCTTGATTCTTCCTGGTAAACCCTCAAAGCGCTATCACGTTCTTTTTTTACTCTCACAATCAACCGATCTAGCTTGCTCATAGCTGCGCCACCTCCGGATCCACTCTTAAGCGTAAATCAATTAAATCCTTGATCGCTTTCAGGCTGTCCGCATCCATTCGAGCAATTGCCCAGGCGGCCATTTTTTCGTGGCGCTGTTCCTGGTGCGCGTCATTCGGTAACTTGCAACGCTGCACTTCTTTTTCATTCACGAAAGCGCGCAAATCCTGACACATCGACGGGGGCAAGTGCCCGTTATCGGTGGCCATGTGGATCAGCTCCCATAAATGGAAGTCAATTTTTAAACTTCCACTGGAGTGGTGTAATTCAATGATCATCTTTACCACCCTCCATGCGTTCCTTGTCAACTTGGTTATGCGTTAAAGCGCTAACCAATCGAAAATAATTTCTGTTGAGAATGTCTAGAAGTCGAGCAAAACGATTAACTGAGATTTCGCAATTAGTGGATGATTGCCTGGTGAAGTCCAGATCCTTTTTTAACTGGTGGATCTGATAACTGAGATACGCGAACAGGACAAAAATTAGAGCGTATAAAACTACAATGGCAAAATAGATGTGAGTCATGATTATTTGCCCTCAGTCATGCTTTTTATTTCGCTGACCAGACAACAAAGCTCATTTAAATTTTCAAAGTCTTGAATGCATAAACCGCCCACTTGTGGCATAACATCTTCTAAAAATTTATCTGCTCGATGGGCTAGCTCAATTAGCTTTTCTTTGTGATTTTTAATCATGGTGTGACCTCCGTTCATTGTTGGTTAAGCGCTCCTGTGTTGGTATAGATGCCAGCCCCGGAGAAAGTCTTGAAAGGGGCTGGCAAGTGCCCTTAACCAACATAAGAGACGGGATCAAAATATATCAACTGACTGACAGTGTCAACCAGTTGATATATTGCTCTATATATATTTATTGGCTAACATAGTCATTAACCAACAGGAGATCGTCATCATGGCACCTAAAATTGATACTCTTACTACCACCCAAAGACTGGTGAAAGCCGTTTACAAAAGACTGGAATCAGAGGGTGACAAAAAACCTACCCGCTACCAAGTAGCCAAAGTAATGGGCGTTCCTTATGGCACTTTGTATCCCTATGAAGCTGGAGAAACCCAAGCTGACTACTTCCCGGCGCTAAGGGCGGCTTTGTTCTTGGGGATTGATCCCGACTCTGTTATTGCAATGATTAAATCTGAATCTGGTAAAAAAGAAGAGGATAGAAAAGTTGCAAATGAACATTTACAACATAAGCCAACTAAGGTGATCGAGGCTGTAAACCTTATATTATGTTAAATCGAGTATTTGTAATTGTAGTTAGCTTCTACACCATTTTATTATGACCAACTAAAGTACTTCACTTTTGACAACTAAAGTACTTCAATTACAACTAATTAGCTTCAAAGCTCGTAGGATTACAACTGAATTAGTGCAAAATTCATATAGAGAAATATGTTCTATAACGGCTTGATAACAGGCATTAAATATGTGATTAATAGAGCTCGATACCCTTTCTCGACAATACAATATGCAGGAACATGAGTTATTTCTAGAAATCATCAATCGTGATGACCCCAAACTCACACTGGCATTTAATAAGGATGATAAATGCTGGGGTTGGTACGGTTACGATGGTATGGGTAGATATGCATTTCTTGAAATTAAGAACCAGGAAGTCCTAAACTCAGCCGAGTTTTACTTTGAACAGAATCTACTTCGTAAGATTAAGAATGTCTACGCTGTTGAAAACGGCTGTGAGTGCACCTTGTACGAGATTGCTTAACAGCTATTCAACAATCTAAAACCGTTAAAGGCACAATATCCGCCCTCATCCGCTCCCATAATTTGGTACGTCGTCGAACGATGATATATAAACCATTTCTAAATCATCCAGCCATGACTATTTTCTAGCCAGGCTGGATCTTATAGAGGTACGGCCACGATTCGTGATAAATCGACCAAAAAATAGTTTAACCATATGAAATATATTGAATATCTCAACGAACTAACAGCAGACTTTGCGCTATTGATACACTGTTTGTTATATTCGTACTTTCAACTTAGAATTTTACTACCCACTTCAGTACCGACAATACGGTTAAATTATGTATGTAATTGGTCAACTTGCCAAATTGGCAAGCGTAAACGTTGAGACCGTTAGATATTATGAACGGTGCGGCTTAATTGAACAGCCCCAAAAACCCGTTAAAGGTTATCGTCGTTATCCTGAGACGACTTTGAATCGCATTCGGTTTATCAAACGTGCTCAAGAGTTAGGGTTTTCCTTGGATGAGATCGCTAACTTGCTGATGCTGGAAGAGACTTCTTGCCAAGAAGTACAAAGTATAGCAAACCACAAACTTGCCAGTGTTCGTGCAAAAATGGCTGATCTACGCCGCTTAGAAACCAGTCTTAATGATTTACTGAAACAATGTGCAAGCAACACTGAACAGGCACATTGCCCGATTATTACTTCCCTTCTCCCAGAAAACAACTAATAACAATCGCTAAACCCCTTGACTCCGTACTTAGATACGGAGTTTATACTGTTTTCTATCAGAACATTTGAAGTGGAGTAAGCCATGGCAAAAAACGATACCAGTTTACCGCTAGTTGGTGGTATTGCTGCTGCTATTGGTGCTGGGCTTTGTTGTGCTGGGCCCTTAGTCTTGTTACTACTAGGCGTTAGTGGTTCTTGGATTGGCAATCTGACCGTATTGGAGCCATACCGCCCTATTTTTATCTTGCTGGTACTGGTTTTATTTAGTTTTGCCGGTTGGAAAGTTTATCGACCTATAGAAGAGTGTGAGCCTGGAACCGCTTGTGCAATGCCACAAGTACGTAAGCGCCGGCAGATCATTTTCTGGGTAACCGCCTTCATTGCATTAATATTAGTCACTAGCAATTACTGGATTATCTGGTTTGCTTAATTATATCGTTGAGAAATAACCCTTGGAGAAGAAGATGAAAAAAATTGCACTATTATCCCTACTATCAATACTTAGCTTGGGTGCGTTTGCCAAGCAGCAAACAGTCATGCTTGAAGTTCCCACGATGACCTGCGTAACTTGTCCGATTACGGTGGAAAAAGCATTGCAACAGGTTGAGGGAGTTACCAAAGCTGAAGTGACCTTCGAAGATAAGTTAGCCGTGGTCACTTTTGATGATGAAAAAACTACGGTGGAAAAGCTGACCGAGGCCACAAAAAATGCCGGCTATCCATCTGTGGTAAAGCAATAAAGGACGAATACTAATGAAGAACCTGCTGAGTCTTTTTACCCGCATTGGCGACAAAGCCAGCTCATTAGGTGCCGTGGTGTCTGCCATGGGTTGTGCCATGTGCTTTCCGGCCATCGCCAGCTTGGGGGCAGCCATCGGGCAGGGTTCCTCAGTCAGTGGTAGTGGTTCTTTATCAATACACTCTTGCCTATATTGGCTTGGGTTAGCCTAATAGTTAACGGACTTGGCTGGATTGGTCACAAGCAGTGGCATCGTAACCTGCTTGGTATGCTAGGGCCTATTCTGTTGTTGCTATCACTTTATCCGTTCTTTCAATATGCCTGGAGCACTTATGTGACGTACTCAGCCTTGGCACTGATGGTAGCGGTATCAATCTGGGATATTTTTTCGCCAGCGAATAAACGCTGTGACAATGAAAGTTGTGTGCTTCCTGCCGACAACACTCACTCAAATCCATAAGGAGGTCTTTATGCGTAAATTCTCCATCTCTGGAATGACTTGTGAAAGATGCCCTCAGCAGATCGAAGATGCCTTGATCGTCATGCCTGGCGTCAGAAATGCCACCGTTTTTTATACGAAATCCAGTGCAGTCGTCGAAGCAGAATCTGATGTCAATGAACAGACGCTAATCAATACCATCAAAGCTCTTGGCTACACGGCTCAACCTGTCGCGTTAGATGGCTGCGATAGTGAAGATGTGACTGACAAAAAGTCGCTGCATGTCGCTATCATCGGTACTGGCTCGGCTGCTTTTGCTTGTGCTATCAAGGCAGTGGAAAATGGAGCACAAGTCACACTCGTTGAAGCTGGAGATGTGATCGGAGGTTGTTGTGTTAATGTCGGTTGTGTACCTTCGAAAATTCTGCTCCGGGCTGCCCAGCTGGCTGAACAGCAGCGTAACAATCCTTTCGACGGTCTAGAAAATCATGAACCTTCTTTGGATCGTAGCTTGTTAGCGAAACAACAAACTGCACGCGTGGAAGAGTTACGTGCCGCCAAATATCAGCATATTCTGGATACCAATCCAGCATTGTCATTGGTACAAGGTTATGCATCTTTTAAAGATACTCATACCTTAACTATTCGCAACAAAGATGGTTACGAGCAAGAGCTGGTTGCAGATCGCTTTTTGATTGCCAGCGGCAGTCAGCCATCTATTCCTCCTATTCCAGGCCTGGTTGATACCCCTTATTGGACTTCGACGGAAGCTTTATTCGAAACTGAGCTACCTGAGCACTTGTTAGTGATAGGCTCTTCAGTTGTGGCTGTCGAACTTGCTCAAGCTTATCGTCGGCTGGGTGCAGAGGTCACTATCTTGGCTCGCAGTACTTTATTGCTCCGTGAAGACCCACTGTTGGGAGAAGGCTTAACCGTAGCTTTTGAACAGGAAGGCATTCGCGTACTGGAACATACCCAAGCCAGTCAGGTGTCTTATGAAGATAATAAGTTTATCCTTGATACCGAGCAAGGAGAAATTCGTGGCGATAAATTGCTGGTCGCCACCGGCCGTGCACCTAATACCGGTAAGCTTAATCTTGCCGCTGCCGGTGTAGAAAAAGAGGCCAATGGAGCGGTCACTGTAGGTGATCAGATGCGCACATCACAGTCACATATTTACGCAGCAGGTGATTGTAGTAACATGCCGCAACTGGTTTATGTCGCGGCAGCGGCAGGCAGTCGTGCAGGGATTAACATGACAGGGGGTGAAGCTCGGTTGAATCTATCCGCGATGCCAGCCGTGATCTTTACCGAACCGCAGGTAGCAACGGTAGGGTTGTCAGAACAAGAAGCTCATGCACAGAATATTGAGACCGAAAGTCGAGTATTGCCACTGGAAAACGTGCCTCGAGCACTGGCTAACTTCGACTCTCAGGGTTTCATCAAACTGGTGGTTGAAGCTGGCTCCCAACGCCTGATCGGAGCCCAAGTATTAGCTCATGATGGCGGCGAGATTATCCAGAGCGCGGCACTGGCGATTCACAACCACATGACAGTGGATGACTTAGCGGATCAATTGTTTCCTTATTTAACTATGGTGGAAGGCCTGAAGCTTTGTGCACAAACTTTCAGTAAAGATATTAAAGAACTGTCTTGCTGTGCTGGGTAAGCTTTATCTTTCGTCAGAAAAGATATTTATGAGTCTGCTTTTGGTTTCCAGTGATACGGTACTACCAATTTACTGCATATTTCTTCGTGGAAAGTTTCTTCAGTAACTGTTTGAGAGCTAGCCTCAAGCAAGATATTTGGCCACAATAGGAGATGTGATCATCTGAATTACTGCAAAGAATGTGGCTGGTATTACTATTTCTGATGGCAACCGGGATGCAGCCACAAAAGCCGCTGCAATGCTAAATTCTTTTTTGCTGACAGTAAATAGGTATGCGATGACTTCCGGTCGGTCTGTCGTTATAAACCGTGAAGCCATTCCAATTAAGTAGCCACAAAGATTTAGACTTAAAGCTGCTCCAGCAATTACAAAAGCATACTATCCATAACCAATGATGGTTTCTGCATTGGAAGCCACTACCGCAAGTAATATTACAAGATAGAAGACTGACCCAATTCCTGCGTAAGTCGAATCATGCTTTGAAATAATCGTCGGAAAGTTGGTGCGTAAGGTTACACCGAGAATTGTAGGCACTAAAACAACTAGAGCTAACTCCAGGATGATGGAAACGAGAGGGACTTCTAGCTGTATCCCTGTCAGCCATAGAAAAAGGAGCGGAACTACGAAAGGAGAAAAGGCTGTATTGACCGCATTGAAAAAGGCGACCAGTCAAGAAGCCTGCAATTGAATCGGGCCATAGACGAGCCCCATTGCCAAAAACTGTCTTGACGGTTTGCGAAAGACTATTCGTACGGCATGTGCATCAAATGTAAGGCTGATCACAAACATCAGAATCACAAGTAAAGGGGCTATTGAGGAGTCGAGGTACTTCCCGGATTCGGGCAATATCAGGCCAACTCCAGCTACAATAATCACAAACCAAACAAGATTTGATTCAACGAAATAAATTAATCGACGCATAGGTCAAGGGTACCAGTTACAGTGCGGCCACAATATAAATTATAGCTGTACACTCCCAATTACAGAGCTTGAGAATCATCGCGACATTGCTCATTTGTCATTTCAAGCTCAATGGTCGTATGCTCTAAATTAAATTTACTCAATCGTTCTGCTATGGACTTTTTTAACTCCAGTTGCTGTTGAGTAGACAGTGCCTCTTGTAGAGCTAGATGAGCAGTAAGTACATGATGCTCTCCATCCAATGACCACAAGTGCAGGTGATGGATACTATCCACTTCTTTGAGTTCTATTAAGGTTTTATAAACTGATTTTGACAGTTCTTTGTCAGGGATTGCCTGTAAAAATAACCTTATAGTGTGCCAAAGGTTTTTAGCAACATTAATTAAAATATAGAGAGTGAAAAGAATTGATAAAGCTGGGTCAAGAATGGGCCAGTCAACAAAAAGAAGTACGATGGAAACGATTAAAACTGCAACCCAACCCAGTACATCTTCCAATAAATGCCAATTGAGTACACGCTCATTAAGAGTTTTGCCTTTACTTAATTTATAAGCCGCAAACCCATTAACTAGCACCCCAAACACGGCTAAGGCGATCATGCCCTCAACTATAGGCATTTCTGGTTGCAGGAGTTTAGGGATAGCTTCTGTCAGAACCCAGACGGAACCAATAATGAGGACTAGACCATTAATAAGTGCACCGAACAATGATAACCGGCGGTAACCATAGGTGAACTCTGAATTTGAACCTTTTTCACTAACTTTACTGAGAAACCAAGCAAATCCGATGGATAAACTGTCGCCAAGATCATGAACGGCGTCGGCCATGATGGCGGTACTATTGGTTAAGATACCTCCTATAAATTCGATAATGGTAAAGGTGACATTCAGAAAAAATGCCCAACCTATACGATTATTTGAACCATGTGAGTGCGAATGATCATGCATTTAAGATTACCTCTTGTGGAGCTCTATTCCTACCTTAGGATTTGATCTTCAATATACGAAAACCGCCAACTAAAACAATTAATCCAATGATAAACCCAATGATTAAGTCTGGATATTGTGAGCCCGTCCATGCCACTAATCCTCCGGCAATAATAACGCCTGCGTTAGCGATGACATCGTTAGCAGAAAAAATCCAACTTGCTCTCATGTGAGCGCCGCCATTTCGCTTTTTGGCAATTAAGATTAAGCACCAGACATTTGCTACCAAGGCAATTAAGCCAAACACCATCATAAGGTTTGACTCAGGCTCACTCCCTTGAACCAGTCTCCTCACAACTTCTGTTAATACACCCAGAGCTAATATAATCTGTAACCATCCTGATATATGCGCTGCACGGAGTTTTTTTCGGACGCCATGCCCAACGGCGTATAGTGCCACCCCATACACTGCTGCATCGGCAAACATATCCAATGAATCAGCTATCAATCCGGTCGATTGTGCCCACCAGCCGATAACAAGTTCTGTAATAAACATCACTGCATTAATAGCTAATAGCATTTTAAGTATCCCAGCTTCCTCTGCTTCTTCATTTTGTGCCGTCAACCTTGCTTTATGGATAATCTCGCTGTCCACAGCGTTAGTTGATTCCAATCTAGCCCCAAGCCCAAGAGACGTTATCCGGTCTTCTACCATGTCCCTGAGTTCAAGGTGATGAAACACTCTAACTATGCGTTTATGTGTATCAAACTCGAGGATTACACTTGGCTCAAGACTGTCCAGTGCCATTCGGATCATGCCTTCCTCTGATGGGCAGTCCATTTTAGGAACGTGGTATTCGCTTACATGTGCCCCTTCAAATAACTTGTCGTCGTTAGTAATATCTTGTGTTTCATCTGTAGCATCTGCTTTGCAGTCACGGTTACATTTCTGGCTCATAGGTATACCTTGCATTTTTTGATATTGGCTTTCCCCCTCCCCGATCACTATAGTCTAAAGCGGAGAGTCCTCGATACGAAAATGGGCGAGCTTTCAGCATTAATGGGGTGTTGGTTCAAACCATCTTGCTATTATAAAGTATTGCCGACTCCAAAATAGAGCCGGCAGATTGCTAGTTAGTGTTTCTCCTTCAACTTACCTTTTGAAAACCAGGCAAACAGAACGGGCAACACAAACAGTGTTAAAAATGTGGCTGTTATCAGCCCGCCTACGATAACACTGGCAAGCGGTTTTTGTATCTCTGCGCCAACGCCATTTGATAGCAACATCGGTATTAAACCTAACGCAGATGTCACTGCTGTCATCAATACCGGTCTAAGCCTGGATACGGCACCATCAAAAGCGGCTTCACTGACAGGTAGGCCATCCTTGATACGCTGATTGATACTTTCAACCATCACTACACCGTTAAGTACCGCGACGCCAAACAGGGTAATAAATCCGACCGAGCTGGGCACTGATAAATACTGCCCTGACAGCCAGAGTGAGAACACCCCACCAATAACGGCTAGAGGTACATTTACCAGGATCAGCATAGCCTGACCAACCGAAGCAAAGGCAAAGTAAAGCAACAAGGCAATAAGCGCCAGCGATAATGGCACGACCAGCGACAGACGCTTTTGTGCTCGCTGTTGATTTTCGAATTGTCCACCTATATCCACGGAGTAACCCGTTGGCAAATCAACTTGTTCAGCAATCGCTGCGCGAATATCTGCTACCACACTGCCCATATCACGCCCTTGCACATTGGCCTGAACGACTACTCTGCGCTGAACATCATCTCGGCGAACCTGCGGCGGGCCGGAAGCAATATTTACAGAGGCTACATCACCAAGGCGAACCCAGGCTCCTGAAGGTGCCTGCAAACGAAGGTCAGCAATAGTTTCGCGATCTTGGCGAAAACGTTCATCCAACCGAACATAGATATCATAACGTTCGTTACCATTGATGATTTGTCCAGCGCTGGCACCGCCAAGCCCATTTCGAACCACTTCCATGACATCCGCTACGTCGAGTCCATAACGAGACAATGCGCGGCGATTGGGCTTTACGACCAATTGAGCTTCACCGACAATTTGCTCCATGGCAACATCACGCGTACCGTCGATCTTTTTGACCACTGCCTCAATTGCCTGCCCTTTTTCAGCCAGCACATCAAGATCTTTACCAAAGAGTTTTATCGCTAGTTGCGCTTTAACCCCCGATAACAGCTCATCCACACGGGTGGCAATTGGTTGTGAAAAATTGAACAGCAATCCGGGATGTTGTTCCAGCTTTTGCTCCATCAGGGATTGAAGTTCATAACGATTATCGGCGCTGGTCCATTCTGGCACTGGCTTAAGACCAATATAGATCTCAATGTTATTCACTGGCTCTGGATCACCGCCAATTTCGGCACGTCCAATGCGTGATAACGCATAGGTGACTTCCGGGAATTCCATCAGCATTGCTTCGAGTTTTGGAGCGACTTCAAGCGCAGTATCCAGGCTGGAGGACGGAGCGAGAGTTACCCGGAGGTTGACCGTTCCTTCTTCGAGTTCAGGCACAAACTCGGTACCCAGACGCGGTATTACTAAAGCTGCCGCAACCACGAGCGTTACAGCAATACCAACGACGACCTTACTGTGGCTCATAGCCCACGACAAACCCTTGCGGTAGAGTTTATCAAGTGGTTTCAAGACGAAACTCTCCCGCGGGCGTATCCCTTTGCGAAACAGGTAGGTGGCTAATGCTGGGACTATGATTAAAGCTACAACCAGCGCGGACAGCATAGACAGCATGATACTGATAGCCATCGGCTGGAACAGTTTGGCTTCGACCCCTTCGAAACTGAATAGCGGCATGAAGACAACTAAAATAATTGCTGTCGCAAAAAATATAGGTCTTGCTACCTCTCTGCCAGCTTCTTGCAAGCGTAAAGCAATCCCATGGCTATCATGAGCTGCATCAACAGGATCTGGATCATCCTGAACCATTGTCTGTCTATCTTTGTCATGGGTGGCATCGGGATGGGTCAAATGTTTGAACATGTTTTCGACCATCACTACAGAGCCATCCACGAGCATGCCAATGGCCACGGCAATACCGCCTAGAGACATTAAGTTTGCCGAAAGACCAAACCACGCCATCACCATCAAAGCAATACCGATGGAAATTGGAATTGAGATCAGTACCAGTAAGGTAGCACGCAAATTCATTAGGAACAGCGCCAAAATGACCACAATGAAGACAAACGCCAGTAACAGAGCATTGACAACGGTATCAACCGCTTGCGTCACCAGATCGGCCTGATCATAGTAAGCCTCGAACTTAACTCCTTCCGGTAACGCCTGATTAATACGCTCGATACGGGCATTAACCCCATCAATGGTGCTTTTGGTATTGGCGCCTAAACGTTTTAATACAATGCCTGAGACGACTTCGCCTAGTGTCTCAACTTTCCCATCCGAAGTTCGGCGTGTCATGGTCACTGCGCCCTGGCGGATTTCGCTACCCAGATTCACTTTGGCTACATCCGATACGGTGATAGTGGTGCCATCCACCGTTTTCAGGGGAACTTGACGGATCTGCTCCAGCCCTTGCTTGCCATGATCGAGCCAGCCGGTACCTCGGATCACCAATTGCTCCTGACCACGGTTCATATACCAGCCGCCAACATTGGTGTTGTTACGCTCCAGAGCCGCCATGATATCGTCCTGGGTCAGATCGTAAGATAACAGCTTTGACGGATTCAGATCGACCTGATACTGACGCACCTCACCGCCGAAAGACAGCACATCAGTCACGCCTTCGGCCGGGATAAGCAACAACTTGACCACCCAGTCATTTAAGCTGCGTAGCTCCATGGCATCGAAACCCGAACCGGGTTCGGCAACCAGTAAATACTGATAGACTTGCCCCAGCCCAGAAGTGTTTGGCCCCATTTCGGGTGTACCAACGCCCTCTGGAATCAGCTCTTTGGCAGCCTGAAGTCGCTCGAATACCAGTTGCCGGGCAAAGTAAATATCAGTGCCTTCCTTAAACACAACAGTAACGCCAGACAAGCCAGTCTTTGAAATAGACCTTACTTCTTCTACATCAGGCAGAGCGTACATGACAGCTTCAATCGGATAGGTTATCAGCTGCTCGACTTCCTCAGCAGCCAAGCCAGGAGCTTCAGTATTGACCGAGACCTGAACGTTGGTAACATCCGGAAATGCATCAAGATTCAGCCTTGGAATAATAAAAAAGGCGCTGACCGTTAGTGTAATGAGCGCAATCGCCACCAGCAAACGGTTAGTGACCGCCCAATCGATAATTCGATTAAACATAGAGTCTCCTTAATGCTTAGTGGTTATGCGGATCAAAACCGCCTTTGGCGATTTGTGAAGCAACAAAAAAGGCACCGTCGGTAACAATACGTGTTCCGGGAACAATGCCGTTAATTTCACGCAACGAACCTAGTGCTCGCTTTAGTTCAACTTCTTGAGAGCGAAACTGCCCTGGACTCTCTTCTACAAAAATTGCCCAGTCTCCATCGGGATTTCGCATCAGTGCTGACTCTGGCACAGCCAATACCGGCTCTTCTGTACGAAAACGGAAGAAGACCTCTGCAAACTGTCCCGGATGCAGCCTATGCTCCAGGTTGTCCACCAATAAGCGCACTGTTCGGGTTCGTGTAACGGGGTTTATGGTATGTGCTTCTTGGGATACCTTGCCTTGAATTCGGATATCACCAGCCACAATGTCAGCCAATGTACCGAGCGGAAGTGATATAGACTGATCTGCTGGAAGGTGTGCTTCGACCCAGAGCTGCTTCTCATTGGCCAGCTTGATCAGAGGAGAACCAGCTTCGACGCGCTGCCCCTGCTCGAAGTCGTCAGATAACACAGAACCATCGGTTTCGGCACGTAGGGTATATTCGCCCAATGCCTTAATATCTTGCGATGCCAGAGACTGCAAATCTGACTCAGCTAACCCATAGGCCTGCAACGTTGCCCGAGCAGCCTCCCAGCTGGTTTTGGCCTGGATATAACGCTGCTCTCCAACGGTTTTGCGACCGAGCTTGCGGACTCTTTCCCATTCAGGCCAAGCGGTGCGATAGTCTGCCTGGGCCTGCGCCACATCCTCACTGAACAGGGTTACCAGTGGCTGACCTTGTTCGACATGAGCGCCCAATGCTACGTGACGACGTAATACAACGGAAGCTACTCGCGGTGACACTATGTAGCTAGTGTATCCATTAGAAAGAACTTCCCCTGGTGCGTAGAACTCATAATCAACGCGCTCGGCAGTGAGAGGAGCAACCTGGATATCAGCAATCGTCATTTGAGTAGCATTTAGTGCCGTAGTGGCAGAAGCTTCTTCTTGATGCCCATGTCCATCTTCTTCAGTATTACTTTCGCTGTGTCCCGCATCATCATGACTTTCATTGTGGGAACTATCGCTAGTCCCATGTTTTGTATCACCATGACGCTCATGTTCATCCGTGGCTTTCGATGAGTGTTCTTCGTGAGACGCATCATCCTTATGCTCAATAACCTCTTGAGCAGGCTTGCTCTTATCATGTTCGTGCCCCTCACCACTCATCGTTTCTGCAAGCCCTATGCTTGGTGCAGTCATTGCGGCGCTTAGCATCGCTATCAATAATCTATTCATGTTCATTGTCCTATCTTTAATTCAGTGGCTTAGTCGCAGTTGGTGCAACAGCTCTGAGCTGGCCGGAGTGCAGCAACACTTCGGTTAACGCAAGTTGTGTGTGCTTTTCGAGTGAGATTCCTGCCAGCAGGCTCTCCGAACGCTGGTTGAGAGCGAGCAGGTAGTCAGTTGTTGATAGATCGCCGCTTCGCCACTGGCGTTCCAACAAGTCAGCACTATTTTCAACTCTGCCACGAGCTAGCTCGAGCCAGCGTCGGTATTGCTCGTCATAACGTTTCCAGGCAGCTTGTGCAGCCTGCCAGTCAAACCGTAGATTGCGATAAACGGCCAAGAATCGGGCCTCTGCTTCTAGTGCTGCACGATTAGCCACACGAGTTTCGGCACTGTAGTCATTACGTACATTCAAAGGAATCGAGAAGGTCAGGCCGACAGTATTTTCTCCACCGTCGCGACCAGCATTGACTCCAAAGGTCGGCTCTGCTTTGGCTGCGCGGCGGGTTGCTACGGCCTCTTCCTTGATGGACTTCCAGCGAGCCTGAGCGCTGGCAACATAGGGATGTTGTAACAACTCCTGGTCAGTAATGGACACTGGCTCCGAAGGCCAGAAATCTTCGGGAATGCCTCCTTTTTCAGGAGTCCACTGTGGCAAAAGTTCGCGCACTCTGCTTTCTGCTTTTTGCAAAGCGACTTCAAGCTCAGCGACCTGTGCCAGCTGTTTTGATAAAGATAGAAAGGTGAGTTCAGCATCAATAGTGCCTATATCCCCTGCTTTTTGGCGCTTTTCAGCCACTTGCAATAATGCATTAAGCTGCTCTTTTTGTGCCTGAGCAATAATGGCGGCTTCATTACTGGCACGCCACTCAACCAATGCTGATAGAGCCTCAGCAGTCTTACTCATAACCTGTTGCTGATACTGGGCTTTGGCTGCTTGTCGGATAAAAGCCGCTTGCTGCTGTTTAGCACCTCGTCTATCCCACCAGTCAACCGTTTGAGAAACACCTACACGGTAGTTATTTTCTTCACCAACCTGTTCCAGCTCAGAAGATAACTCCGGGTTGTAAAGTGGCTGTTCCGCTGCGTCCGCAGTAGCTTCCGAGCCTTGCAGTTGCTCGCGGGCCGCGATGATGTCTGGGTGCTGCTTTATCTGTGATGCCAGCCAGCGCTCCCAATCAACGGGTTGCGCTTGCGCCGAAGCCGACAGCAAATAAATAACGGCACACATCGCATAAGAAACGGATAGTTTCTTCATGAAATTTCCTCACAATTAAAATCAAAGTACATCAGGTACAGCTGGGTTGGCATTTGCACAACGCTATACCTCAGAATAAAAGTTTATTTGTACTGTATTTAACTGATCGGAGGGGGATTATCAGGGAAGGCTATATGGGAACGGTAATGGGAAGGGTTGCCTAAAATAGCACCCTTTTGATAAAGAGAAGCAGAGATATCTTGGCGACCCAGAAAGAAAGGGTGTGATGAGCCATGACAGTGACAACAATGGTGGCAATCAAGCTGGTAGCTTTTGCTCTTTTCTGATTCTAACCAACGCTTGTCATCATCTGGTATTGGAGAAGAGTGAGCTTTTTGATGCTCGTGATCAAAAGTAAGATGCTCAGAACCGGATTGATGAAACTGATGAACGTCCGCCACAGCAACTACCGATTGCAGGGCAATCAATATGGCTAGAGCGAAAGTTAAAAGTTGACGGTTCACGGTAAAAAAGAGTCTCTACTCGTTCTCATAAATGCAGGGCAGTAGACTAGCAGATTATCAGTTAGTTCACAAAAGATAAGTGGATACTAACCAACTATTACACAGCTTTGTGCTTAAAGGCTAGCTTTTAGACTTGGCTACTTCCTGTTTTTTTGCGAGTTTCTCGGGCGATTTCAATTCCTCAACCTCATGCTCTAGCTGAACAACGGAAGTGTTTAGCTCATTGTTTTCTTTGGTTATAGCATCAAGTTGCGCTAGTAGCTCCTCTCTGTCAGTACTGGCTGACTGCACCTGTTCAGTTAACGCTTTTAATGAGTTTTGAAGTTCGCGCTGTGACTTGGCCAACAACCGCTTTTCGGTGATTAGCTCAGCGTTCTGACGGTTCAACTGCGTGAGTTCTGACTGTTGAGAGGCAATGGTTTGCCCCAGCTTTCGCTGCTCTGCTCGCAATCCCGACACTTCTTCAGCGTGCTTGCGCTCTTGTTGATCACGCTGTTCTTTAGCGGATTCGCGGAAGTGGCTCAAGTTGTCATAACTGTGTTGCAGACTCTTCTCTAGATCGATAATTCGTTCATCTTTTTGTCCACAAACGGCTGTAAGTTCTTTCAAGTCACTTTGAATACCTTGCAACTCAGTGTTCAGTTGCTCACTCTCACGGCTGGCAGTATTGAGCTTCGCCTGTAGTGAGTGAATGTTATCACTTAGAGCTTTATTTTGCTCTGTGGCTTGGCTTAACGACTCCTCAAGTCCTGACTTTTCTTGATTCCAAGACTTACGCTCTTTATCAAAGGCTTGCTCCATGTCTTCAATGGTTTTATTCGCTTCAGCGTTGAGCCTGGCAGCAAGCTGGCTTACCAGGTGCCCAATGGCGTCGGAGACTTTGACCTCGGTGAGTGTACCGTTAGTACGGGTCTTTTTAATGTCTTTGAGGTATTTTGAGATGGTGGTTTTGGAGCCAGTGTTACCCAGCTCAGCTCGTATTGCATCAATTGATGGGTTATTTACACCCTGTGAAGTCAATGATTTATATGCTTTTTCAACGTCAAATTGAGAGATGCCTGTGCGCGCCATTTTTTAAGTCTCTGATTATTTTGTAATGTAATACATAATATGTATATACATATTATTACTGTGTCATCTACGTGTCTATAGCTTTCGAAAATTCATTTTAGATAATAGTAGATTATCTATTGTGATAGACATTTTTGGACGATATGATGAGATAAAGTCGTACATAACACGCATATATGCCCGATTCTAAAAATATTGATTTAGTGAGTTTTTACGTCAACGCAGCCACTCGCGAAAATACGGTACGCAGTTACCGTACCGCCATTGAACACTATGAGCGTCACTGGGGGGGACTCTTACCTGCCACTCCAACTGCGATTGCACAGTATCTCAGTCACTACGCTGATAAGCTGACTTCAAGCACCTTAGCGCACCGGTTGGCCGTACTTGCAAAATGGCATCATGAATACGGTTTTCCAGATCCTACGAAAGTACCATTAGTAAAAAAAGTAATGAAAGGTATCCGAGCAACGCATGCATACCAAACCAAGCAGGCTCGGCCTCTCCAATTAGAAGAATTGAAAATCATTATTCAGTGGCTTGAGGAGTCGATAAAGGAGTCAAAGGATTATAGGAAAGGCTTGAGACTCATTCGAAATAAAGCCATTCTGCTACTCGGGTTCTGGCGTGCTTTTCGAGCAGATGAGCTCACTAATATCCATGTTGAGTACGTGACCATGATCCCCAACAAGGGAATGTCACTGTATTTTCCTACTACGAAAGGCGATAGGGATAATAAAGGGGTGACCTATAAAGTTCCAGCTTTGCAAAAACTCTGCCCTGTCACTGCTTATCAGGACTGGGTTACGGCCGCTGAATTAAGCAAAGGACCGCTATTTGTAGGGATCGACCGCTGGGGACATTTTAATCATAAGAGCATGACATCCAATACAATCATTAATATTGTTCGAGAGTGTGCAAGTGGTGCTGGACTATTACACCCTGATGCCTTTAGTAGTCATTCGTTACGACGGGGGTTCGCATCCTGGGCCGACAGTAATGGCTGGAGCCTTAAAGAGCTTATGGAATATGTAGGTTGGAAAGATCCAAAAACGGCGCTTCGTTACATTGGTTCATCGCATAAGATTCAGCAACACTTTATTGAACAGCTAAAATAATGCAGTACAGTGACTGGGCCACTTCATCATGAGTTTTAAGCATGAATTCAGTATAGATTGAACTTGGACACTAAACGTCTTGCGCAAGTTTAATAAACTTCTCAGCACTAAAATTACTTTAGATAAACTGCAAGGTGATTGTGGCTGAGCTAAACAGTCGAACATTTTGTAATGTAACCAAATAATCAGACCTCCTAGCTGGCCTCGAGATCCGTCGCTGGTATTTATATCTCTATGACAACAATCAATGAAACCGCTTACCCGCGCATTAAACCTAACATGAGTCAGTCTGAATTACAGTCTGTATATACACCCACCCCCGAGGATATTGCCTATGTTCGCCAGCAGCGCCGGCGCAAATTGGATCAGCTTGCCCTGTTAGTCCATATTAAATTAACTCAGCGTTTGGGGTATTTTCTCAAGTCTCCTGACATCCCTAACAAGATTATTAGTCATATTTCTGAGCAGATGAAAATGAGGAGCGCTCCGAGAAAGTACTTATCACGGTTCGATAGAGGTGGAAGTCGAACCCGGTTAAAGGCTTTAGTGAGAAGGTATCTAGACATTAAGCTAATTGAAAGCAATGATAAAACAACATTATTGCTTCATAAGCTGTCATCCGAAGCATCTGAGAAAAAGCATGAAATCGCTGATATTATCAATATAGTCATTGAAGGGTTGGTTAAACAGCGCTATGAATTACCCGGCTTCTCAACTCTGGTAAAATACGCTAAATCAGCTAAAAAGCAAGTCAACGATGCCTATTTCAAGCAAACGCATAGAAAGCTGAATCATGAGCTGACAGCTGAGTTGGATAGAATGCTTAATAGCTCTGGAAGTAAAACACGCTGGGACTCGATTAAACGAGAAGTTAAAAAACCCACGAATAAAGAAGTCAAAAGCTACCTTCAACATTTACAATGGTTACAAGGCCTAGTCGAACGCTTACCAAATATGGAGTTCCTACCGTTAACGAAGAAACATCATTTCACTTTAGAGGCTCGTTCATTGGATGCTTTTCACTTAAAAGAAATGAAGCAGGCCAAACGTTACACACTGATGGTGTTGATGATCCAATCAAAATTAAGTCAATCCTTAGACGACGTGGCGGGTATCTTTAAACGAAAATTGAATAAGTTGCACCAATCTGCGGAGACCCGACTGATGGAATACCATCAGGAGCATACACAGCGAACGGAAAAACTTATCAGCCAGTTTCGTAATGTCTTAAAAACTTATGGTGATAATGAAGCTGGCGTACCGCCATCACTGTCGGATATTCGAAACGCCATGAGCGAAGAGCCAGCGATACTATTAGCTGAGTGTGAAGAGCACTTAGCCTATGCTGGAAATAATTATTATCCCTTTATGCTTAAATTGTATAAACCGCAACGTGCCCAGCTTCTGAACTGTTTGGAGCTTTTAGAGTTAGGGTCATCATCTGAAGATAGCTCGATTCTACTGGCGCTAGAAACCATTCTGGAGTATCGAAATACCCACAAGCAGGAACTGGGTCACTATGAGGAGTTTGTCGCGCAGCCCTGGGTGAACGATAAATGGAAGAAGCTGATATTCAACGCAGACACGAAAACGGTCAACCGTAAATACTTTGAGTTGTGTGTTCTGTCTCGGATCAAGAATGAACTCAGCTCAGGTGATTTATTCATTCGTTACAGCCTGGAACATTCAGATTATCGCAAAGAACTAATCAGTTGGGATGAATACGAGCAAGGTTTATCTGAATATACTGACATGCTAGGTTTTTCAAAGGATAGCAAAACCTTTGCAACTGAATTAAAGAAAACTCTCAGCGAATTATCAACTCAGGTGGACGAGCAATTTCAATCCAATGAGTTTCTTGATTTCAATAATGATCAGCTTGTGATTAGAAGACATCAGAATATCCCTGAGCCCCAACAACTCAAGAAGCTTGATGAAGCCTTACGGGACTCTCTTGAGGAAAAGAGCATTGTCGATATTCTGGTAGAATCCGAGCAATGGCTGGACGCCCACAAATTGTTTAAGCCTGTATCTGGATTTGAAAGCAAACTTGATAATCCTCGTAAACGCTTTATATCGACCCTTTTTTGTTATGGCTGCAATCTTGGGCCAACTCAAACAGCTCGCTCAATCAAGACCTTAAGCCGTAAGCAAGTTGCTTGGCTGAATTTAAAGTATGTCACTGAAGAGAAACTTGAAAAAGCTATTGTAAAAACCGTGAATGCTTATAACAAGTTTGAGCTGCCATCCTTCTGGGGATCAGGTAAATCAGCATCAGCTGATGGTACCAAGTGGAACGTGTACGAACAGAACCTATTATCAGAGTATCATATCCGTTATGGGGGGTATGGCGGTATAGGTTATTATCACGTCTCGGACACTTACATAGCTTTATTCAGCCACTTCATTCCGTGTGGCGTTTATGAAGCTATCTACATCCTTGATGGCCTCATTAAGAATGAATCGGACATACAGCCGGATGTGATCCATGGAGACACTCAAGCTCAAAGCACAACCGTTTTTGGCCTGGCTCATTTGCTAGGTATTGACTTGATGCCCCGAATACGAAACATCAAGAAGCTGGTATTTTACAAAGCTGACGGTCGAACCAAGTACAAGCATATAAACCGTTTGTTCCGAGGTAATATCAATTGGTCATTGATTGAACGACACCTGCCCGATATGTTACGTGTGGCACTGTCTATTCAGGCAGGAAAAATATCACCGTCTACAATTTTAAAACGTTTGGGAACTTACAGCCGTAAAAACCGACTGTATTTTGCCTTTCGTGAGTTGGGTAGAGCGATACGAACTATATTCTTACTGAAGTACATTAGCGATGTGGAGCTCAGGCGCACCATTCATTCTGCTACCAATAAAAGTGAAGAGTTCAATAACTTCACCAAGTGGTTGTTCTTTGGGGGTGACGGTATTATTGCGGAAAATGTGCGACATGAACAGCGGAAGGTCATTAAGTATAATCAGCTTGTGGCTAATCTGGTTATTTTGCATAACGTTCAATCCATGACAGAAGTTCTGTCGCAATTGAAACAACGTCAAATGCCAATTTCAGAAGAGGTGTTGAAGTTTCTTTCGCCATATCGAACTGAGCATATTAATCGCTTCGGCGATTACCATCTCGATTTAAGTAAAAAGCGAAAGCCCCTAAACTACAAACTTGACATCATAAAAAGCCAAAGCCCGCAGTAATACGGTTGGACGAGATTTTACATTTTGTTGTATACAGCGTCGGTAAATATATTAAATGGAAAACTTCAAATAGACTTATCTGATAACTTCGCAAAGCAAAATCAACAGTTTGACTTGAATTTTTCTTTTAATTCAAGTGGTTAATTATTTTATTGGTCGATTTGTTACGAATCGTGGCCGTACCTCATCTTGGTATCGCTTCAACGCCGAATTATCCAGCTGACTATTGGCAACAGTTGATGCAGCCTTTTCGACGGGACAAGACATGAGGTTATTTAGTAATTGATAAATCCGAGAACACGCTCCACATGCCACAGCGGGAGCGTGTTCTCCACTTACCTCATTCCTTTGTTGTTTTCATGGTCGCTGTTATCGCCTTCATCATGAACTTGATGATTCCTACTACCTATGGTACTCACAATAAAAATACATACCCCTATGAATATCGCTGTATCAGCCAGATTGAATGCTGGCCAATGAGAATAGCTCCAGTGAAAATCAAGAAAGTCCACTACCGATCCACGCCATACACGATCAACCAGGTTGCCCAATGCACCACCAAGCAGCATCGAATAGCTCGCCGCTTCAAGCCGGGTTGGACGCCGCCGCATTGTCCAAACCAACCAAACCGATACGCCAGAGGCTAATGCAATAAAGAAATAGCGTTGCCAGCCACCAGCATCAGCTAGCAAGCTGAATGCAGCCCCAGGATTCATCATGTGTACGATATTAAGAATTGAGTTAATCTCCACGCGCTCACCGTACTCTATCGTACGCTCAACGGCATACTTACTCGCCTGGTCCATCAGTAATATCAAACCGGAAAGACACAGCCAACCACAAAAGGTGTTTGTCGGGTTAGAGTTCGCCATGAAGTTAATTTTCTTTTCCTCCAATCGGTAGCGCTTGCTCGACAGGGGTGACGTATACCCAACCGGATATGTTGGGTCCGATTTTCCCGGTTTTGCGAATGATGGTCGTCACCTCATCCACCTGATTGTCATCACAGACCAGTGATAATTGGACTTCTGAGATAACCACACCAGCTTCTGACGAATAGGCCAACTCCTGCTCGCCTAAGGGCTTTAAAGTCCCCTTGATGTCGAGTAGTGATAGGTTTTTGTAGCCTGCATCACGCAATGCATCGATGACATCGGCGGATCGAACGTGGTGGATAAAGGCGGTAATTTGTTTCATGTAAATACTCCAAAAAAATTCGCTATTACTGTTAGATGGATCGCGGCAAGAGGATGCTTGCCGCGATCCAGCGGGTATTACTCAGCGATCGGTTCGCCATTGTTATCAATCGCTTTTGGCCTTCGCCAAGCCAATCGATACAGACCGGGGAGCACCAATAACGTAAGTAACGTGGAAGAGATAATGCCGCCGATAACCACCGTGGCCAGTGGCCGCTGAACTTCCGCCCCGGTGCTGGTATTGAGTGCCATCGGCAGGAAACCTAATGCGGCCACCAGAGCGACCATCAATATCGGCCGCAATCTCAACATGGCGCCGCCCAGAATCGCCTGCTCGACGGATTCACCGCGATTGAGCTCATCCCGAAAGGCCGACACCATCATGACCCCGGTCAGTACCGATACACCGCATAAAGTAATAAACCCAACACCGGCGGTAATCGAGAGGGGGATGTCCCGTAACCACAAGGCGATAACGCCACCGGTCAGCGCCAGCGGTA